>ERZ773031.982-NODE-982-length-14738-cov-3.057413_pt1 | contig 14738 bp, 19 predicted proteins | sample MGYA00511666_ERZ773031 | MGnify/ENA primary metagenome ERZ773031 (study PRJEB29015, sample SAMEA2738135) | human oral metagenome | biome: human oral; feature: human-associated habitat; material: saliva | place: China | collected 2250 ...
CTCATCATTGTTCAACACCTCATCTGGCAGCTTAAATGTCTTCAACTGGTTCACTCTCCCTGTAAACCCAGTTATGTTCTGGACTATATTAATCATGTCAATCGCCGGACTTATCGTCCTTTACTTCCTAGTTAAAATCAACGAAGCTCAGCGCGTCATTACAATTAACTACGCAAAGCGCGTTCACGGAAACAGTAATTACGGCGATGTAAAGAGCATTTTGCCGGTTAAGTTGATTGCTGCGGGAGTTATTCCGGTCATCTTTGCGGTTGCATTCCTGAGTTTGCCACAATTTGTCGGTCAAGTTATGAAAGCCTCTGGTAACACCAACCTTCTACCGACCGCCAACAAATTGATCACTTGGTTCCAAGCTCCAAACGCGGGCTCATTCACGGGAAGCACGGCTGAGGCATTTATTTACCCAACCCTATACTTCATTTTGGTTATTGCCTTTACATATTTCTACACTGGAATTGTCTTTAACGCTAACGAAATTGCCGAAAATCTGCAGAAGCAAGGCGGATTTATTGAAGGTGTGCGTCCGGGCGCTCAGACTGAAAAATACCTTATGAGAACCGTCAATCGCTTGATTTTGTTCGGCTCAATTGTCCTAGGAATCGTGGCTATTTTGCCATTCGTCGCGGAATATCTCACGTACAATTTAACAGGATTGCAAGGTTTGCGTTTGTCAATCGGCGGTACAGGAATCTTGATTGTCGTATCAGTCGCCCTTGAGACTCTGCGACAGGTCAACTCTCGTGCACTGATGGTCACGTATGACGACTTTGATCCAGACGAGCTGCTTGATAGCGACAAAAAGAAGAGTAAGAAGCGTCGTTTGTTTAAGAAAAAATAATTGACATTAAAAATCCCCGCCGAAAAGCGGGGAATTCTTTTTGTGAATGGATTATCGTATTTTGTAATCGTAAGATAAATTATCGCCAGCTTTTTTCTCATTTTGACAGACTGGCGCAATTTCATTGCTAATGTTATTTTCATCAACCATCTTACAGCTCGGAATTTCAAATAGGTTAAATTCATTGGTTGGGGAAATCGCTTTCCACCCGTCGTCTTTCTTAATTGCGAACATTCGCGCCGCAGAATTGCCGCAACCATAGCCCAGCAACAACTGTTTCTCATCTTGGGAATGGGCAATTACCGTAGTTACGCTGTTGTTATCCTTACAGCCTGATTTTTTAGTTTCTGTCTTCAGGAAATAGCGAATCTCTTGTGTGACTGAATCGTTGCGAATAACTAATTTATCTCCTTCAATTCGGAAGCCTAGAGAACCCAAGTTCACGGATCCACCGTCAACATTTTCGACTGTTTGAAACGTCTTGTCGGAAGTTTGGTTGGCGTGTAATAAAATTACGCCAATAGCTATCACTATAAAAGCAGTCATCAGACTAATTAGCACCGCGGTCATTATCTCATTCTTCGATTTTGTAACCTTAAAGTTTGCCGGTTTTTTCTTGCTTGCCATAAAAATCCTTATGTTAAATTTGATAGTACAATTATAGCACTTAAATTTACGGCGAAAACCCTTGTCAAACTGTGTTTAGTACTGTATAATTGACAACTGTAACTTATGGCGAGTCAAAAGGAAGTCATCAAAATGGTAGGAAAGGTAGTGGAAGCACTGCCTAATACTCAATTTAAGGTGGAACTGGAGAATGGTCATAGTATCATCGCGCACATTTCAGGGCGAATGCGTAAGCACTATATCCGTCTGGTGCCTGGTGATAAGGTTGAGGTTGAGATGACCCCTTACGATCTTACAAAGGGACGAATCAGCTTCCGCCTACGTGACGATCGACCTCAAGGTCGGTAGTTAAATATTAACGGTAATCTCGGGTTTACTCGGGAAGGGAGATTTAAGCACTTTATGAAAGTTCGTGCAGGTGTGAAAAAAATCAGTCCCGATGATAAGTTTGTTCGCCGCAAAGGCCGACTATATATCATCAACAAGAAAAAACCTAAGAATAAGCAAAGGCAGGGTTAAGCATGGCTCGAATTGCTGGGGTAGTTATCCCAACAGAGAAGCAGGTGCAAATTGCGCTCACCTATATTTACGGTATTGGGCCAAAGCACGCTTCGAGCATCCTTGCGGCGGCTAAAATTGAGCCGACCACTCGGGTGAAAGATCTCACCGAGGCTGAAGAAAACAAGATTCGCGAAATTATTGACAGCGAATACACCGTTGAAGGTGATCTCCAGCGCTTGGTGGCAAATAATATTAAGCGCTTGAAGGATATCAACGCCTATCGCGGTCTTCGCCACAAAGCAGGACTGCCAACACGCGGACAGCGGACTCGTACGAATGCACGAACTCGCAAGGGTCGCGCCATCGCCGTGGGCGGTACACAACCAAAAGCAGCAAGTAAGACCTAAAGAAAGGACTAAGAAATGGCAGACGCAAAATCTACCAAGAAGAAGCAGCGCCGATCAGTCCCAGCTGGTCAGCTGCACATTCAGGCAACATTTAACAATACTATCGTTACTTTTTCCGACAAGAAGGGTAACGTGCTAACCGCTTCATCAGCTGGTGCATGTGGTTTCCGTGGAAGTAAAAAAGGTACAGCCTATGCTTCACAGGTTGCTGCTGAAAAAGCTGCTGAAGCTGCGAAATCTCAATACGGCTTGAAGTCTGTTGACGTTTTCGTGAAAGGTGTCGGCTTGGGTCGTGACGCCGCTATTCGTGCGGTCAGCGCATTCGACATCTCAGTAGAAAGCATTAAGGACGTAACTGGCGTGCCTCACGGCGGTGTTCGTCCACGAAAGGCACGGAGGGCATAATTATGGCACGAGATAATTCACCAATTGTCAAGCAAAGCCGCCGCGAAGGTTATGCGCTTCATCCAAAAGCACATAAAATTTTGGCGAAAAAATCTGGCATTCCAGGTCAGCACGCACATGGTCGTCAGAACAAGCCAAGTCTATACGCTACACAGCTTCGTGAAAAGCAGAAAGTTCGTCGCTTGTACGGCCTAGTTGAGAAGCAGTTTGCTCGCTTGATGGACGAAGCAACACGCGCTCAAGAAGGTTTGGCGGGCGAAAACTTGTTGAAACTATTAGAGCGCCGTTTGGATAACGTTGTTTATCGTTCTGGATTTGCCGTATCACGTCGCGCAGCTCGTCAACTAGTTAGCCACGGACACTTTGAATTGAACGGCCGACGCGTCGATATTCCATCGATTCGCGTTAAAGCTGGCGATGTCATCACGGTTCGTCCAAAGAGTACCAAGTCAGAGTACTTTACACGAATTGACGATGTAATCAACAATTCAGTCCAAGACCCACTAAGCTGGCTAAAAGCTGATAGCAAGAAGCTGAAGATTGAAGTAACTGGTTTGCCAAAGCGCGAGGAAGCAGAAGCTGACATCAACGAGCAATTAATTGTTGAGTATTACTCACGATAAAAGAAGGGTTAGGGAAGAATTATGGCAAAAGCAATTTACAATCCAGCACTCGCGAGCGTTGATGATATTTCAGCAACCAGTGCTACTTTTCTAATCGAGCCACTTCACCCAGGCTACGGTAATACTCTTGGTAACTCATTGCGACGCGTTCTATTGTCAAGCGTTCGCGGTGGCGCAGTTGTAGCTTTCAGGATTGAGGGTGCAACTCACGAGTTTACTACTGTTGAAGGCATCAAAGAAGATGTTGTCGACATTATGTTGAACTTGAAGAACGTTCACCTACGCGTATTTACTGACGATCCAGTTGAACTGCGCATTGAGAAATCTGGCGCTGGCGAAGTAACTGCCGCTGACATTAAAACTAATGCTGATGTTGAAGTTGTTAATCCAGAGCAAGTAATTGCTACAATCGACGACCCAAACAAGCATTTGGTTATGGATTTGGTAGTTGAGGCAGGTTGCGGTTACCAGACAATTGAAGAGTCAAGCGAAAAGCGTTTGCACAGCGACATGATTGCTATCGACGCAATGTACTCACCAGTTCTACGTGTTCGCTACAAAGTCGACTCAACTCGTGTTGGCCAGGAGACAAACTTGGACAAATTGGCAATCACTGTTGAAACTAACGGCACAATCACACCTCGTGAGGCGTTCGAAGAAGCAGCAGCGATTCTTGTCAATCAATACACAGCTTTGGCTGGCAACACGATGGTAACTGGCGCGCCAGCACTTGGTGCAGCTAAGGAAGACGAAGAGTCGGAGCTAGCAATGCCAATCGAAGAGCTAAACTTAAGCGCCCGCACGACGAACGCGCTAATTAACAATGAAATCCGCACTATTCGCGATTTGGTAACTTTGACTGAGCAAGATTTGCGAGAATTGAAAGGTTTCGGTTCAAAGGCACTAGACGAAGTACGTGACAAGATGGCGGAGTTGGAGTTTTAACTATGCATAGACACGGATATCAAGGGCGCAAGTTCGGCCGCGAGCGTGATCAGCGACGAGCCCTACTCAAAGGTCTGGCTACCAGCTTGGTTGAGTACGGAAAAATCGAGACCACCTTGCCAAAGGCTAAGGAACTAAAGCGTCACATTGAAAAAATCATCACCAAGGCTAAAAAGGGCGACCTAGCAAGCCGACGTCAGGTGATTGCAGCATTAAGCACACGCGCCGCTGCTTACAAACTAGTTGATGAAATCGCGCCACAGCTAAGTGGTCGAACCAGCGGACACGTTCGCGTTGAGCGAACACGCTTGCGAGTCGGCGACGGCGCTCAAATGGCGATTATCGAGTTTGTTGACGATATTAAACCAATGCCAAAGGAAGGAAAATAAGATGAAGACTTATTCACAAAAACCATCTGAAGTTTCTCGCCGTTGGGTATTGTTTGACGCTAGCGAATTACCACTTGGACGTTTGGCTACAGAAATTGCCAAGCATTTGACTGGTAAATACAAGCCAACTTACACTCCTCATATTGACGGTGGCGACTACGTAGTTGTTATCAACGCTGCGCAAACAGTCGTTACTGGATACAAGGAGACGGATAAATATTACTATCGCCACAGTGGTTTTCCAGGTGGAATTAAGGAAACGCAATTCAAAGAAATGCGCGAACGCCACCCAGAGCGAATTATTGAAGAAGCTGTTAAAGGTATGTTGCCAAAGAACAAATTGCAAGCAGAGCGCCTAAAGCGTCTACGCATTTTTGCTGGCAGCGACCACGCTCACACAGCACAAACACCAGAGAAAGTTGAGGTGAAGTAATATGGCTGATACTTATTTCTACGGCTTAGGTCGACGCAAAAGTGCTTCAGCAAGCGTTCGATTGCTTCCCGGCAAAGGCACTATCACTATCAACGGCAAACCTGCCGCTGAGTACCTTGATGGCAACAAAACTCTTCTAGCCGAAGTAACCGATCCACTTGCAATTGTCAGCAAGCAAAAAGAATTCGACGTTACTATCCTAGTTAAGGGCGGTGGCTTAGCTGGTCAAGTTGACGCTATCAAGCTTGGCATCGCAAAAGCTTTGACAGCTGCTCACGCTGACCTGCGTCCAGTTCTGAAGAAGGCTGAACTATTGAAGCGTGACCCACGCGAGAAAGAGCGCAAGAAGTACGGTCTTCGTTCTGCTCGTAAGCGCGAACAATTCTCTAAGCGTTAGTACAGAAAAGACTATCACAAAATACTCCGTTTCACATGCAGGCGGAGTATTTTCATAGTATACTAAAAATATGTTGGACAAGATTATCCATCGCTGGTTACGGATTCCGTATGCATTGAACGTGCATTATTTTTCTCGTCCGGAAAAACCGAAAGCGACGATTTTACTTATTCATGGACTGGGAACTTCGTGGCGAACATGGACGCCGCTGGAGCCGTATTTACCGAAGGACACGCGAGTTATAGCAATTGATATGCTGGGATTTGGCAATTCGCCCAAGCCTGATTGGAAATCCTACAATGTTCACGACCAAGCCGCAAGCATCGTCGCTACTTTGCGTAGGGAATTCATAAATCACGTCGATATTGTCATCGGTCATTCTATGGGGTCGCTGGCCGCTGTAGAGCTCGCCAAGCAATATCCAAAGTTAAGCAAGTCGCTGATTTTGTGCAGTCCACCAATATATTATCCAAGGGTTGACGAAAAAATTCATCATCCAGAGAAGATTTTGCGTGCGCTTTATGAGTTTTTCAATAGTCATCCGCGCAGTTCGAAACGCTTTTTGCAATTCGCTGATCGGCACAATATTTGGCCTGACGCTGGATTTAAGGCTGATGAAGTTACCGCCGAATCCTTCTTGACAGCCTTGAATACCGCAATTATCAACCAGACGACAATGAATGATATTACTAAGCTCACCCTTCCGATTGCTATTTTGTCTGGAAAACTCGACCCACTGATTGTAGAGAGAAACCTGAAGAAATTAGCAAAAGATCATAACAATATCACTCATACGTCAATGGCAACTCAGCGGCACGAAATAACCGATAAATATGCGAAGAAGCTGTCGGAAATTATGAAAGATTATTTGGCGGGAAAATATTCACCAAAAACAAATCGCCCTATAGAAGAGAAGTCCAAACGAGGAAGCTTATGATTGAAATCGAATCCAAATTCAAATTAGCGTCTGATATTACTCGCGATAATCTCATCGCCATGCTAAAAAGCCGATTCATCGCGCCCATCTCAAGCAAACGCCAAATTGATACAGTATTTTTATTGCCCGAGCAAGTTGACGCGCCAATTGTTCCTGGTTCAAAAATTATGCGAGTGCGCGATGTTCTTAATCCGGAAACTGGTGAGCTGCAGCGGAGCCTGATGACGCTGAAAGTTGAAGGGCAGGCAAAGCTAGTGTCTGATGAATATGAATTTGCGGTTGATGATGGAAATGCGGCGCGCCAAATGCTCACAGCGCTGGGCTGGCAAGAAGTTGTTACGGTTGATAAAGTCCGCCTTGAATCAAAGACTGAAGATTACACAATTTGCATTGATGAAGTTGCCGGGCTAGGACTATTTATTGAACTGGAAGTTTTGACCGAAGACAGTGTCGACGTAAAAAACATTCAGCAACAAATGCGCAATTTTCTGAAAAATCTGGATATCGACGGCAAATTATGGAAAATTCCGTACGACACAAGCATTAGAAATAAAAATCTTTATCTAAAAACAGATACTTGATTAAATTTAGAAGGTCTTATGTCGGTTGAAATTAAAAGATCCAAAAAAGACATATCGGCTGTCTTTACGCGCGTGAAAAATAAATTAGCGCTACTAAAGATAGCGAACACATGAACGAGCTGCGGGACAAATTGGTAGCAATTGGATATTTTCCTTCATTAAATCCAAGTTCCCGTCAAGGGTATATCTTCCTGGCGTCCCGACAAGAAGAAACTGGCGAGGGCGATATTCATATTCACCTCGCGGTCGCGAATACTGAAACGCACGATAACTTCTTAATTATCAGAGATTATCTAAGGTCTCGCAATGACGAAGCTGATCAATATTCAAAGATAAAATATCAATATGCCAAGCAAGCAAATTACGACAGGTCAGCGTATAAAAAACTTAAAGCAGCTTATGTCGATAAGTTATTGCAACGTGCCAGGCAGTGGAAAAATGGCGGCTAATCTCCTCATTCATATTCCGTACGACACAAGCATTAAAAATCTGCAAAATAACGTTAGTTAGCGTATACTTATCAATATGAAACAAGAAAATAGCCCAATTTATTTTATCACTTCCAATCACAGTAAATTCACCAGTCTTCAAGAACTCCTTCAGCCGCTTGGTGTTGATTTAAGGCAGCTCGATTATGATTTTGACGAAGGGCGCGGACTAGATATTCAAACGATTGCCAAAAGTAAATTATCTCAAGCCAAGAAAGCGTTTCCGAACAAGCGCCTGGTCGTTGATGATCGCGGTTTCTTCATCCCGGCGCTGAAAGGATTTCCGGGGCCGTTTGTTAAATTGCTACTGAATAGCTTTAGTTATCCCGGCATTATCAAGTTGATGAAAGACGAGGCTGATCGTCGAGCTATTTTTTCTTTTGCGGTTGGCTATTTTGACGGCGAAAAAGACCACATTTTCGTAGCCAACGAAGAGGGATTTATCGTTGACGAGCCACGTGGCGATAATCTCCATGGCTGGACGGAATTGTTATATATTTATGGACATCCGAGCTTTCCTGGTCGCAGTTTGGCAGAATTGAACGACGAAGAATGGCAGGAATATCTGACGATAATTGAGAAAGTTGACGGGCTCGCGATGTTGAGGGATTATTTAATAGATGTATGAAAGCCGATAATAACCGCGTACAACAGGCTATCATTGCTCGCGAAATCATTGATCTCTACCGAGATTTGCAAGACAAAATCGGGACGGCCGAGTCGCTTGATGTACTGTGTTTTGCAATGGCGAGATTGGCTGACTGCGATAAAGTTGACTATCCAACAATTGACTGGGATGATTTAGCAAGTAACTTTGATGGCATAGCAACATCCAAGCCAGTGATGCATCAACTATACGAAAGATAGAAAATGATATAGCGTCTACATATAAAAAATCTTTAAAGATTATAAAGCAACAACTAAGCTGAGCTAGGAAGAAAGACTGCCGCTCCTTAATGTCATTTTACTAATCGTAGCCTCTGCGTTCGGTATGGTAATCGGTTTCGCTGTTTGTCTGGCTGAATCGCTGCATATTTATACTAAAATCGGGTTCTTAGCGATGGTAGAATTTATCATTTCGCCGCCAACATGGACAATATTATGGAAAGCAAATCCGATGGCCGTCCTATCTCTCTTATTCTCAATCGGTTTATCTATTTACATCATTTTATGGGTTTGGCGCATATCCAAGCGAGCTGTTTTATAGAACGTTTGCGAATTTTAGCAATTAGCGTTATAATCACCCCATGACTATAAAACGGCAATTCATCAACACCGCCTGGCAAAGCACGCGTTTTCGCCGCGGCTTGTTGAATTGTTCGTAAATTTCTTCTGAAAATACCAACCATGACTAGAGGCCGCGCGCGGTCTTTTTTATATAACCCAAAGGAGGAATTATGAAGCAAAGAATAATTATCATCGGCGGCATGGGGCCGCAGGCAAGCTTGGAACTACACCGGCGGATGATTCAGCAGGCGCTGGCAGACGGCGCGAAGGATGGTGCGGATTTTCCGCATATAGTTCATTTGTCGCTGCCGGTTCCTGATTTTATCGCCAACGAATCGCGACGCAGCGAAGCCTTGGAAATTATCATAAACGAGCTGAAAAATATTGACGCGTCGATGGACGACGTTATCATAATTGCCTGCAATACTGCGCATTTGTTGCAGCCCGATATTGAACAGCGGCTGAATATTCGCATAACTTCCATGGTGGATGCCGCAATTGATTATGTTAGCCGCCATTATAAAACAATTCGATTGCTAGCGTCGCCGACAACCATCCGCACTGGACTATATGACAAGCCGTTGAAAGCCGCCGGAGTAAGCGTATTAACGCCGGATAAGGACGAGGAAAAAGCGCTGGAAGTGATAATTCGCGCAGTAATTTCTGGGCAAACAATATCTCAGGCAGCGCTGGATAAAATACCAATAACAACCCAGTGTGAACAGGCGAACGCAGTAAACTATATCAATAATTACCCCAGCGGTCCGCCAGTATTATTAGGCTGCACCGAATTATCCTGCGCCTTCGCCGAAAAACCAAACACCATTGACCCAATGAACATTTTATTACGTTACTTAATAACCAAAGGAGTGTTATAATGAATACAATGAAACCATCAAAACCCGTCATCCTCACTGGCGTGCGCGCCAACAATAACATTCACATAGGTAATTACTTTGGGGCTATCTTGCCGATTATTAACATGGCGAAACGTCGCTCGGACGAATATGATATCAATCTATTCATCCCAGATCTTCATAGTTTTACAACGCCAATTGACCACAGTAAGTTATACGACAGCACCCTGAACAACGCGCGAGTTTATACTGCCGCTGGATTGCCGCTGGACAACCCTTCCGTTCATCTTTACCGCCAAAGCTGCGTCCCGGCGCACAGTGAACTGGCGTGGATTCTGGATTGCTTTACTGGATTTGGCGAGATGAGCCGAATGACGCAGTTTAAGGATAAGGGAAGTAAAGGCGATGCTTCCGTTGGACTATTTAACTATCCTGTCCTGATGGTTGCCGACATTCTACTTTACGGCGCGACTTACGTGCCAGTTGGCGACGACCAGACTCAGCATTTGGAGCTCACTCGTGATATTGCCGAGCGAATGAACCGTAAGTTTGGCGATCTATTTATCGTGCCAAAACCCGTAATTCAGCAACATCAATTCTTCGGAAAAGACCAAGGATTGAGGATTAAAGATCTCGTGAATCCAGCGACGAAGAAAATGAGCAAATCCGACGAGAGCGGCAAGGGAGTTATTTTCCTTTCTGACGATCCAAAATCGGCACATAAGAAAATAATGAGCGCAACAACAGATTCAATTGGTAAAGTTCAATACGACAAGGAAAATCAGCCGGGAATTTCTAATTTGCTGGAGATTTTGACTCTGGTTCGACAAGATGCTGGCAGGGAAGTTACTCTGGAGCAGACCGCCAGCGAGTACTTTGGAATGGATCGTTATGGTGATTTCAAGCGAATCGTGGCTGATGAAGTTGCGGAATTTTTGGAGAATTTCCAGAATCGGCTTGCGACGGTTGATGAGCGAGCAATTGAAGAGAAGCTGGCTTCCAGTGAAAAAGACATGAATGTCGTCGCTAATGAAACTTTGTATCGCGTTCAAAAAGCCGTAGGGCTTCGAAAATAGGGAGCAAATCGCGTGAAAATATTACCTCGGACAGTGCTGAAAATAGCTAGATTATACAAATTAGCGGACGACAATACGCCCGTCAAATCACTGCGTCGATTAGAAATTCAAACGGACAAATCTCATGTTTTTGCGGAATTTATTTTGAACAAGCAGCATTTTGCATTGCTTTACGGTTCGATTGTCGACGAAGAATCTATTGACGAGTTGTGGACGGAAAAACCAGATAATGCCGAGATTTTGCCGAATCCGCTAGACCCAGAATTTATCGAAACGCCGTTCCAGGGAAAATACGTCATAATGTTCCGAATTTCGCCAACTAAGGTGCGCTTGGATATTTATTTATCGACCAAATTTGACACGACAATTTCCCGAAGTCTTTGGCAAAAATACATAAAAGCTGGATACGTTTCGGTCAATAATAAAGTCGTAACGACGCCAAAATTTGAGGTTGATGAAACTGATGAGATTGCGCTTAATTTGCCAGAAAAAGAGCAGACGGATGTAGATTTGCCGATTTTATACGAGGATGATGATGTGATTGTCGTCAATAAGCCAAGCGGGCTACTGACGCACGCAAAGGGTGGACTTTCTGATGAGCCAACGGTTGCGGAGATAATTCGCCCCAAAACCTCATTCGCAACGGACACCGATCGACCGGGAATTGTTCATAGGCTTGATCGCGACACTTCGGGACTACTGATTATCGCCAAAAACCCAGAATCTGCCGCGCATCTACAGAGGCAATTTGCCGAGCGAACCGCCAAGAAAACCTACATAGCGATAACCGACGGCAAGCCAAAGTTGAATGCCGCAAAAATTGACCTGCCAATTGGTCGCAATCCTTCAGCGCCGAGCACTTTTCGTATAGATCCGAACGGGAAACCAGCTCAGACGACCTACCATGTTCTGGCGGAAAATGATACTCAGTCGCTTGTGGAATTGAAGCCGACCACTGGTCGAACTCATCAATTGCGCGTCCATTTGGCTCATTTGAATGCACCGATTCTTGGCGATCGAGTTTATGGAAAGTCCTCGGATTGTCGTATGATGTTGCATGCTCAAAAATTAGAGATAACTTTGCCGTCTGGTGAGAGAAAAGTTTTTGAAGCCGCAATTCCTGACGAATTCAAGAGATTCTTCCCAGAGGATTTATAGATGTCTGAAGTGATTATATCCGCTCGAGACGCTCAAAAAATCAGCCAGATTTCATCACAATTGCCTCACGCGCTTTTGGTAATTGCGGATTATGGGCTTGATGGGCTGGGCGTGGCTCAAATGTTAGCAAAGAATAACGATACTTTTCACTTGAAACCACTTCCAGAAAAGCAAACTATATCCGTTGATCAAATCCGTGAGCTCATCTCTATGCTCCGAACTTACGCCATAAATCGTCGAGTTATTGTCATTGACGAAGCCGATTCAATGACCGAGCCGTCGCAAAATGCATTCCTGAAAGCGCTGGAAGAACCGAATAAAAATACCAATTTTATCCTTGTCGCGAAAAACCCGAAGTTGATGCTCGATACTGTTAGATCTCGTTGTCAGACATTGACGCTTCATAAAACGACATCCGCTCAGGATAAAAAACTGCTTGAAAAGTACGATTTAGACCCAGCTTCCAGCCAGCAAATCCTTTTCTTAGCTGCAGGGCGACCATTGCTGATTAAGGAATTGGCGGAAAATCCAGAAAAATTCGCCGAATATCGACAATTAGCCACCGATGCAAAGCAAATTTTAGCCACAAATCGAGAATACGACACGTTTAAGAATCTCGTCAAATACTTTTCTGACCGCCAAAAAGCAATATTGCTGACGGATATTATAGTGAATATGATTCGTTTTCAGGCTTTATCCCACGGAATGAATCCGTCGCTTGAAGAGCAACTTGAAAAAACCACCTCTGTTGCGAGCGCGTTAAAGTCTAACGCCAACGTCAGGCTGGCGCTGACGCAACTTGTGATATAATAGTATAGATATGTTTGGATTACTCCTCATTCTAATTTTAATGATTTGGGCGATTTTTTATCATCCGTCAATCAAAGAAACTGGCGATCTGCCAACTAAGATTACTAATAAACTTGATCAGTTATGGGAAATTGCCCAGGAATCAATTCGCGAAAATAAATATCTGCGAGCAGAAAAGGCTCTACTTACAATTTTACGAGTCGACGAGAAAAACGCCACGGCGTACAACCGTTTGGGGATTTTATACGCCAAGCAGCGCGCATACAAAGACGCCATCGAGTGTTTTGAGATTGCCCAGAGTTTGGAACCAAGCGCCTCCAGCCTTCATAACGTCGGCTTAATTTACTACGAAACAGAGAATTATAAAAAGGCGTCGCTAGCGTTCGAGCAAGCACTGGAGATGGAAGATGATTTGGCAGCGCGCTACATCGCTTATGCTAAGGTTCAGGAAAAAATAGGGAACACGAAGAAGGTTATTAATGCACTGGAAAAGGCCGTTGAACTGGAGCCGATTCCTCAAACACTGAAAATCCTAGCCGAGGCCTACGACAATGCCGGACAGGCTGAATTAGCTGAAGAATTACGTAAGAAAGCCACGAAAATGATCGCTCCTGTAGCGCCGACAAATAGTAAAACTGAAGCACCACGCCCACGCCAGCAGCGTAAAATACATCAACCACGAAAAATAGTTATGTAAACTCTTGTCACAGAGAGAAAAAATTGATAAAATAAATTCAGTTGCCGCTTTAGCTCAGTTGGCTAGAGCAACGGTTTTGTAAACCGTAGGTCCTCGGTTCGAGCCCGAGAAGCGGCTCCACATCACGCTGGAATCGTGTAGTGGCAATCACAGGAGACTGTAAATCTCCCGCCGTAAGGCTTCGTAGGTTCGAGTCCTACTTCCAGCACCAAGATTGAATCATCGTCGCCTTTTGAGGCGACTTTTTTGATAGCGTAAAGTAGCAATATTGACTTTTATAAGCATATGTGCTATTATATGGGTATGTTTGAATTTACAAAATCTATTCTGACATTATGGAATAGCGAAAAAAATCAACGATTGAAATTACAATACGCTTATATTATGTTAGCCATAATCGGGCTGGCTGTAGCGGGATTATTGACATTATTTAACGCTTCATCAGCACACTTGGCGGCATCAGCTTCAGGAATATTGTTTGTTACATTCTTAGTCAATAGCGTAGTGTGGGGAATAATAGAGGCATTTGTCACGCCAAAACTGCCAAAAGAGGTCAGCACACCGGTCAAGAAATCCACTCGTAAAAAATAGCTCGGTTGATTAAACACGGCTTAATATGCTAAAATTAAGCCTGTTACGCCGCGATAGCTCAGTTGGTAGAGCGCATCCATGGTAAGGATGAGGTCTCGGGTTCAAGCCCCGATCGTGGCTCCATAATAGCATTTCGAAACATCTGTTTTACTAGTCAATTGCGACTGTTTGAAGCGGGTGTTTTTTTATTAGGAGCTAAACCAATTTCTCCAGTTCATATGTCTTCCTTGGGGCGTATACTTTTTAATTACGCTATCAACATCGCGGTAAATATTTAATATATTACGTTGTTGTCCTTGTTATGTATAAATCAGAATCGTTTTCGGAAGATTCTATCTTTATCAAATTTGGATATTCCTTGTCTAGCCAGGTTCTCAACTCTTTTCTTTGGAACGCAGTTTCTTCTATATGTTTTTTGGCGGCTGTAAATGTAGATTCCAGCACGTTTATATTTCTCTCAATAAGTTCTGAATTTTCATCTTTTTTAGTCTCAATACTTTGCAACTTTTCTTTGAATTCTTTGAGTAAAACGATCTCATCTTCTTCATCTACACCAGTACATGCGGCAAAATACACATCTACGATTCGCCTCTCTCCGAGAAGCTCTATTATTTTCTCGAAATTATCAACCGTCCTTTGCAGTATATGTTTCCCAATGCCTTTATAATGGACCGTTGAAAGCAACTTGATCCACATAGTATCTCTAGTGTCGGAGAATAACTCATCCCGCTCA
>ERZ773031.994-NODE-994-length-14647-cov-13.659677_pt1 | contig 14647 bp, 14 predicted proteins | sample MGYA00511666_ERZ773031 | MGnify/ENA primary metagenome ERZ773031 (study PRJEB29015, sample SAMEA2738135) | human oral metagenome | biome: human oral; feature: human-associated habitat; material: saliva | place: China | collected 2250 ...
TTTCGTCCATGCCGTAGGCTGATAGGAGGTTTTTGAGTATGGATTCTGCGAGGAGACTGAGGTCCTTTTTGCGCTCGCGTAGTGGTGGCAGTGCGATTGGAAATACATTTATTCTGTAGTACAGATCTTGCCTGAAACTTCCCTTTTTCACCTCTCCTTCGAGGTCTCTATTTGATGCCGTAATGACTCTGACGTCAATATCTATTGGCTTGGTTGATCCCACGCGATATATCCTCTTATCCTGAAGGACGTTGAGGAGCTTTATCTGCATTTCTGGCGGGATTTCTCCTATCTCATCTAGGAATATTGTTCCGCCGTTTGCCTCCTCGAAAAAGCCCTTTTTGCCCTTGGAATCTGCGCCTGTGAATGCGCCTGGAACATAGCCAAAGAGTTCTGACTCTATGAGGCTTGGGGCGATGGCGTTGCAGGCTACTGTTACAAATGGTGTATTTTCGCCTTTGATACTGTGAATCTCGCGGGCTAGCTTGGTTTTACCTGTGCCTGATTCTCCCGTTATGATTACGTTGAATCTTGTGTTTGCTGCCTTGTAGGCAAGCTGCTTGACCTTTTGCATTTTGATGGAGTTTCCGACTATGTTCTTAAGGAATTCTATCTCCTGCATTTCGTCTCTATATGCTGTGAGTCTTGATGCGTTTTCTATCTTTTCTTTTAGGACTGCACCTGCTTTTGCTGCCTTTTGGGCTAGCTCTCTATCACGTATGAAGATATATACGCCGTCGTCTTTTGTGTTCTTCTTAATGCGTATCATTTTGACTAGCATCCAGCGTCTATATATCTCAAGCACCTTTTGGGTTTCGGCTCCGTCTTCTGAGTTTAGAAGTGCTTCTAGTTCTTCTTGGAATTCCTCGCCTCTCAGCACGCGTCTTGCGCTCATGCCTACTGTTGGAACGAGCTCGCTGTTTTCGTCATTAAGGTTCTTTGCTTGGTAGCTCTTGCCTCTTAAGAGTTCTCCTGCTTCTTCCCCTCTATATCCGTAGCCCTTTGCCTGAAAGAATTTGACTTCCTTGGTTTTTCCGTCTAGTACTACTAGGTGTCCTACGCTTTCGAGGTAGTCCATGCAGTAGGATTCGCCTGCTACAGTGATTTTGATATTTCTGCTTTCGCAGTCTAGGGATACTGCGATTTCGAGGCTGTCTAGCTTTGTTTGGAGGGTGATTAGTGGCTCTGGGACATAGGCTCCGAAGGTCTTGTAGACGGGCTTTGATGACTTATCCTTATAGCGTCCTATGGCTAGGACTATGTCGCCTTGGCTGATCCCCTTGTCTTTGATGTTTAGGCACTCGAGGTCCTCTGGTCTCATCATATCATCGTTTCCGAGGTCGTTATCTGCGAATATGACTATGTCGCCTGGCTCGATTTGGCCTGCGTCATGCTTTTGGTGTCCGAGGGTTTTGATACCTAGTATTTCCTTGGCGAGCTCGCTGAAATCGCCGATGATTCCATCCTTATCCACGTAGATGTATCCGGCGTTCATGCCCTTTGCTATGGTTTTTAGTGTTTCTGCTCCGATGCTTTTCATAGTTGGTCTCCTTGTATGCTGAAATTTACTATTCAAACCAAGCGATTGCTCTGATTGGCGAGCCGTCACAGTTTTCTAGCTTTAGTGGGAAGCAGCTGAACCAGAATAGGTCACTGCCACACTGGTCTAGGTTTTTGAGGTTTTCTATGTTGACAATTTCTGTATCTTTAAATAGTTTCTTGTGTCTTGTTAGGTTTTCATCTGCGATTGGATCTAGGCCAATTACATCAAAGCCTATGCCTTTGTAGTTTCCTGCTATGATGTAGTCAAGGACTTCGTCATCTATGCAGGCATAGTCTCCGAAATATGTGTCTTTTCCCCAGCATTTATCCCAGCCTAGATTGAATAATAGGAAGTCTGCTTCTTCTGCCTTTGATCCGTGAATGCGGATGAGGTCCATGGTGATTGGCTCTCCTTCGTTTAGGTTTCTGCAGTCTATGACTAGTGCCTTTCCGATGAACTGCTCTGGTGGAAACTGGTCCAGCGTTGTTCTTCCTGCGTAGAGGTGAGCTGGTGGATCCATGTGGGTTCCTGTATGCGTGTACATTTGCATAAGGGTTTCCTTGAAGCCGTCCTTTTCGTAGGTATTGGCTGGCATTAGTTTTGGTGTGTCGGTGCCTGGATAGACGGGCATGTTTTCTTTGATTGTGTGTGTTAAATCTATTACTTTCATGTGGGTCTCCTTAGAGTGATTATAGCATAAGTGAGTTGTGGTTGGATTGAATCAAATCTAAGATTTTAAAAAGTTACACAAGCCATCTAAACTCATTAATCATAATTATAAAAGCACATAGATAAAAGATTTTACTCTTAAAGTTATGTGCTGTTTGTCAACAATAAGTTTCTCGTACGTGAAAGTGATTTCTCAATATTTTTACCTTACAAAGCAATAAATTCATCCTTATATTTTTAAATTTCGGATCTTAAACTTCTTTCTGTATACATTCTTGCATTTCCTTTATTGCTGATTTTATATTTTTTCTTTCTATCATCGATACATCATATTTGTCAAATAATTGTTCATCAAGTTTATTTATAGATTTCGACCAATCAATATCTTCTTTATCTGTAAAATTCTGCATCGGAACAAACCTAAAGGTTTTAGTTGTGGCGTCTTTGCTACGTTTTGTCAAGCTGTGTAAATACCTCGGAAATTTTGATTTAATATATTCTACAGTGTTTTCTACAGAATACCCATATAAATCATCTTTTATTATTTTGATAATAATACATTAATATTTATATATATTTTATGCAATTTCAACAAATTTCAAATCGTCTTTTATCGCTTCAAGGATTTATTGAGCAGTCTACTCATAAGGGTTCCCAATACAGACACTATATATGGTGATCAACAACATAATTATTTATGACAAATATGTTTTATATCATGAATACTCAACTATAGTTACTAATAGTTATACGCACAATGGAAACCCATCCTCTTTTATCTATAATATTATACTTACACATTTGGAAAATGCATTTTAATAAATTGAGATATATCATCCAAATTATTAATGATAAATTTTTGTGTCTGAGCACTATATAAGTTTACGTCATAAGTTCTACCATAAGAATTTGTTCTTGTCTCCTTTAACATGCCTATCTCACCTGCTTTATCCGTCAATACTTTAAATACCTTACCATCATCATGTTCTATTTCTTTTAAATATCCCTCGTTCATTAGCCACCGAGTTATTTCTAGCGCTTTTACTTTTTTCATTGTTTTTTCATCAATGAATTCATTAAGTGTATATGCAAAAGTACTGATTGGAATTGCGTGATCCGAAATAGGGATTTCTTTCCTTTTGAAATCATCGATATAGAAAAAATGCTTTCTTCTCTTGTCAAAAACACAATTATCATAATACTGCGTTAGATATTGGGAAAGCATTTTATGGACTTCTTTTAAGAGCATCTTGTTGTATTTGCTGTTTAATATAGTGTCAACTGTAAATTCAATATGCGTAGATGGGTCAATTCCGTTTATAAGTAGTTCTAAATCATCCATTATTTCTTTTGCTATATCTAATTCCATACTATCACCTCAATAATCCCAATGAATTTCATTAAGCAAGTTAAAAAGTTTTTTTCCTTCATCTGGTTCAACCATGTTTACAAAATAGGCTTTTCCATATAAATGCTCTTTATAAAAACTTTTATCACATTCTATTTTTTTTAAATGACTATCAACGCCAAATTTTTTACAATAATAGCATGCTTGATACAAATCACGTTTATATTTCTTATTCACTCTAACAATACCGCCATTGATAGTTAATCCAGTAACTTCTTGGCGTTGGTGCGAAAATTGTATTCTGGTTTTTTTATTGTTTAAAGAAAATCCTTCTTCTTCTAGTACATTTGAAGTGATTTCTATTAACTTTTTGATTCCTCTGTTTCCCGAAAAGGTTATATCATCTGCATATCTTGAATAACAAGCTTGATACTTTTTTGCTATTAGCGAAAGTCTTTTGTCTATTCTTAAACTAACTATATTAGAAATACATGGACTTGCTGGAGAACCTTGTGGTAATACATCTTCATATGTGCATAATTTAGCGAATACAAATGATAGTTCTTTCGTATACCCATAGTATGCAAAAATTCTAAAAACCATTTTAAATGTAATTGAATGGAAGAAATCCTTAATGTCCATATTTAAAACGCACTCATGACCAATATGTATTTTGGCATTATCTACGATTGATTTGTTATTACAAAATCCCATTGCAAACTGAGAAATATGAATTCTACTAAGAATATTATCTAAAATCCAGCGTTGTAAATATTTCAGTTCTACCGAAGGAATATGCAATTCTCTTACTCCGCCTGATTTTTTTGGTATCCGAGCTAGCGAATAAAATTTTGAATCTGCAAACAACATTTTTCCTATTAGTTCTTTTGGTGCACCACTAACTAGTGAAAAATGCTGTAAATCAAATATAACAGGTAGATTATTTTCAATTAATCGATTTGCATAATCAACACATTTTTCTGAATAATACTTGCCATATCCAGATTTTTTTAATAATATCTTAAGCCTATCTATATAATTTTCCATGGTGTTCTCCTTAAAAGGGTGCACTAATACTAATTCTGTCATTAACATACTTTGATATTGCTTGCAGTATCACTGTAAACAGTTGCAAATCCAACTGTTTACAGTGGTTAAATACTTTGTATTTAACCACTGTACTACAAAGATATTTTACAACTGTGAAAAGCAACTTGCTTTTCGCCTTCTATTAGTGCACCTTATAATAATTGCATGAAATACTAATTCTGTTATTGAAACATACTTTATCTTTATTGCTGACTTTATCTTTATTGCAAATAATTCAATAAAGATAAAGCGCGTATGCATGAAACCGTTGCAATTCCAACGGTTTCACAGGATGATTGTTTCTTTGAAAGAATCATCCTATGAGACAAAGATATATTTTTGCCAAGAATGACAACTTGTCATTCGATTTCTATTCCATGCAAGTATTATTCATTCTATATTTTAGTTAAAAACCTTTTAGGCACATAAGGTTCATTTAGTTGCATTAAGTTTTCAACTACAATATTGTTAAGCGAGTATTTTATACTATTATCTGCATTACTGTTAATATTATTTGAAATAAGATGTAGAATTCCTTTTTCAGTAATTTCGATTTCATAGTTATCGGTACAAATAAACTCGTCATTTTTTAGTTCAAATAAAATCAAATCCAATTGATTCTGTCGTAGTCCTAATAACTGCATTAGTTCTGATAAATCATATTTATTACCTGATGTTTTGAAATAGAGTAATGTCAATTGTTTACGGTAATTGTCCATTAAATTCTCCCTTTCCCTATATGGATTTATTATTATAGTTTGCATTTTTTCTGAGTTTTTTTTCTGATTTCATGCGTTGCCATGAAGGTTTTCTATCATGTCTACGTGGAAACAACGAAGTATATTCTTCGGTATCATACCTGATAACTGGAAGTGTGTTGTTTGGAGTGTTATTATGAAAGGCAACCAACGATTCCGATTCATTAAAGCCTAAAGGAGATTCTTGTTTGGGGATTTTTAAATATACTGTCAACTTTAGTAGAAGATCTTTTGCATTCATATTATCATTAAACAAATTTCTTGTAAAAGTTTTCTTTTGCATATAATAATTAATTGGAAATATATTAATGTTTTTCTTCTGCGAATAATCTTTAATTTTTTCAATTGCATCTTCCATTATGCAAATAGTAATAAAGTATATGTTCTTTCCATAATAACGTCTTTCACTTTTCTGTAGTTCTTTGATAAAGCTTTGGCCAGTACCACTGAAATCGTCAATAAACACTATGTTCTGCACATGGTTCCATTGCCAATCCTTAATTGCATTTATATTCTCATAACAAATTTCACGATTGAGGTCATTAAAGAGTTTATACATTGCCCAATATTCATTTGAGCTATTCGTTTTTCCATCTTTAGATTTTATATATGCATATATGGTATTATCATCACTAATAGTTGGCAACTCTTTCAACTTGCTATGTAGTTCTATTAACAATTTGTTTGTTAACTTCTTAGGGTAGTATTCAAGATTTTGAATTAATATAAGGCTTAGTTCTTTATATTCATCAGGTATTTTAGAAATCCAATTATCAAAGTTGTCTAACGCATTCTTTGTCCTTTCATCAATTTCAAATCCCGCTGTCCATTTGTTCTTACAAATTTCTTTTATATCTTGTACATCCAAACTTTTCTCCTCCTCATTATAGATTTTGAATAATTTCATGTATAGAAATCAGCTTAACTCCTCGTTATCATACCAATACAACATATTGATAAATCGCAATTAATCACTATAACATATTAGAGCTAACCTCGTAATATCGACCTCATTAAAATCAAAATTCCATATAACATTATCTGGAAAACTTGCAGATACCAATTTGTCTACTTCCTCTGATGGGTTAAATTCCTTAAACTTTTGCTGAAATACAGCTCTCTAAATATGATTCCACCCACCTCAAAGATGTTATTATGGTTCAAATCATTTACATCACTGTACACAAAATTAAATAGTTTTATTATTACTATTTTATAATCTCGTGTACATGATTATAAAATACCTCTGTTGTGCTTAGCTCATCTTTCATCATCTGTTTAATTTCACATCCCCAAAACACTATTACTTTATTGCATATACTTTCAAGTTGAATATAGTTCTTCTTATCTATTTCTACATTTCCTTTGAGATTATTTTTCCAAAATTCGTTATTTGTCTTTGCAATAGATGAATACTTATTTTTTTAGTGCATATGCTAAAAGCATCCGTTTACAAATATAGCAGCATGATATTTTGGAATCTAAATATCAGGGGGGTTTTGTGATTTCTTATGGTTAATTCAGTATCTGAAGCTCTTATACCATAAAAGTTTTCTTAGAAAATTCCAGAGTTCGTATTTTTACTTTTGCCATATTTTCACTTCGGATCGTATGTTTATTTTTTATTATCTAAATCTTACCTGCAAATTAAGTTTTATAAAATCTTCTCCGTTTTCACTATATACTTCCCCGAAATCATGCCTTGATGTAGAGGCTGTCTCATATTTTGTATTCTTCAGCAAATATTCTTCAAAGTAGTTTCTGTTATATATATGATATGCAAGGACATTGCCTTCATTTGTAACTACAATGTATCCTCCTGTAGCCTCATCTAAACCGTCCCAAACTGTAGCAGGCTTCATACCCAATGCTACAGCTGTTAGGAATTTCTTGAACTTATACCTATAAGCATTTACATTACCGTAGTTCATAGGATTTTCCTGTTCAAGTTTTTCAACCATTTCATCGCAGTTACTAATTCTGTCTTTATAAAAATATAAAAGAGTTTCAGCGATAATTTCATCCATGTTGCTGTCAATTAACACCAAATTATCCTTAAAAATTTGATTGTTCATTTTCCAATATTTAAGAATTCCGTTTTCTTTAATTATTTTATTTAGACGTCCCCTAACATCTGTATGACTTTTGCCGCTGGCTACTTTATATATTTCGTTCGTTTCTCTAACCAAATCAGGATAGCTATGGTTTATTTTATAAATAAAGTTTGTAGTTTTTCCAGCATTTAACAAAGTGGGAGATGATCCTAATTCCGATTTTATTGAAAATCCAACGGTCGGACTATATCCAGTATTTATGTCAACTATTTTTAATGTGATATCACTTTTATCTGTTGCAGGTGCAGAAAGCTTATAACACAAAATTTTATCCATAAAATTCTGTGTACTTTCTACTGAAAATGCACCTTTTGAAGCTTTATTGTTAATTTCTTTCAATAGATATCCAGATTCTGTTTCAAATTCTGTTGCTGGCAAATCGTTAACTTTCAATCCGTTAATATATATTGATATTGTTTCTCCAGCTGTATATTCTTTGATTTCACCTTTATTTTCTTCTCTAATTATCTTAATAATAGGAAAATATACACCATCCAATTTATTCAATTCACTGTCAGCTGCATATATCTTTCCGTCAGCTAAAAGTCTTAATAGAACATAAATTTCCGACCATTCTCCTTTATTTCCTGTAAGCATAATTACCTCCATGCAACAACAGCCTCTTCAATATTTCTTATCTTTTTATTGTTTCTGTCTTTCCCTTTTCAAGTTGTGCTTTTATCTTTTTAGCAATTGCATATATAACTGGTACTGTAACGGAATTCCCGAACTGTTTATACAAATGTGTATCAGCAACTACTAATTTAAAATCATTTGGAAACCCCTGAAGTCTCGCCCATTCTCTCGGAGTCATCTTCCTAATATATTCTCTATTAACCTCTCCTTTTATATGAGTAACAGGTGTAAAATCAGTTAAACGTTCATCAACTATAAGATTTCTTTCTCTTCCCATACCTCCACAAACAATAGCCCCTGCCACGGAATCAAGATTTCTAATTTCATATCCGAATCCGTTTCCCCTTGAAGCATGTCTCTTTTTATGTCTTTTTAACGAAGTTAAATACGCGGTAGATAAATAATACTTGGGCGATACTTCTTCCTCTTCCACTATATCTTTTATCACCTTTGTATCATCCGTTTTTTCAGGAAATATAAATTTTTCTGGTGCTATATCTTTCCTGAATCCGACAATATAAATCCTCTCCCTATTTTGTGGAACACCAAAATTCTTGCTGTTTAATATTCTGTAAAATACAATATATCCCAAATCCTCTAAAATACTTTTTATAACATTAAATGTGCGACCTCTATCATGGTTAACAAGATTCTTCACATTTTCACAAAAGACAACTTTCGGTTTATGATATTTAATAATCCTCGCCACATCAAAAAATAATGTGCCTCTTGCATCTTCAAATCCTCTTTTTTGTCCTGCAAGAGAAAAGGCTTGACAAGGAAATCCTGCAAGCAATATATCGTGAGAAGGGATATCTTTCTCATCAACTTTTGTAATATCCCCAGCTACATCTAAGACATCATTAAAATTCGCTTTATAAGTCTCTACCGCTTTTTCATCCCATTCACTTACAAAAACTGTTTTTATATCATCTTTGAATGCCTGATCAAAACCAAGCCTTATTCCTCCAATCCCTGCAAATAAATCAATCGATTTATACATCTTTTCTTCCTCTTTCATATTCAATAATGTCTTCTATATTGCAATCCAGCTTTTCACATATTCTACCTAAAATTTCAAGCCTTACAGGCTCATTACGTCCCATTCTTGAAATTGTAGATGGTCCTGTTTCTATCAATTTTTGTAAATCTCCTTTATTCATATCTCTATCGATTAACAACTTCCATAGTTTATTGTATGAAAATTTCATAATACTCCTCTTTCCTATTTGTTCGCATAGAAATTCTACACAATATTATAGCATATTTTCTTTTAAAATAAAATCCAGTTTTATCTTTCATTGTACCGCCCCCCAAAAGTTAGACCAAAATCTAATGATTAGGAGGTCGGTATTTTTATGTCAAAACATAGTTTTGAATTCAAGAAAAAATTTGTTTTAGAATATTTGGATGGCAAAGGTGGGACGCCATATCTTTCTAAAAAATATGGACTTGGCTCTGATTCACAGCTACACAAATGGATTAATGCATACAATGCGTTCGGTGGCGAAGGATTAATGCGTTCTTGTAAACAAAATACTCTTTTCGAAAAGAAGATTTCTGTTGTAGAATTATATCTATCAAGTGAAATTTCATATCAAGACTTGGCGATTCAAGAAGGTATAAACAATCCAAGTATGATTGCTAACTGGGTTAATCGCTTTCGTGTTGCTGGTCCTGATGCTTTGAAATCTCGCAAGAACGGTCGAAAGAAACATTGGATAAACCTAAGACAGATATAAAAGCTCAGGAAGCGGAAGAAAGAATAGTTAATACAAGTGCATAACATGTTAGAGAATTAGAAGATGAACTGCTTAAGTTAAGAATTGAGAATGCCTTTTTAAAAGAACTGAGGAGGCTGCGTTTAGAGGACGAGACAAAAATGAGAGAACGGCACTCGTCATCAATAGCCTCCGAGGAGAATTCAAACTAAAAGACCTTCTCTCTTATACAGGTATGCCTAAAGCAACATATATGTGCTGGCAGAAAAGATTCGATAGAGAAAACCATGAAAAAAAATCGAGGAGAAGATTCTTGAAATCAGAGAGACTCACAAGGATTATGGCTATCGTCGAATCGCTGGAGAATTAAGAAATCAAGGCTACTGTGTAAACAAAAAGAAAGTACAACATATAGTGCAGAAGCTTGGCTTACAGTTTACTTCTTTCATTCGAAAAAGCCGTGAATACAGTTCATATAAAGGTAAAGTTGGAACGGTTGCTCCTAATCGCATAAGAAGACGATTTAACACATATATACCACATCAGAAGATTACAACAGATACAACAGAGTTTAAGTATTATGAGATTAATGCTAAAGGTCACATGACAATGCGCAAGCTTTATCTGGATTCATTTATTGATATGTGTAATTGTGAAATTATAAGCTATGGAATTGACAAGCACCCTTCAGCAAAAAATGTTATCGATGCATTGTAACAGGCTATTGCAATAGCATCCGATTGCAAAAGATAGAAGAACTTTCCATTCGAATCAAGGCTGGGCTTACCAAATGAAAGCATACTCTCATCGTCTCAAGGAAGAAAGAATCTTCCAAAGTATGTCTCGTAAGGGAAACTGTCATGATAACTCCGTTATGGAGAACTTCTTTGGATTGCTTAAACAAGAAATCTATTATGGTGTTATTTACTATAGCTGTGGTGAGCTAAAGTCAGAAATCGAACGATACATAAAGTATTACAATGAATAAAGTATTAAAGAAAAACTAGGATGGCTAAGTTCAGTGCAATACAGGCTTAGACTCTTGGCTGCATAAAATAGTGTAGCAGCCATATAAACTGCTACGCTAAAAAAGTCTAACTTTTGGGGGTCACATCATGTCGGCATATTAGTACTCCTTTTTTTATAATTACAAATGCAATATTATCTAATTTAAAATATCTTGATGGACTGCTTCTAGTTGTTTTCTCTACCATTCAAATTAATATGTGTCACATCTTAAAATATGTAATATAGTTCTACTACTATTTATCTCAATACGTTGGTATAATATATTTCAGGAGGTGGAAAGCTTGAATACACTTTTTATTATTGGAAATGGGTTTGATATGGCCCATCAATTAAACACGGAATATAATAATTTTAGAGAGTTCATAATAGATACCTGTAAAAAATTTGGTAGTAAATTCGACTTTAATAATGTTATTAATAGAATTGAACTTGAAGGATTTAAAAATTTAACTATCCCTGAAGTCGATAAAGACAGCAAAAGTTCATTTAAAGATGGCGGATATAATGGATATAACTATCATGAAGGTAATCTAGAAGCTTATGAATTCTTTTTCACTCTAACCGAATATGCAAATCATGATAAAAATGTAGATAATATTAAATGGAATGAATTTGAAAAAAACCTTTCTAAGATACCTTTCAAACAAATTCTAAAGGATAATAACATCTGTTTAACAAAATTAAATGATTTAGTTTGGGTATACAAATTGTGTCAAAATGCTGCCTTCTTTGATTGGATATACTCAAAAATACAGAATCCTGAAAAAATCAAAGTTAGGAGCAATCTTATTGATTCATATTCAAATGATGCTTTTTATTTGGTCTTTAATTACACTACTGTTTTAGAAAGAAAATATAACATTAAAAAAAATAGAATTTGTAATATACATGGTCAAGTTACAAACTCTGATCAAATAGGTACAGAGAACAATTTAGTTGTAGGTTTCAAAAGTGAAGTGCCTTTAATATTACAAGCCATTCTACATAATTCATTACTAATTAAACCAGTCAGAAAACTTTTGAAAGAAAATATAGATTTTTTTAATAGCCTATCCACTTTGGAAGAAGTCTATGATTTCGGTCTAAATATTGTACCATCTGACATACCTGATATTCCGTATTTGAAAGAGATTATTAAACATACTGATTCAAATACAAAATTTTATGTCAACGACTATTATCTTACTGAGCAAAATAAGAACGACATACAGAACAACCTAAAAAATTGGGGATACAATGGTGTGGTTCAATTTATTAATATGATAAAATTTAAGACTCTAAAAACAAAAAACACCGATTGTTTCCATACTTCCTGCTTTCCTAATCAACTTTCAAATATATAGCGTTTTCATTTTTTTCTTATCCTATTATATCATTATTCAAAATAAAAAACTGCAACTTACTAGTTGCAGTTAAACACAGATTTTCTTCCGTTCCTTCTAGAAATTTATAAGTTAACTTTTAGAATTTGTTCAGTTATCAAAGTTCATTTAGCTTTCTACTATGTACGATTCTTGCTTGATAGCGGAGTAAATTTTCTATTCTACACCAAAAGCAAAAAGGATATATTTTTAATAAATTCCATTTGAAAACAATTCCTGTTCTATTATAGTAATGGTAATTCTAACTTTACACTTGCACCATGTTTATCCGTGTTGTTTTCTAATATGATGCGTCCATTATGTAATATCATTATTTTCCAAGAATTATATAAACCTAAACCATAGTTTGTAGCTGAATGTCTACTCTTATCTCCACGGTAAAATTGCTCCGTTCCTCGTTTTAAATCCTCATTAGAAAATCCTGGGCCTTCGTCTATCACAGATATTGAAAGTATCTTATCTGTAGTCATTATTAGTAATTCAATGTTGGATTTGTCTGGTGAATATTGAATAGCATTACTAAATATATTTTGAATGACTCTTTCAAATAATTGTACATCTATCATTACATCTGAATCTTCACAATTAATAGATTTAGATATAGTACGGTCATGTATTAGTGTAATCTCTCTCGCTATTTCACTAACTCTTTCGATTATTTCTGACACCTTTACTTTTTTTAAATTCAACGAGTTTAATTTAATTGACTGATTCATCTCCATCAGAGCTTTTGTATAATCTGATATACGTGTTGAATTTTTTATAATGTACTCTACATAATCTTTTTGTTCATCAGTTAGATCAGTTACCTTTAACAATTCAGCATTACCTTGGACAATAGAAACCGGAGTTTTTAAGTCATGCATTAATGCCGATATCTGACTTCTCTTATTCTCTTCTTTAATCCAATTTTCTCTTAATGAATCACTTAAGGCTTTTTTCATTATATCAAGGCTATTTAAGACATCATTAAATTCTTTGATATTTGAACTTCCTATTTCAAAGTCTAATTCTTGGTTGGCGATTTTATCTGATGCCTCTAGCATTGGCGATAATTGCCTTGTTATTCGTTTTGCCCAGATTAGAGTAGCCACAAATGCACTCATTAAAAAGAAAATGATTAATAAAAATATTAATAGTAAATCTACACTAGGGAAATATTTTTCCATCCAATCATTATTGTAGTGTGGCTCTAGTGAATAATGGATTAATACATATCCATCATTCCTTTTAAATTCTATAAATGAAGAAGATGGAGTTGAAAATCCCTCATGATTGTGAAAATTCTTAGCTTTCAGTTGAATAGCTTCATCCATATTAGTTTTTATCACTTCACCATCTGGCGATAAAAACATATAGCTAGCTCCTTTAGGTATCAATGCTTCATCGAAGTCTATTTTATTTAAAATTTTATATTTATTTTCTTGTAATAAATTTTCTGTATGGTTAGCCGGAATAATCAAACCAACACTATAAAACGCTGTAAAAGTTAATAAAGCTAGTACGATGGCACATCCTAAACCAACTCCAACAGTCATTAAGTATTTAAGAAATACTATTTTGAGTGACTGTCCTTTTCTAATTAATTCCATTTATAACCAATCCCCCAAACTGTAGAAATTGGATTTTCACCAAATTTTAAGAACTTTGCTCTAATATTTTTTACATGTTCTGATATGGCAGAAGAATCACCAATCCCATCAAATCCAAAAATCATTTCATATATTTGTTCTCTTGAAAAAACTTGTCCCTTTCTCTTTGCTAAAAGCTTCGAAATTTGATATTCAGACTTTGTCAGATGAATTTCTTCCTCCTTCACAAATACTTGATTGGAGGATAAATCAAATCTTATATTCCCTAGGTTTAAACTCGAATGTTTTTCTCTTTGTTCTCTTCTCAGATGAGCTTCTACCCTTGCTAACAATTCACCAACACCAAATGGTTTGGTAATATAGTCATCTCCTCCACTTAATAAGCCATCTACTATATCCGTTTCCATTGCTTTTGCAGTTAAAAAGATAATCGGACAATCCACTTTGCTACGTATATTTTTACAATAGCTGATTCCATCAACCTCTGGCATCATTACATCAAGTAATATTAAGTCATATTTCCCCAAACTATTTTCATCAATATCTACCGTGGTTTGGTAAATATCAACAATATGATCTCCTTTTATTAAAATATTCTTGATTAGAGTCAGCATATCTAATTCATCATCTATAGCAAGAATTCTTGCCATACCAAACCACCTCCATATTTATAAATATTTTATTATTATACCATATATCGAAACCTATAGCATGCCCTAATAAAACATAATACACCTAACAACAAACCACACATAGCTTAAAATCG
>ERZ773031.995-NODE-995-length-14643-cov-21.289964_pt1 | contig 14643 bp, 12 predicted proteins | sample MGYA00511666_ERZ773031 | MGnify/ENA primary metagenome ERZ773031 (study PRJEB29015, sample SAMEA2738135) | human oral metagenome | biome: human oral; feature: human-associated habitat; material: saliva | place: China | collected 2250 ...
CCGGGATGGACGAACCTCTGGTGTGCCAGTTGTACCGCCAGGTGCATGGCTGGTTAGCTACGTTCGGAAGGGATAACCGCTGAAAGCATCTAAGCGGGAAGCCTGCTCCAAGATGAGGTTTCCACGCCCCACTTGTGGGGTGAGAGGCCCCCGCCAGACGAGCGGGTTGATAGGCCAGAGGTGGAAGCACCGCAAGGTGCTCGTGAGCCGACTGGTACTAATGGGCCAACACTAAACAACAACCCGACACGTCGGGTAGAACAACAGTGAACAACTTATTGCCGCAACCACTATACGAACCACGATCAACCCACACCCCCCACCACACAAACAAGCAAAGCGGGGGGGAACAGTGTTGAACACCAAGTCTTGTGGTGGTCACAGCACCGGGGAAACGCCCAGCACACATTCCGAACCTGGAAGCTAAGCCCGGCAGCGCCGATGGTACTGCAACCGATAGGTTGTGGGAGAGTAGGACACCGCCACAACACACCCAAACAAGGAGAGGGATGACACCGCGCCACGCGGTGTCATCCCTCTCCTTTTACACACCCACCCCACCCAACACGCGTACCGTCGTCTAAACTTGGGTGGTTGAACGCGCCTGTAGCGCACCACAGACAAGAGCGCCGACGAGCGCAGGAATAGAGGTTAGGCACCATGGCAGAAGAGACTCAAGGACGCGGCGGATTCGGTCGTGGTGATTACTCGAAGCGTCAGCCCCAATGGCGGGAACGCAACAATGATCGTGGCGGTTACCAGCGTCGTGATGGTGAGCGCCGCGATTTTGGTGCTCGCGATGATCGCCGTGGTGGCTTCCAGCGTCGCGATGACCGTCGCGGAGGCTTTGAAGATCGTCGTGGCGGTTACCAGCGTCGTGATGATCGCGGTGGTTTCCGTCGTGATGATCGCCGGGGTGGCCGTGGTGGCTTCCAGCGTCGCGATGATCGTCGCGGAGGCTTCCGCGGTGACCGACGTGAGGGCGGCCGTTTTGAGCGTGACGGTCGCGGGCCTCGTCAGAATGAGCGGCGCAACGATGTCGCCTACCAGAACTATTCGTCGACTGACGAGTACGTGTCTCCTAACGGCAATGAGCCGACGATTCCTGCTGGCGTGAGTTCCCAGGAGCTTGACCGTGATGCTATGCGCGCGCTGGCGACGCTGTCGGGTCCCAACCGTGACATTGTTGCACGTCATCTGGTGATGGCCGGTCAGCTGATTGATCTCGATCCCGAGGCCGCCTACCAGCATGCTCAGGCTGCTGTGAGCCGCGCGGGTCGCGTCGATGTCGTTCGCGAGGCCGCTGCTCTGACCGCGTACGCCTCGGGTCGTTATGAGGAGGCGCTGCGCGAAGTGCGCGCCGTGCGACGGATGCGTGGGGATGACTCGCTGCGCGCTGTCGAAGCCGACGCGGAGCGCGGGCTTGGCCACCCCGAGAAGGCCGTTGAGATCATCGACGCAACCGACTCCACGACTCTGGATCTTGCGGAACAGGTCGAGCTGGTGCTCGTCTCCTCTGGTGCACGTGCTGACCTCGGTCAGTCCGACGTCGGCCTCGTGATCGTCGACGATGCGCTTGCCGTGCTGCCGGAATCGGCCGACGACGAGCTCCGCCGCCGTCTCATGGAGGTCAAGGCTGAGCGCCTGACGGAACTGGGTCGCGTGGACGAAGCCGAGGCTGTCATTGCGGAGATGCCCGCCGAGGTTGAGGATACCGAGATCGTTGACGTTGCCCTGTTCCAGGACGCCGACGTTGATGATAAGCGTTCGCCGCTGCGCGGCTGCAAGAATGCACTGGCCGAGGAATATGACTGCGCGTTGCTTGACCTCGATGGTACGGCGTGGTCTGGTGACGAGCGGATCGAGCACGCTGCCTCGTCCGTTATCGAGGCGCGCACGATGGGCATGGCCTCCGCGTTCGTCACGAACAACGCGATGCGTACCCCGCAGCAGGTGGCCGACAAGCTCAACAGCATGGACTTCGAGGCGACCCCCGAGATGGTCATGACGTCGGCTATGGACATTGCCGCCATCATGGCGGAGGAACTCGACGAGGGTGCCAAGGTCTTCGTACTCGGCGGTCCCGGTTTGCGCCAGGCTCTCGAAGAGCAGGGCTTTGAGCTGGTGGGTAGTGCCGACGACGAGCCTGCTGCCGTCGTGCAGGGCCTCGACAAGGAGGTTAACTGGGCACTCCTGTCCGAGGGAGCTTTCGCGATTGAACGCGGTGCTGCCTTCTATGCCTCGAACCTTGACGCGACCCTGCCCGTCGAGCGCGGCCAGGCACTCGGCAATGGCTCGCTGGTGCGTGCGATTCAGCACGCGACCCGCAAGCGTCCCACCGCCGGTGGCAAGCCCGAGCCGGGTATCTATCGCCGTGCGAGCCAGCTCGTTGGTGCCACGAACCCGATGGCAGTGGGCGACCGCCTTGAGACCGACATTATGGGTGCCGTCGCAGCTGGCGTCCCCGCGATGCACGTGCTGACCGGTGTCCACCAGGCTCGTGCGGTTTTGCGTGCTCCTCGCGGCCAGCGTCCCACATACCTGGCACTTGATATGCGCGGCATGCTGGAGGCCCACCCGGCTCCCAAGCACCATCGCGATGGCACGTGGACCTGCGGTCTGTCGCAGGTTGCCAAGGTGACGCGCGGCGGTACGCTGACGTTGGACGACATCGAACTGACCGACGCGGTGACGATTTCCATCGACTCCTACCGCGCGCTCGCCGCTGCTGCCTGGGAATGGTCGGACGGCTCCGGTAACCCGGTGACCTGCCCTGAGATTACTGTCGTCGACAACGACGATCCGGCAGGCATCGTGGTCGAACCTGAGGCCCTCGCCGTTGACGCAGCTGCTGATGAGGACTTTGCGGTGGCCGAGGCTGCCGACGAACTGCCCGAACCCAGCGAGGAGACCCCCGCGTTCCTGCCCGGTGAGGAGGAACTGGAGGCCCTGCTGGAGGCGACGGCAGATATGGACGACGAGGCCTGATGGCCCTGAGTGAACAGACGGCTGCCCGTCTGGTCGGCTTCGATGAGCTTGGCGTGCAGGTGCAAATCTCGACGCTTCAGGTCATTGAGGCCGACCTTCGGCGGGCGCTGTCGGCCGACGTGCCCGCGGAGATGCAAGGTTCCGCAGCGCGCGTCGGAGCGCGTGAGCAGGGGAGGAGCGACGCGTGAAGTTGCGACGGATCGATTCGGAGTTGGTGCGCCGAGGCCTGGCGAAGTCGCGCTCGGCAGCAGCGCAGATGATTGAGGACGGTCGGGTCAAGCTTGACGGCCAGGTTGTCCTGAAACCCGCCCGACAGATGGATCCGGCGCAGGCGATCATCGTCGAGGAGTCAGATGATCCCGAGTACGTGTCGCGTGGGGCGCACAAGCTCGCAGGTGCGCTGGACACGCTCGGTGAGAAGGCTCCTCTGATCGAGGGGCGACGCGCGCTCGACGCTGGCGCATCGACGGGAGGTTTTACTGACGTTCTGCTGCGGCGCGGAGCTGCTTCGGTCGTTGCCGTTGACGTTGGCTACGGCCAGCTTGCGTGGAAGCTGCAGTCCGATCCTCGTGTCGAGGTCCACGACCGCACGAACGTGCGCACACTGGATCCCGCCTCGGTCGCTCCGGCACCGGGCATCGTCGTGGGCGACATGTCGTTCATTTCGCTGACTCTCGTTCTGCCTGCGCTGGTTGCTGCGGCGGCACCCGACGCGGACTTCTTGCTGATGGTCAAGCCCCAGTTCGAGATCGGCAAGGAGCGCCTGGGCCATGGGGGAGTGGTGCGCAATCCCGAACACCACGTCGAAACTGTTGAAAACGTGGCTCGCTGTGCCATCGGCCTGGGGCTGGACATCGCTGCCATCGCGCCCTCCCCGTTGCCCGGCCCCTCCGGCAACGTCGAGTATTTCCTGTACATGCGCCGCGATTACCCGGAGCCGATCAACCCGCAGGAGCTGACGGAGTACATCCGGGCGGCCGTCGCCGAGGGACCTGCAGGAGGAGCGTTGTGACTCGAGTACTGATGGTGCGTCATCGCAACCGAACGAATGCTGTGACCAGCGCGGTGACGCTCACGCATGCGCTGGCGGAGCGGGGGATTGAGGTCGTCGAGGATGCGTCCTCGGGTGGCATCGATTTGGTGCTGTCGATCGGTGGTGATGGCACGTTCCTCGTGGCCGCCTCGAGTGCACGCGCTCTGGGCGTGCCACTCCTCGGTGTCAATGCCGGGCACATGGGGTTCTTGACGGAGCTCGGTTCGACGGGCACGGGCGACCTCGCGCGCAAGATTGCCGAGGGTGACTTCACCGTCGAACGCCGCATGACGTTGGACGTTACGATGGAGCGCTCGGACGGTTCCAGGGCCTCGGACTGGGCTCTCAACGAGGCTGTCATCATGCACACGGACGTCGCTCATCCGGTGCATTTTGCGCTGGTCGTCGATGGTCAGGAGGTGTCGACCTACGGTGCCGACGGCATGATTCTGTCAACTCCGACGGGTTCGACAGCTTATTCGTTTTCAGCGGGTGGCCCCGTCGTGTGGCCCGACACGGAGGCAATTGTCGTCGCCCCGCTGGCCGCGCATGGCCTGTTCACCCGCCCGCTTGTGGTGGGGCCCTCGGCCTGCGTGGAGATCGTTGTGCTCGACGACATGTGGACGGCTCCCGAGATGTGGTGCGACGGCTTGCGTCGGATGACTGTTCCGGCCGGGGCAGTGGTCCGCGCTCGCGTGGGTTCTTCGCCGGTGCAGCTGGTGCGTGTGGATGACACGCCCTTTTCGGCGCGCCTCGTGCGCAAGTTCAATCTTCCCGTGCGCGGGTGGAGGGATGGCCCGCGGTGATTGAGTCTCTCGATATCGCTAATCTCGGCGTGATCGCTTCTGCGCATGTCGAGATTAGAGGCGGTCTGGTCGTCGTGACGGGCGAGACGGGCGCGGGTAAGACGATGGTCTTGTCCTCCCTGCAGCTTCTGCTGGGGGCTCGCGCGGACGCGGCGCTCGTGCGCTCGTGCGCGGATCGTCTCTCAGTCGACGGTATTTTTTCGGTGACTGAGGAGGTGGCTGCCCGCGTCGAGGAAACCGGTGGCGTCGTCGAGGGCGGCGAGTTGATCGTTGGACGCTCCGTGAGAGCGGCCGGCAGGTCGCGCGCGCACCTGGGGTCGCGGCCCGTTCCCGCCTCCGCGCTCTCTGAGATCGTCGGTTCGATGGTGACGATTCACGGTCAGGCCGATCAGGTTCGCCTGACGGGGGAAGCCGCCCAGCGCCGTGCTCTCGACCAGTTTGGTGGTACTGCGCACGCCGCCCTGGTGAATGAATACCGCGAGGCTTTCCGCGCCGCTGTGGACGCGAAGCACCGCCTCGATGCACTGCTTGGGGACGCGAGCGAACGCGAGGAGGAACTGGAGGATCTGCGCGCGGCCTTGGCTCAGATCGAGTCCTTGGATCCCCAGGTAGGTGAGGAAGAAGAGCTGGTTCGCGAGGCCTCACGCCTGACCAACGTCGAGGATCTGCGCGCGCTCATGGGCGTCGCACAGGGCTTCCTGAAGGGCGATGATCGCGGCGACTTTTCGGGGGCGGTCGAGTCTGCGCGCAGTGCCTACGCTCAGCTGGATGACGCCTCTCGCTTCGACGAGGCCGTGGCAGAGTTCGCCGGGCGGGCGCGCAGTCAGGCACTCGAATTGGATGCGCTGGCAGACGACATCGCGGTCTACCTGTCCCGCTTGGACGCGGATCCGGAGCGCCTCGCGCAGATTCATGCGCGACGCGCAGCCATCAAGGATGTCCTGCGCGGGCGTGCGGCCGACGTTGAGTCTTTGCTGACCTGGGCGGATGACGCTCGAGCGCGCGTGGATGAGCTGTCTGCCCCGGCCTCGGACCCCGAGGTCGTCGAGCGTGAGCTGGCCGCGGCCCAGAGCCTTGTCCTCGATGTCGGTGCGCGCTTGACGAAGGCGCGTACACGCCTGGCCCGCGAGTTGGCCGCAGGCGTCAACGAGGAGCTCCACGCCCTCGCGATGCCCGACGCGACCCTTCACATTGACCTGGAGGCCACCAAGCCGACCTCGCACGGCTGCGAGACGGTTGTCTTCCGCCTCCAGCCGCACCCGCACGCGCCCGCGCGCCCGCTCGGCCAGGGTGCATCCGGCGGTGAACTCTCGCGCGTCATGCTCGGCCTGGAGCTGATGCTGGGGCGCACCGAGGCCTCGTCGACGTTCATCTTCGACGAGATTGACGCTGGTATCGGCGGGCAGACCGCAACGGAGGTTGGTGCGCGTCTGAAGCGTCTTGCCAAATCGCGCCAGGTCATCGTCGTCACCCACCTCGCTCAGGTCGCAGCCTTCGGCGACCAACACCTGGTCATCGAAAAGACTGATGGCACGACCAGCGTCCGCGAGGTGACAGGCGCGGAGCGCGAGGCCGAGCTGACCCGCATGATGGGTGGGGATCCGCACTCGCAGGCGGCGCGCCGCCACGCATCGCGCGTCCTGGCCTCCGCCGTGTCACAATCGCAGGGATGAGTGACACACGTTCAACAACAGCAAGTGCCCGGAGCGGGCGGGTTCGCATTGACGACCGGCCCAAGCACCTGGCGACGCGCCTTGAGACGGGCGATATTGCCGTCATCAACATTGCCGACCTCGACAAGGATAGCGCCGCTGCACTCGTGGCTGCTGGCCCCGTTGCGGTCCTCAACGCGCAGCCCTCGCTGACGGGGCGCACGGCCGCGTTGGGTCCCCGGCTCATTCTTGATGCCGGTATCCTCCTCGTGGATGACCTGGGACAGGACATTATGTCCCTGCGCGAAGGACAGGAAGTGACAGTTACGGGCGGTAAAGTGCTGCTCGAAAGCACCGTTATCGCCACTGGTAAGCGGGTCGAGGACGAGGACCTCGAGATCGAGGTCGCTGACTCCGCAGCCCTCTACGCGGGTTTTGAGGGCGCGATCGAGGACTATCTGGCGAAGGATGGAGCAACTGTCCTACGTGGTGAGGGTGTTCCTCAGCTGCACGAACTCGGCAACCGTCCCATCCTACTGGTGACTGATGCATCCGACGCTGCTGGCGAGCTGCGCGCGCTCGCGCGGTGGCGCGCCGAAGCGGCCCCCTACGTCGTGGCCGTGGACGGGGGAGCGGACGTTGCCCTCAAAGCACACCTGACGCTCGATGCTGTGATCGGGGACGCCGAACTCATGAGTGAGAAAGCGATCCGCAAAGCCCGCTCCTTCATCGTGCGCGTCGGCGGTGACGGCCTGGCTCCCGGCTCCGAGCGCCTGGACCGTATGGGCATCGTCTACGACTCTGTCGCGATGTCCGGAACGTCACTTGATGCCGCGATGGTCGTCGCAGCCCATTCGGATGCCAGTGCTGTCGTGGCTGTCGGCGTCTCCTACGGAGAGGCCGAGCTGGTCGACGCAGGGCGTTCCCTCGTCGCCCCTGCCTTCTTCTCGCGCCTTGCGTGCGGCTCACGCCTGATCGGAGCCCACGCCGTCGCTGCCACATTCCGTCCCCGCCCGCGCGGGTGGACGCTGGTGATGCTTGCGGTCGTCGCAGTCCTTCTCATGGGCGTCGCCCTGTGGTCCACCCCGTGGGGTAACGATCTGCTGTACCCGATCACGTCGCTTTTTACGTCGCTGACGCACCTTGCTGGAGGAACCCAATGATTAACTTCCGTTACCACGTTGTCTCGATCATCGGGATCTTCATGGCCCTGGCCGTTGGCGTCGTCCTGGGGGCTGGGCCCCTGCAGCGCACGATCAACACGGGCATGAACCGTTCGTCGTCTGCGGCCGCCTCCGACCCGCAGCTAAGCGCACAGGCCGAAGCTGAAGCCGCGGGCCTCAAGGCCCTCGCGTCCTCCTCCCTGACCGGCTCGCTGACCGGCACCCAGGTCGCGCTCGTTGTACTGCCTGGTGCCTCCGACGATGACGTTGCCGCTGTGCGTTCCACCTTGACCGACGCGGGTGCGTCCGTGGTTGGTCGCGTGACGCTGACCGACAACTGGCAGTCCACCTCCATGAGTCAGTATCGTGCCACGCTGTCCACGTCGCTGGCCTCTCACCTTGAGTCTGCCGCCGCCAAGACCGCCAGCGCCGACGGCGTCGTGGGCTACTCCATCGTCCAGGTCCTGACCTCGAGCGGCTCCGAGACCGACCTGCTGCGCCAGATCCTCACCGACAAGTCGACCCCGCTCATGACGATCGACGAGGATCCTGCCGGCAAGGCTACGACCCTCGTTGCTATCGGTGCGCGTGCACAGAGCTCGGCCACGGCCTCGTCCGCTCCCACGAGTCCTGACGCCTGGGTGGGCATGGCGCAGGCCGTCGGCTCCACCTCCGGCGTGGTCGTGGGTGACGCTTCCTCGCGCGACGCGATGATCTCCCGCATCCGCAGCGCCGGCACCGCCGTGACGACCGTCGATTCGGTGGGTACCACCCTCGCGACGGTCGATACCGCGCTCGCCCTGTCGACCAAGGCGACCGGAGCGCGCGCCTACGGCGTGGGTTCCGGCGCACAGTCTGTCATCCCGAGCAACAAGTAAAGCGCGTCACGACGCGATTTGCTTCGTCGGCCCCCCGCTGACCTGGGTAGGTCAGCGGGGGCCGAGTCGTTCGTGCAGTGTTAAGCTGAAGTTCCATGGTGAGTACTTCAATGCGCACAGTGCGTGCGGAAAATTCCATGACCAAGCATATTTTCGTGACGGGCGGCGTCGTCTCTTCATTGGGCAAGGGCCTGACCGCCTCCAGCTTGGGGAGGCTCCTTCGTTCGCGGGGCCTGCACGTGGTCATGCAGAAGCTCGATCCCTACATCAACGTCGACCCCGGCACAATGAACCCCTTCCAGCACGGCGAGGTTTTTGTCACTGAGGATGGCGCGGAGACCGATCTGGATATCGGCCACTACGAGCGCTTTCTCGATGTGAACCTGTCGGGTGCCGCTAATGCGACCACCGGCCAGGTGTATTCCACGGTCATTGCCAAGGAGCGTCGCGGCGAATACCTGGGTGATACGGTTCAGGTTATTCCTCATATCACCGACGAAATCAAGAACGTCATGCGTCGTCAGGCTCAGCCCGATGAGAACGGTGAGCGTCCTGACGTCATCATCACGGAAATTGGTGGAACAGTTGGCGATATCGAATCACAGCCGTTCCTCGAAGCAGCCCGTCAGGTGCGCCACGACCTCGGCCGCTCGAACGTTGCTTTCGTGCACGTATCGCTGATTCCTTTCCTGCCCGCAGCCGGCGAACTGAAGACGAAGCCGACGCAGCATTCCGTCAGCGCACTGCGGTCAATTGGCATCGCGCCGGACGCGCTCGTGCTGCGCACGGATCGTGCGCTACCCGAGGGAGTCAAGTTGAAGGTCGCTCTCATGTGCGATGTTGACCGCGAAGCGGTCATCGAATGCGCCGACGTTCCTTCCATCTACAATGTGCCGCTGACGCTGCATCGAGAGGGCCTGGACGCCTACCTCGTCCAGCGCCTCGGATTGTCCTTCCGCGACGTCGATTGGAAGGAATGGAAGGAACTTCTGGAGCGCGTGCATTCTCCTAAGCACCGCCTTGAGGTTGCCCTCGTCGGCAAGTACATCGACCTGCATGACGCGTATCTATCGGTGTCTGAGGCGATCAAGCACGGCGGTTTCGCGAACAACGCCCGAGTTGATATTCGCTGGGTTGCGTCAGATACGTGCGAGACGCCCGAAGGGGCTGCCCGCGAGCTCGCTGGCGTCGACGCGATTGTCGTCCCCGGAGGCTTCGGCATTCGTGGTATTGAGGGAAAGCTCGGGGCGCTGCGCTGGGCACGCGAGCATCGTGTTCCGACGCTGGGCCTGTGCCTGGGTCTGCAGTGCATGGTCATTGAGGCTGCCCGACATCTCGCTGGCATCCCCGGTGCTTCGTCGACCGAAATGGATCCCGACACGACCGAACCCGTCATTCATACGATGGCCGACCAGCATGAATTCGTTGATGGAGACGGTGATATGGGCGGAACAATGCGACTCGGTGCATACCCTGCACAGCTCGTTCCGAATTCGATTGTTGCTGCAGCCTATGGCACGACCGATGTGAGTGAGCGGCACCGTCACCGTTACGAGGTCAACAATGCCTACCGCGACCGCCTCGAACAGGCAGGCTTGAAGGTTTGCGGAACCTCTCCGGATGGCTCACTTGTTGAGTTCGTCGAGCTTGATTCGGCTCTGCACCCCTACTATGTTGCAACGCAGGCGCATCCGGAGTTTAAGAGCCGTCCGACGCGCCCGCATCCGCTGTTCGCGGGGCTGATTGAAGCTGCGTTGAAGCGTCACGTGGGACGTTACTCATCGCGCTCGGACGAGAAGGAATGAGAGACGACATGCATTTTCTGTCGAGCGAGCAGGTCCGCGCGATCACTGACCAGCCGACCCCACACAAGGTCGCAGCGAGCGAGGTCGTGTGGAGTGGCCGTATCGTGGACATGGTGGAGGACCGTGTCGTGGTCGTGGAGGGTGAGGAACCCGTTGTCCGTCAATACACCCGCCACCCCGGTGCCGTCGCTGTCGTCGTTATACGCGGCGAGGCCGGTGCCGAGGAAATTCTCCTCGAGCGCCAGTACCGACACCCGGTGCGCGCGTCGCTGTGGGAGATTCCCGCTGGACTGCTTGATATCCCCGGCGAGGATCCTCTGGTTGCAGCCGAGCGTGAACTCGCGGAAGAGGCGGACCTGAGCGCCGAGCGTTGGGACACGCTCGTTGACTTTTACACCTCGCCCGGCGGATCGACGGAGCCTATTCGCGTCTTCTTGGCACGAGACCTCGCGCCCACGGGCACAACCTTTGAGCGCGAGGATGAGGAAGCAACCATGGAGTACGCGTGGGTCTCACTGACCGATGCCATGGAATGGGTGCTTGCCGGTCGCCTGCACAATCCCTCGACTGTCATCGGCATCATGGCCGCGCACGCCGCACGAGGCCGTGGCTGGCAGGGCCTCCGAGAACCGGGAGCGCCCTGGCTTCGTTGATTGTCAAATAGGCCATAAGTCCCTCGACATGTGGGTCGTGCAACACTCCGACATGCTTTTCGCAACGCCTCTTTATTCAAATTAGCGTAGACTTCTTCCCAGAGAAAAGCACGGATTGGGGCGCGCGACATGCGTGTCGGAGCGGAGGACAGGTGGCCGAAGAAGTAGACGCCACAACTCGTCAGCAGGTGCTCGATCTCATCGTCGAAAAGGGGCCGGTGACGGCCTCGGCGATCGCCAAGGTCCTAGGCCTGACGACGGCGGCCGTGCGCCGCCACATCACGCTGCTGCTGGAGTCCAAGGAGATCGCTGAGCACGAACCCGGTGCGCCCTCCAAGCGGGGGCGCGGGCGCCCTGCGCGTCACTACGTCGCCACCGAGCGAGCACACATCCACCTCGCCGACGGATACTCCGACTTGGCTTCCAAGGCACTGGGATACCTGGGGCAAGTCGGGGGTGAGGAAGCCGTCGAGTCTTTCGCGGCCGCGCGCTCGCGCGAGATCGAGCGCCGTTACGCGCCCATCGTGCGCGACGCGGGATCGGACCCTCGAGTCCGTGCTCAGGCGCTTGCTGACGCGCTTACGCAGGACGGATACGCCGCGACAGTCCGAGACATTGGAGGTGGCACGCTAGCCGTTCAACTGTGCCAGGGTCACTGCCCAATCCAGAACGTAGCGGGGGACTTCCCCCAGCTGTGCGACGCCGAGACGATTGCCTTTGGCAAGCTGCTCGACGTGCACGTCCAGAGACTTTCCACGCTTGCGGGCGGGGGACACGTGTGCACCACCCACATCCCGGTGGGCATGCCCATCATTCGCCCGGGTGCGAGGAATGTGCGACGCAAGTAGCACACAGGTAAGAACGAGAGGTTGACACAACTATGACGCAGGCACCCGCCGTGGGCGCTGAAGACCGTCGTATGACCGATGACGAGATCATCGAGTCGATTGGCGGTTACGAATACGGTTGGCACGATTCCGACGACTACTCCAAGGACGTCCCCACCGGCATTAATGAAGAAATTGTCCGTTTCATTTCGGATGTTAAGGATGAGCCGCAGTGGATGCGGGAGCGTCGCCTGAAGGCGCTGGATCTGTTCGAGCGTAAGCCGATGCCGGCGTGGGGTCCGGATCTCTCCCACATTGATTTCGACGCTTTCAAGTACTACGTGCGCCCCACGGATCGGCAGGTCAATGACTGGGAGGACCTGCCCGATGAAATCCGTGACACCTACGACCGCCTGGGCATCCCCGAGGCCGAGAAGGCCCGTCTGGTCTCCGGCGTCGCTGCCCAGTACGAGTCCGAGGTCGTCTACCAGCAGATCCAGGAAGACCTTGAGCGCCAGGGGGTCATCTTCACCGACACGGACACGGGTCTGCGCGAATCCCCCGAGATCTTTGAGGAGTACTTCGGCAAGTGCGTGCCCGCGGGCGACAATAAGTTCTCTGCGCTGAATACGGCTGCCTGGTCCGGTGGCTCTTTTGTGTACGTTCCCAAGGGTGTGCACGTGACCATCCCGCTGCAGGCCTACTTCCGTATCAACACCTCCGCGATGGGGCAGTTTGAACGCACGCTCATCATTGCTGACGAAGGCTCCTACGTGCACTACGTCGAGGGCTGCACCGCCCCGATTTACGACGAGAACTCTCTGCACTCCGGCGTCATTGAAATCTTCGTGAAGAAGGATGCCCGCGTTCGCTACACGACCATCCAGAACTGGTCGACGAACGTTCTCAACCTGGTCACCCAGCGCGCTATCGTCGAAGAAGGCGGCACCATGGAATGGGTCGACGGCAACATGGGTGCCGCGATCACCATGAAGTACCCGGCCTGCTTCCTCATGGGCGAGCATGCTCGTGGCGAGACGTTGTCCATCGGTTTCGCCGGCCCCGGCCAGCAGCAGGACACCGGCGCCAAGATGGTGCACATGGCACCCCGCACGTCCTCGTCGATCGTGTCGAAGTCCGTGTCTCGAGGCGGTGGCCGCACGTCCTACCGTGGCCTCGTCCAGGTCAACGCCCGTGCGCGTCACTCCAAGTCGAACGTCCTGTGCGACGCCCTGCTCGTCGACAAGATCTCGCGTACCGATACCTACCCCTACGTTGACGTACGCACCGACGACGTCGAAATGGGCCACGAGGCGACCGTCACGAAGGTGAGCGCCGACCAGCTCTTCTACCTGATGAGCCGCGGCCTCGACGAGAACGAGGCCATGGCGACGATCGTCCGCGGCTTCGTCGAGCCGATCGCCAAGGAGCTGCCGATGGAGTACGCCCTCGAGCTCAACCGCCTCATTGAACTGCAGATGGAAGGATCCGTCGGCTGATGACGACCCCCAACACTATTGTCGACACCATGAACAAGGCCCACTCGCACGGGGGCGACGCCGAAAAGGCTCACCCGTCGCGCGCGGACCGTCCGACCTCGTTCAACCTGGACGACATTGCGGTGCCTCACGGCCGCGAGGAGGACTGGCGATTCACCCCGATGCGTCGCATCGAGCGCCTTTTCGAGCCTGCCAACTACGACGCGGGCGACGCGCCCGTGACGGTTGACGCTCCCGCCTCGGTCGTCGTCGAGACCGTCTCGCGCGACGACAAGCGCCTGGGCACCGTCCTGGCTCCCGGCGACCGCACCGCAGTCGTCGCCTGGAACGGCTTCAAGCAGGCGACCGTCGTTGAGATCCCGGCCGAGGCCGAACTCGACGCACCCGTGCGCATTAACGTCGCAGACGTCGAAGGCACTCGCGCGCAGCACCTCGTGATCCGCGCTGGCGCTTTCTCCAAGGCGACCGTCATCCTGTCGCACAGCGGTTCCGCTCAGGCTGCGCTCAACCAGACCGTCGAGGTCGAAACGGGCGACAGCGCGAATCTGACCGTCGTGTCGCTGCAGGAATGGGACGACACCGTTCTGCACGCCTCGAACCAGCGCCTGGCGCTGGGCCGTGACTCCAAGCTCACGCACATTGTCGTCAGCTTCGGCGGCGACCTCGTGCGTGTGTGCGCCGACACCGACTTCCGCGGCCCCGGCGCCGAGCTCAACATGCTCGGCATCTACTTCGTGGACGGCGGCCAGCACCTCGAGCACCGCGTGTTCGTTGACCACTCTCAGCCCAAGTGCTTCTCGCGCGTCACCTACAAGGGCGCCCTGCAGGGCAAGGACGCGCACTCGGTGTGGATCGGCGATTGCCTCATCCGCGAAGCCGCCGACGGCACGGACACCTACGAGCTGAACCGCAACCTGGTGCTCACCGAGGGCGCCAAGGCCGATTCGGTGCCGAACCTCGAGATCGAGAACGGCGAGATCGAAGGTGCCGGACACGCGTCCGCGACCGGTCGTTTCGACGACGAGCAGCTGTTCTACCTGATGAGCCGTGGTGTTCCTGAGCACGAGGCACGCCGCCTGGTCGTGCGCGGCTTCTTCGCCGAACTGATCAACCAGATTGGCGTCCCCGAGGTGGTTGACCACCTCATGGCAACCGTCGAGGCCGAGCTGGCCAAGTCCCGTAACAACTGAGCTGTAAGGAATACATATGTCGACTCTGCGTATTAAGGATCTGCACGTCTCCGTCGAGACCGCCGAGGGCCCCAAGGAAATCCTCAAGGGCGTTAACCTCACCATCAACTCCGGCGAAATCCACGCCATCATGGGCCCCAACGGCTCCG
>ERZ773031.999-NODE-999-length-14606-cov-9.414061_pt1 | contig 14606 bp, 10 predicted proteins | sample MGYA00511666_ERZ773031 | MGnify/ENA primary metagenome ERZ773031 (study PRJEB29015, sample SAMEA2738135) | human oral metagenome | biome: human oral; feature: human-associated habitat; material: saliva | place: China | collected 2250 ...
CGTCAGCGCACGGCCGAGGCCGTCGTTGGTTGCGTCGGCTTTGTGGTCGCAGTCGCTGCATGGGTTGCACTCTCAGGTAGGCCGCCCGGCCTTGTCTTCACCTTCACGATCGGCCACATCATCACGTTCATATTCTGGTTTGCTCTCGTGTCGTGGTCGGGCACCGTGACCTCCGCGATCGAACGAGCCCTCAAAGCCGAGGAGCAGGCGCGCCTGGAGAGGGAACTGCAGGTGAGCATTAATTCGGCCATGGCGGTCAAGCTCGCCGATGTGTCTGTTCGCGCGCGGGGGACCCTCGAGGCGCTCCGGGATGAAGAAGTGACACCTGAGATCGCCATGGAGGCGCGCCTGCTCGAGGCGGAGCTGCGCGACGAGATCCGCGCTCCCTTCTTCACCGGAACCGCCGTCGTGGAAGCGGCGCGTCGCGCGCGAGGACGAGGGGTCGAGGTCCTCCTGCTCGATGACCGCGGAGGCGAAGGTGTGCGTGGAACCGGGGAAGGGGACGACGACGCACTGTGTTCGCTCATCGTGTCGCGCGCAACCGCCGCACTTGACGAGGCCGTGGCCGGGCGCGTCGTCGTGCGGGTGTGTCCCGCGGGCAGACGGTGGGCCGCGACGATCCTCACCGACGCGGGGCTGGCCGTCGTGGAATCGAAGGCGGCATCGACGAGCGTCTGTTGAGTGGGGAAACCTCGTTCCATCACTGAAGCACTACACGGTTACTGTGTATAACTTGTGATATTTGCGACACTGTGGGGTGTGCGTTGGGGGATACTGGAAGTGTCCTCTGATGGAGGGCGATTCTTTCACATCACAACACAGGTATTAGGAGTCTGACATGACGCGATGGAAGAAGGCGGTCGGCGTCGTAGCGGCCGTCATGGTTGTGGTCTCGCTGACGGCGTGCTCTGGATCAACGAGGACCAAGGGGGGTGACACGACCTGCGGGGAGTATTTGACGATGTCCTCTGACGATCAATATGAGGCGGTCAAGGACCTCCTGTCGGAGAAGGGGAAGACTCCTTCAAAAGCCATGATTCAGCTGAGTGTCAGTTCAGCGAAGCTCTTTTGTGTGACGGCGGGCGACGATCAGTCTAAGATTCGCGAGATCAACGGATAGGTGGTGCGCCTTCCCACTCATTCACCTTGATGTGTGGACGAGTGAACGTGGCTGTGGGGGCCACCCATTGGGTGGCCCCCACGTATGTCGTGCCTCGTGCGTTGGCTACTTGTTGATATGGCGATCGAGCCAGGCTTTGAGATCCGGGTAAATCGACGGATTCTTCGACAGCGCCACCCACAGGTCAGGCCTCGTCCGAGCGATCTCCGCCTGGACATCCCACGGCGTCGCCGGATCTATCGCGTCGGCGGCAGTGAAGCGGCTTCCCGGCGAGACTGCCGCGCGCGTCATGTCGAGGTCATCATCGTCGTAGGCGTCGGCCGAGGCCTGCTGAGGCTGAGCGATGTCCGGTGCCTGTTGGGGTGCCGAGGCCTGCTGAGGTTCCGGGGCTTGCTGGGGCGCCGAGACCTGTTGGGGCGCCGAGACCTGCTGGGGTTCCGGGGCTTGCTGCAGGGCAGGTGCGGGCGAAGCGAGCGGGCCAACCGAGAACGGCTGATTGACCGGGGCGTCCTTACTGGAGGAGGTGAGAGGGCCAATCGAGATCGGGCGGTTAAGCTCTTCGGCCGCGCTCTGGCGCGGTGCAGGGGCTTCCGGGGCCGGGGGCATCGACGGCGCAATCGCTGTTGGCGCGGGATCCACTGCGGAGGGCGCGACGGAGGCGGGTGTGTGCATCTGCTGAGCCACGGCCTCGTTCGTGAGAGGCTGTGCAACGTTGGCCGCCTGGGGCTGCGAGAACGCCGGTGCCGCGGGCGTCGTCAGAGCGCTCGGCGCCACTTGAGCGGCGGTGGTGGCCTGCGCAACCCACGCCTGGTAGGCCTGCGCCTCTTGAGCGTTGGCGGCGGGCGGGCGCTTCCACGGCTCGGGGTCCTCGGCGGCGAGGGGATCGGGCAGAGCCGCAGGGCCGAAGTAATCCAAGGCCAGGACCGCTACCGCACCACCAACGATGAACAGCGACGGAAGGAGCCTGTGATCCTCGTCGGCCAGCAGGAAAAACCATGGCAGGCCGATGGCGAGCACCGCCAGTGCGATGAAGTGTGGGGTGGTGTGTTTCATTTCCACTTCACCTTTCCTTGTTCACTGATGATCTCGCAGTACGGGTCACATGCCCTCATCGCCCTGATGACGCGCCGTTCCAGATTGGCTAGGCTCCTGGCCTCGGGCACCAGACCGTTGAACTGCAATGCTTGGACGACGCTCCACAGGAGCTGCGTGCCTTCTTTGTCGGTGAGCAGCGTTGCAGACCACTGCGTGAAGGTCAGGCGGCCCTTCGATTGGAAAATGAGACCGGTGGGATCGTCCGAGCGCCATTTGAAGATGCTGGCGGGCCACCACAGTGGGGCCTTTTCGCTAGCCGGGACGTCGATTGCCTCCCACGCAGCCTCAAGGAGTGCGTGAGCAGACACTGATTTCGGGGTGATGAGGTGTGTTCTGCCCACCGCCCCCTCGCCCTCGCGGTGCGCTTTCCGGAAAATCAGCTGGGTGATCTTCGCGGAGATTTCCTGACGCAGCCGTATCCACCCGTAATAGAGGAAGCCGCAAGCGATGAGAATGATGATTGCTATCGCCGTGGTCATGATGTGTTTCTCCTATGAACCAAATAGAAACGCGAAAGGTGTGAGGAAGAAAAGCCCGAGCCATGCTTCGTCCCAATAAGAGGGGGTCTGAGCAGCCGGTGTGCGCGGTCGGTGATAATCAGCGTGCTGGCTGCGGCCCCGGGATCTGCACCTATGAGCTGGAGGATGCCTCCGTGGCCGAGGCCGTGGCCGTGGTTGTGTCCGTGTCCGTGGGCTCAGTCTCAGTCTCAGTCATAGGCCCGCTCGTGCCTTCGTCCGCCGAACTGGTGACGAAATGTGACGCCGCGACGATCAGATCGAAGAGCTCGAGCATGAGGTGCTTGATCATGGCCATCTGCGTCGCGAAGGAGACGATCACGATCTGCTTCGTGCCGGGCACGTGCGCCCAGTAGTCCACTCGCATGCGTTCGAGGTCGAGCTTTTCGGCCTCGGCGCGCAGGGTCGCCTCCTCGGGAGTCTCCTCCTCGGGGACCTCGATCTGGAACGAATCATCCTTTTCAATGAGCACGCGGCGCAGCGCGCGATAGTTTCCGCCCTCGACGTCGACGAACGCGTCGTCCGCGTCATCGAAGCCCATTCGAAGGATGCCAAACACCTCCTCGCTCTCCGTGCCAATCGCAGGGCTCATACGCAGCCCCGGCGGCTGATAGACCGTGATGTTCACAGGGAAAGGCGCATCCTTTTCCAGCTCCTTGCCGAAGTACATAGCGACGGCGCCGCCTTCCATGGCCTCGGCGCACGCATCGACCACCTGATCGTGCATCTGGCGACGCAGCACGGCCGCGTCGTCCGCCGGGCCGACAATGCCCTGGACCATGCGCTCGACGTCCTGTTCCGAGGCCCCCTCATCCGTGATCGCCACGGGGTACCAGGTGCCCGGAAGTGTGAAGATCAGGCGAGGTTCATCGCGGGTGTTGTTATCGCTTGTCATCGTTGATTCTGCTTTCTCGCATGGAGGTCAGATGTCGGTTGGGACGGTGACCGGAACCCACGTCGGACGCTCGGGCTCCGGTAGGAGAATCGGGGCATCCCATTTCTCCGAAGGCTTTTGCCGGTCCGCGTACGCATGGCCGTGCTCGGCGTCGTACTGTCTCTTCATGGCGTCGAGGCCGTGTCCCCGCTTGATGTCGTTGAAATAGGCCAGATCATCTCGCGAAGCCTTGACTTCAATTTGTCTCCCGTATGCCTCCGGCAGGGCGGTGTATTTCTGTGCGTTTGTTAGTGGATCCGTAGTGAAATGATAGTTTTCAACGCGCGCACGCGCGTCAACGGCGGAGGTAAAGAAGCCATGTTGCTGCGCCGATTCCTGGGCGAGTTTCATGCTCGTGTAGCTCAATCCCGCGGCGTTGAAGGTCGTCGCCTTCGCCCCCGTCGCGATCGAACCCGCTGCTGCCAGCTCCCCGCCCAGGGAATGACCGGTCAGGGAGAAGTTGCCCGCGGTGACGCCGTTGGCCATCAGGCGCTGCTTGACGGTCGTCGCCGCTTGGATCGCCTGATAAACTTGATCCGACGTATTCGCTGCACCCGCATAATCGTTATACACATCGCCTCCGTGCCCGAAATCGGTCCCCTCGTAGGACAGGACGTAGCGTCCGTTGTCGTCCCGGAAGAGCGTCGCGTGGAATCCGGTGTTCGTGTCTTCGAGGAGTTCCGGATCGATACCCAGCCTCTCCAGCTCAGCCGATGTGACCTCGTGCCAGCCCGGCGGTTCCCTCCAGGTTCCTCGCGGGTGAGGTCGGCCAGCGAGGTCCATCTTGTCCCGGATGAGGCCCTCCTTGCCCGGGCGAGTGTTGATGGTGTCCGTCGTCTCCCCGTTGTCGCCGTCGTGGACATTCGCCGGTCCGTGCTCGCGTTCGGCAGCGTCAAGAGCAGCGTTGTGGGCGTTCATGAGGATCTTTTGATACAGTCCTAGCCCGGAAGCAGCGGTTAGCAATCCGGTAGCAATGGCGGCCAGACATCCCAAAACGAGGAAAGGCAATGCGGCGAGGATCATCCATCCTCCGGCGAGGCTTAGCACCACTCCGGTGAGAAATAGCCCTAGTCCAAGAAAGAAAAGGCCTAAAATCAACGTGATGGTGATAAGGATAGGGCCGATGAGTCTGCCAACTTGGGAAATAATTTTGCCGAGTTCTTCTAGCGCTTTCTTAAGGACCTTGGCTACCCACTTGGTGAAGTCTGCGAGGGCCTTGCCGACGTTTTTGATGAACTGAGAAATTTTGTCGATCAGGTTGTCGTTGGTGCTGGATATTGCCGTGTCGATCTTCGAGATGGCGCGGCCAGCTGCCTCATCCACCTCTTGGGCGATCTGAGCGATTTCCGTCGATGCGTCGGTCGCCGCCTTCGCAGCCCGACGTTCGTTGCTCATCGCCTGCTGGACTGCGTTTTGTGCGTTCTGGACGTTGACGGAGGGGGCGTGGGAGCTCTGCAGCTGCTGGAGACGCTTCTTTGTCGCGGTCACCGTGCGCTGTGCGTCGTTGCGCTGCCGGTTGGCGCTCTCCTCCCGGGCAGAGGCCGCGTCGGCGCGCTTGTGGCAGTCGGCGAGCACCGTCTGGTACTCGCGCAGCGCCAGGCCCGTCTTCTTATAACGGCCATGTGCCGCCTCCAGGCTCTTTTGGGCGTTCTGCACTTGCTTGTGCGTTGCCTGAACGGCCTTTGATTCTGACGTTGTCACGAACTTATTAAGGCCATCGATCGCGGACTGGATGCTGTTCGCGGAGGTGATCAGCCCCTCAACCTTCGTTTTCAGGGCGGTGGGTTCTCCCGGCAGGGTACTCATTATTTCTTTCTCCTCAGCGCGTTCTCGAGGTCTCTGTCGAGATCCTCGAAGGTTTCGGCGATGGCGTCAAATGTCTTCGCCAGTGCCTCCAGGTGCTCGCGGAAACGCCCCCGGGTGGTGTCCCAGTTGTTGCCGAACTCTCTGACTTTTCCCGCGAGTTTGTCGTGGCCGACAACAGAGGCAATGTCCAAAGCATCGATCCTCGCCTCGTCCAACAGGGCTGCCGTTGCACGCAGGGACTTCGATCGGTTGCGTAACTCAGTAGTGTCGAGCTTGAGGTCCGGCATGGGCGTTTCCTTTCTTCAGAGAACCTGGGGCGCGGACGTGTCCTCCCGCGCCCCAGGCGGTGACGACCTTACTTACCGGCTGCTCGTGCCAGTTCCTCGTCGGTCTGCTGGAGAGCTTGCGCGGCCTTGTTCAGGTAGTCGGCCATGCCGTCGATTCCCTGAACCGTGCGGGTCGCACCCTGGGTGAACTCCTGGTAGGAGGAGTCAAAGGCGCCCGAGGCGCGCGACGTGGTGAATCCGTTCTGCACGAGTTGCTGGACGAGTGAGCGCAGCTCGTTGAGCTTGGACTCAAGATCCTTCTGGCCGTTGCGCAGGCGAGTTGCTGCGGACTGCATCTGGTCGTAGGTGACATTCAGGTTTGCCATTGTGTTCCTCCGTTGAGAATTGGATACCCGGGGTGGGTATCGCGGATCTGGTGTGTTCGAGCCGACGGTTCCCACGTCGGATGGGTGATTAGCCCGTAATCTCAAACTAACATTTCGTTTTGTCACTGACGATGGGGACTAGTCCCCATCGGGTTTTGTCATACTCGGGGCACCTGCACTTTCCACTGTTTGCCGGACTGAACAAAGTAGCCGCGACCCGGCACGGCCTCGGCCCCAAAGATGCCGGGGACGGGAACTCCGACGGCGTTCTCGCCTTCACCGGGCGAGGGGCACAGGACGATCCCTGTCCGGCCGCTGCGCACCCCGGATGCCAGCGAGCCGCCGAATGACCACCCGGACACGTCGGCCTCGGCCACGACCAAATGACCATTGGCCTTCGCTGAGGCGATAGCGTCCTGCAACTGTTGGTCACACGCGGAGAAAGAGAACTCTCCGATACCCTCAACAAAGAGGACGACTCCCGGCGTGGTTTCCGGAGCTTCTTCCTCAAACAGGTGACCGTGCTTGGCAAGCATGGACGCGATCTTGTCTGCTCCCTGCGCTGTTTCCGTCCACAGCGGTTCCCTCGCCACCAGGGATCGGCGTGCACATGCGTGCAGCATGACCGCATTCGGGAAAGCACTGTGGACGCTGCGTGCCAGCCACCGGACGGTGTTGGTCCTGCCAGACTGAGCGGGGCCGGTGATCGCGAAGGTACCCCCAGGGCGCAGCGGCATCGGGGCAAGCGAGCCCGCCTCGACCCCGATGACGGGGCGTCCATCGACAACGCGATCGACCTCGCGCTCCGGTATATCGAGCGGCAGGGAACGGATCGGTGTCGGGCGGGTGCGTCGGCGCATAAACGAGGCGCCTGCCAGTGATTCGATCTCCCTGGCCTGGTCGTAGTCCGTGACGTTCCTGCCCAGGATCGGCAGCTGCAAGAGGTTGGGGTTACCCACCTGCATGGCGCGTCCTGGAGCGCTCGACGCGCTCAGAACATCGCGCGGAAGATTGAAATAGAGGTATGCGTCCTCGTCGGTTAGACGCAGAACCACCTTGCGTTGGAACGACGCGGCGATCGAGTTCGGGATGGCCTGCGGCCGGTCCGCCGACACCGCGAAGTGAACGCCGACTTCGCGCCCGTCTGACAGAATCTGCTGGAAACGGCTCCAGATCTTCGCGTGTCGGCCGACGAGCTGGTAGGTCTCTGCGAATGTGGCGATCCCATCGATGAGCACGAGGTATCGGGGCTCGTCCTGCTTACCCGAGAGTTCCCGGTAGGAGGTCAGGTGGCTGGCGTTGACGGCCTTGTAGGAGACAGAACGCTCGTCGACGATGCTACCGAGGAAGTCGATGAGCTTGGCGATCCTCTCTTCGTCGTCGCCCTGGATAACGTTGCCGACGCTGGGGAGCTTCTTCAGCATGTCGAGGCCTCCGCCGGCAAAGTCGAGGGCGTAGACGTTGACGGGACCTGAGCTGGGGGTGATGCCTGCAGCGATAGCGAGCGATCGCAGCGCGGTCGTCTTTCCGGAACCGGAGGCGCCGTAGAAGGCGATGTGTCCGTCCGTGTCGGGTCGGAAGTACTCGACTTCCTGCGACTGGTCTTCGGGGTCGTCTAGGACACCGAGGACAATCTTGGCGTCGGAACGCTGGGGTAGAAGCGAGAGGTCGTAGATCGGTGCGAGTTCGGGCAGCCACGGCTTGCGAGGCGCCTGGATGTTCGCTTTGGCTGACGCTGCGCAGATAGTACCGACAACTCGGGTGATGTCGGTAGGGATCTCCTCGCGAGGCTTGGGCGGCTCGGGCGTCTTCCACTTCTGCGGCAGGCCGAAGCCCAGCGCCTCGATGTCAACCTGCGTCGTCTTGAGTCCCTCGGCGGTGCGGGCACCCGGGTAGGCCGACTGGAACACTGAGATTCTGCCGGGGCCTGTCTTTGCCGCAGCACGGCCGGGCGTGTTCTGCGGGAAGTGGGCGGCCATGGCATCCCCGAGGACATCCTGGGAATCATCGGTGTCAGCCATGCGCAGGGCGACGCGCAGGTTCGTGTTCGCACGAAGGTTGTCCTTGATGACGCCCGCAGGGCGCTGGGTCGCCAGGATGAGGTGCAGGCCGAGCGAACGTCCTCGTTGGGCGACGTCGACGACGCCGTCGATGAACTCGGGAACCTCGTTCACGAGCGCCGCGAACTCGTCGACGACAATGACGAGCGATGGGGGGCAGTCGGGATCGCCGGACTTCTCGAGGGTGACGAGGTCTTTTGCTCGTTTTTTGTTGAGAAGGCGCTCGCGGTAGTGCAGCTCCGCTCGTAGTGAGGTCAGGGCGCGGCGCACCAGGTAGGGTGACAAGTCGGTGACCAGGCCGACGGTGTGCGGCAGATCCGTGCACTGCTCGAAGGCGGAACCGCCCTTGTAGTCGACGAACAGGAATGTCAGCCTATCGGGTGACACCGATTGGGCCATGCCGAGGACCCACGCCTGCAAGAACTCGGATTTGCCGGCACCCGTCGTGCCGCCGACCAGCGCGTGCGGGCCGTGCAAGCGGAGGTCCAGCTGCATGGGCTCGCTTGCCCCCTGACCGACGATGGCTGACAGGGGAACGGCCGGAATCTTGCGATGGGGGTGCCCCGGTGTGCGGTCGATGATCGAGTGCGAGGCCCTCCACCGTTCGATGATGGCGTTGGGATCGTCCGCCAGTTCCTGGCCAGTCAGATCCACGTAGGAAATGGAGCCTGGCAGATCCGAGTCATCGTCGACGGGGACTCCCGCGTCGAAAAGAGGGGATAGTGACCGGCCCAGGGCAGCCAACTCCTCGTCCGAGACACGGTCCACGCTCACGTCCTCAAGCGCGCGCGACGCGCGTACGTCACCGATGGAAGCCTGCCTGCCGTCGAATGCGATGAACGACCGGCACGCCGCAGGTAATTCGGTGAAGGACGGGGCCATCCACACAAAGTAGATACCTCGATCAGGGCCCAACTCGGCAAGACGGTTCAGGCGAGCGCGGTCCACCAGCACATCGTCCACGAAAACGACCACCGCGGGAATCGGATTAGGGAACTTCTTCGACGTATCCTGCGCAGAGGCCTCGCTAGAGGAGGCGGAAGCAACCTCGGGGCCGCGGTCGGAGACCTCGTTGGGGTCGCCCTGAGTGCGGGCTTCGAGCAGGCCTTCGAGCGAAGAGAGCAGGACCTTCGCGGAAGCCGAGTCGGAGGCAAGGTGGACGCCGGCACCGAAGGGGGAGTGCGGGGAGGAGCAGTGAGGGAGCCACTTCATCCACTCCCATCCCTGCACGTGATCGGTGGAGGTCATGCAGGTGACGATGACTTCAGCAGGCGAGTACTGTGCCGCCAGCTGGGCTGCGATCGCCCCGCGCGCCTGCCTGAGGACGTCGCTCGGGCCGCACAAGCCCAGGCCTCCGGACGAGCGGATGTCGGCAACGAGTGGAACATTCGTGACCCGCGAGTACTCAACGGCGAGCGCGCGCACCTTGGCGACCGCCTCCGGAAGACCCGTGCGCTGATCCGCCCCTTCGATGGTGACCGTCGCGGTGTCCGTCCCTTGCCCCAGGCGGAACTTCAGGAACTCCGGGTGCTCGGGCCTGCGTATCCACAACGAGCCGTCGCGACGCAGCGCCCCCTCGATGGTCTGCTTGATCGGAGGGAACTGAGCGTGGCGGGACTCCACATCCTCGCGTCGACTGTCATCCAGGTCCTGGTGGGTGACCTTCAGAGCATCTTCAAACTGCGTCATTGCTTCGGTGAACTCGCTTGTCGACTGTCGACGTTGGTCCCACCACGAGCCGATCATGATGATCGGACTCAGGATGATGAACACCAAGCTCGTCAGCTGTCGGGTCAGGAGGAACATGGATGCGCCCATAATCAGGGGGGCCACGAGGCCGATGAATGGGAAACGCGAGGGCTTGGGGCGGGTTGGCGCGTCGGGGAGCTTGATCGTTCGGGGAGTCGCGTGTGGGATGACCTGAGGCGACCTGATGAATGCGATGTCCGTGGACTCGCCAGTCGATTCGGGCATCTTTGTCTGGACCAGTTGGATCTGAGTGTCTCCAAGGAGGACCACGTCACCGGGTGTCACCGTGGCCTGCTGCACGCGCTGGTTGCCAACGAGGACACCGTTGGCTGAGTTGAGGTCGTGAATTTCAATGCTTGAGCCGACGGTGATGCGAGCATGTTCCTTCGACACTCGACGGTCGTTGAGCATGATCGTGCACGAGGGAGATCGGCCCACGGTTGTGCCGCCGAAATACAGGGGGACGCACATGCCCTTGTCATTTCCGTCCAGGACGCGTAGCTCGCCCGCCACGCCTCCCGTTGGAGTCGCGTCTTTCGCCGAGGCGATGTCGACAAGTGAACCCGAGTTGAGTCCTGTCTCAGTCACGTATGCCGTTGACGGCAGGACTGAGGTGATTCTTCCGTCCACGGGATCGAGAACCCTGAGCGTCAGCGAATCGGGTGCAGCCAGGGTAGCGGCGCTCTGTCGCGGACCCGAGGAAGCCAGAGCGGCAGCAACATCTCCGACCGTCGCCGTTGCATCGGTGGTGACCAGCAGGTCGATATCCTCGCGGGTACGCCCGCGCAGTGTCAGTTTGATCTTCATCGCCGGTCCTTTCCGGTGAGTGCATCGGGTGTGCTGTTGCGTCGTTTCTCATCGTCGAGCAGATACAGGTCGCTGCTGGAGACCAGCCGCGCCGCGACCGCGTATTCGACCAGCCTGACGCGCCTGTGTGTCGCCAAGGACCCCGGCCTGCCCCGCATGCCGGGCACGCCCATCCGATCGAGCTTGTCGGCGACGTTGTCGAGCTTTCGGTTGAAGCGGGTGATCGGCCACCCCAGCCGCGCAGCAGCCTCGGCATTGCGCGGGATATCGGTCGCGCCGGAACCTGCTTGCGTTAGCCAGGGTTCGCACAGTGCCAGGATCAGCAGGTACTGCGACGGCGTGAAACGTGCTTCCCCGACCGTGGCCTCGCCGGTGTCGGCGGTGGGGGCGGAGTAGCTGCGGAATGTCGTCCCGCGCACGGTGATGGAGAACTCGTAGGTCGTGGGCCCGGCGGCGAATACGACGACGGCCGACTCGAAGACCAGGGGGATGCGCGCCCCGGGCCCGACCCGGGCCTGCATGGACCCCGAGGCGTCGGCGACGGTGACCGCGATCCGCGACCCAATGTTGTCCAGCCACCACAGGCCGTCGTGGCAGCTGATCCGCACAAGCCTGCGGTGCAGGTAGGGGTTGTCGTCAATGCACAGGTCGGCCTCGCGGCCAATGAGGAACTCCTGATCGGCGCGAACCTCGTAGATTTCGCCGCAGTAGTCGATGACCGCGGATACGTCCTCGGTGGACTCCGGTTGGATACTCGCCGTGCTCATGGCGTCTCCACACATTCGATGGCCTCGTTCGAGGAACGCCCGTCCGAGTTGCGCACGGCGACCGACAGGCAGGTGCGCCCCGGTACAACCGGAACGGTGACCGTCGTCTCCTTCGTCTGGCGCACAGGGTGGTCCTCCTTGGGGTCCTCGACGTGGTAGAGGTACGTCGTCCCGGTGCCGACCGCGTCCCACGTGAAGGTGACCCCCTCAGGGGTGACCGTGCCCGCCAGACCGGTAATCGATGCGTTTGCGTTGGCCGAGGGCAGCCCGTCGAGTGGAGGCGCATCAGGCGAGGACTGGGCCGGAGCCACCGTGCTTCCTTCGCCGCGCAGCACTGTCCACACGCCGAAGGCGATGCCGCTCACGAGGAGAAGTACGAGCAGGAACCCAGCCACGACCGAGCCGAAGCCCCTGGAGGGAGCCTCCTCGGCCTCGTCCGTCTCAGAGGCCCGAGGCGCGTCCTCACGCGTGGACACCGCGTTCGCGGGACCGCTCTGCGGCGCGCTTGCCGGAGCCGGGGCCGGGTCCACCTTCGCCAGGACGGCGACCGTGCGATCATCCTCCTCGTCAGGGACGGACGAGGCCGGGGCTGGGGCGTGGGAAGAAAACACGGCGATGGGCGCCGCGCAGGTCTCGTCCCCGTCCTCGTCCTCAAAGGTCCCGGCCGGGGCCTCTACCCCCATGGCCTCGAAGGGCGTGGGGGTCAGGCGCAGCGAAGACTGTACGTTTTGTAGGGCCAGGGCGAACTCCCGCGCCGACTGGTAGCGCCGCTTGGGGTCCTTGGACATCGCAATCGCGAGGATGCGCTCGAGCTCCGCGGGCACGTCGCTGCGGCCGATGGCGGGCACCGGGGAGCGCAGCACGCGGTTGAGTACGGAGAGCTCGCGGTTGTCTCCCCCGGGAATCTCAAAGGGGGAGTGGCCTGTGAGGATACCGTGCACGGTGGCGGCCAGGGAATAGACGTCGATGGTCGGACCGAAGGGACCCGTGCCGTCCTGCTGCTCCGGCGGTGCCCACGCCACGGAGAAACCGCCCGGGGATTCCTCGCCCGTTCCCGTCTGCGCGGCGATGCCGAAGTCAGTGAGGACGGGGTGCCCAAACTGGGTGAACAGGATGTTCATGGGCTTGACGTCGCGGTGGATAATCCCGCGCTGGTGGAGTGTCTCCACCGCGCCCGCGATGCGCACGCCGACGTCAAGCGCCTGGGACACGGGGATGCGGTGTTCTTTGGAACGCTGGCCCAGGTGCGGGGGCGGACAGTACTCCATGACCAGGTAGTGGCGGCCGTCGTCCGCAATTCCCCCCGTGTAGAAGGACACGATGGACGGGTGGTTGGCGACCTGAGCCATCAGGTTCACTTCGGCGTCAAAGGCCGCCGAGGCCCGGGCGTTGGAATCCGGACGCAGGACCTTGACCGCCACGTCGCGTTGGGGCATCTGCTGGCGGAACAGGTAGACGTCGGCGAAACCGCCCGTGCCGAGGTGGCGGACGAACGTTGCGCCCGGAATTGCCGGGGGATCGAGTGGTTGTCGCATTACGCCTCCATTCGGAATGAGATGTTCTCGCCGAGCTCGACGACGTCCCCCGGCTTGAGGACCATGGCCACAGACCCGTCCAGGCGGACGGGGGCCTGCCCGGGGCGCATCAGCAGAGTGCCGTTTTGGGAGCCGAGGTCGTGGAGCCGCACGTCCCAGTCGTCGATCCGCAGCTCGCAGTGACTGCGAGATATCTTCTTGCCGGGGCTCGGGACAATGGCCAGGCGCGCGGGGGCGCGACCAGCGGTCGGGGTTGAGCGGGGACGTCGCCCGATGATGATGTCCTGGTCGAGGGGCACCTCTTCCCCCGTGGACAGGATGATCCGGCCCAGGTCTGGGCGCGGGACGGTGACGGAGCTGCTGCTCAGCGGAGACGAACAGATGCGACACGACGAGGCGTGGGTCGGGTTCGGGTGCCCCTTCTCGCACAGGACCGCCAGGACCTGCGGACCGACCGCGGCTGACGTCGCCTGCGCGCAGGACGTGTCCTGCGCGGGCTCCGTGGCAATCTGTCGCGCGTACTCGCGCAGCTCACGGGCGCGCTCCGGGAGCATCGTCTGTCCGTCGTGATCGCCCTCGCTCTGCGTCGCCGCAAGCCGTTGATAGGCGGCGCTGGGCGCGGCTTCCTGCGCTCGCGGAGCGCCTGAGGAGAGTCCGGGGACAGAGTCGATGAAGAAGCTTCCCGGGGGCGGGTCGAATCGGGGCTCGGGTTCTGCTGCCGAGACCGGCGGACCCGAAACCGCCTGACCGGGGACGGGTGGGACCGGATCATCGATGGCGGGCTCCGGTGCCTCCCGGTGCTCTGTCTCAGGCGGGGAGGCGAACGACGGGGGCACGGGAACCGGGTCGTCGTCGATGACATCGGAGTTTTGAACCTGCCTGACGGCCGCTTGCTCGACGGAATACTCCGGACGCTCGGCACCGTAGAGGTATTCGAAGCGGGAACGCACGCCATCCTCCGCTTCCGCCTCGAGGGGTTCGTCCGCCGCATCGTCAGCTGTCGCTTCGAGGGGTGGCTTGTCGTCGTCGGGGTCTTCGGCCTCGTCCGCGGGGTCGGGCTCAGGTGTCTCGTCCTCGCGCTCGTACCAGGGGATTTGCGTCTCTTCTCCCGAGGCCCCTGAACCCGATGGCTCGTCGTCGGCAGGAACGGGGGCGGGGGCAGTCGGCTGGGCGATCACAGGTTCTGCCGCCGCGTCCTCCGGCTCGGATTCCTCCTCCTCGTCGGACGGAGAGGCAAACTGCGCGAAGAAGGCCGCAGCGGGGGAATCGTTGTCCTCGGCAGACAAGGAAGCATCGTCGGCCTCACCCGCAGGCTCGTCAGACCCGGACGAGGCCCCCGCGAGCCAGGAGAGATCGGCGGAGGAACCCTCGCCGTCGGCAGGCGCGTCGCCCGAATCTACTGGGGCGGGATCAGGCGGCAACGGCTCCTCGGGGCTCGCTTGCGCGCCCGCAGAGGGAACGGGTGCACCGAGAGCCGGGGAGGCCTCGTCCGAGGCCACGACGGCGCTCGCGGAGGAAGTGGGCCCGGAGGAAGCGGGGGAGGCCTCGTCCGAGGCCACGGACTCG
>ERZ773031.1007-NODE-1007-length-14559-cov-13.366520_pt1 | contig 14559 bp, 10 predicted proteins | sample MGYA00511666_ERZ773031 | MGnify/ENA primary metagenome ERZ773031 (study PRJEB29015, sample SAMEA2738135) | human oral metagenome | biome: human oral; feature: human-associated habitat; material: saliva | place: China | collected 2250 ...
GGACCTCAATGCGGTCATCGATCAGCTCAAGCGTCGCTCCGACGTCGATCCCCGATATATCACCCTCTTGGGCTTGAGCCAAGGCGGGCTGGTCTCCGCCCTCACTGCGGCATCGCGTCCCGATGATATCGCCTCGCTTATCTTGATTTATCCTGCCTTCAGTATCCCTGAGATGGCGCGTAAGCAGTGGGGCGAGTATTCGAAAATCCCTCAGGTAAACACCCTCTGGGGAATGCGTCTCGGGGAGAAGTACTACAAAGATGTGTGGAATATCGACCCCTATGCCGTCATCGGTCGCTTCCAAGGCCCTGTGCTGATCCTCCACGGGGATAAGGATCGTATCGTAGAGCAGTCCGTATCGGATCGTGCAGCTACCATCTACAAGAATGTCGAGTACCACGTGATTCCAGGTGGCGAACATGGCTTCTCTGGAGAGGCCCTTCAGCAGGTCAAGCGCTACATCCAGACTTTCATGAAGCGATAGCTGCAGCTAACCTTCCCTGATAGAAACAGCTCCGCCCCGATCGTCCACATAGAGAGGACGATCGGGGCGGAGCTCTTTGATAAGGTGTGCTTGTGCGGGCTAAAGATTGTAGCTGAGACCGACAGCGAAGGCCATGAGGTCGGGGTAGCCTGGGACGAAGGTCGTCGCTATGTCGAGCTTGGGGCTGAGAGCGAACTTATACTCCAGCTCGCCTCCGTACCAGAGGAACTTACGCTGCCACTTGTCCGTGGGGCTACCCTCGAAGTACTTCGTGTCAACGTACCCAGGCAGGCGGTACCAGTTGCGTCGGTAGATCCATGTCGGCCCGATACCGCCGTAGAGGCGATGCCGCCCGATGCGGAAGATACGAGCACGTAGGCCGATACTCGTCACACCAGCAAGCTGGGCGGTACAGTCAGCATAAAGCCCTTGAATACCCTTGATGGAGAGGATCTCGGGTATGATGAAGTACTCGTAGGAGAGTAGGGCGCCCAGATCAACTACGAAGTAAGCCTCGGGGTCCAGGCGGTTCGGCATCAGCTTGGCATTGGGTCTCCCGCTCAGAGGATGGAAGCTGAGGCCCATGAACTTCAGGCTGATGTTTTGACGGCTCTGCCCTTGTAAGGGGAGCGAGCAGAGGATGAGCCCGATGAGGGCGTATAGGAAATGGCGTACACGCATAGATGAGGGGGGATAAAAGCGTAGCGCCAGCTTCTACGTAGAGCAAAGGGATTGCTGTCGGGGAAGCTGGCGCTACATACTTAGGAGAGCTGGTGCTCCTTAGCGTCGGGGCTTGGGGCCCATGACGATGGTGAGCTTGCTATTGGGATGGATATCCTTGTGCGTGAAGGTGAGGCTTTCCGTGATGTCACGTCCGTTGATGGAGGCCTGCTGCACGTACTTATTCTCCTTACTATTGTTACGCACCTCGATAGTGAAGAAGCCCTTGGGGAGCTGGATCTTCGCCATATCTACGAGCGGACGGCCGATGGTGTACTCGGCCTTCCCTGGGCAGACCTGATAGAAGCCCAGCGCACTGAGGACGTACCAAGCTGACATCTGACCGCAGTCCTCGTTGCCTATGATACCCGCAGGCGTAGGCTTGTAGAAGTGGCGCAGGACGGTGTCGAGGATCGCCTGACCCTTGTGAGGTGCAGCGGTGTAGTTGTAGAGGTAAGCGATGTGGTGGCTGGGCTCATTGCCATGTGCATACTGCCCGATGAGGCCCGTGATGTCACCCGACTGCTCGGCCCCATCGATACGTGAGGACGTGGTGAAGAGCGTATCGAGGTTGCGCTCCAGCACCTCACGACCACCCATGAGCTTGAGGAAGCCCTCCATATCGTGGGGAGCGTAGAAGCTCCACTGATAGGCATTGCCCTCGGTATAGTCGCTCTTCTCGTGAGCGGAGAAGCGGGGGTTGAAGGGTGTGAGGAACGAGCCATCACCCTTGACAGGGCGCATGAGGTTCGTCTCACGGTCCCAGTAGCGGCGGTAGTAGAGCCCGCGCTGGTCATAGGCCTTAGCTACGGAGTCGAGGCCTGCAGCCTCAGCGATACGGGCGATACACCAGTCATCGTAAGCCATCTCTACACCCCAGCTGACGCTCTCGGGGACGGAGTCGCAGGGTACGAAGCCGTAGCGCTCCTTGTAGTAAGGATGGCGCGTGATGAGGTCGAGCTCACGCGTACCAGCGAACTTCTCCGCCAGATCAGCGCGATAGATCGAGCTACGCTGCGCAGCCTCCGTCCAGTGACGCAGATCCTCGCTTGTAGCCAGACCCTTAGCGACGAGGTCGGCAAGGATGCTCACCGAGTGGTAGGCAGGCATACAGCCCGTATAGTTCGAGGCGAGTGGCCAGCGTGGGAGGATCGTCCCTTCGTCATAGTCGCTGACGAGGCTCTTGCCGTAGCGCAGTGCCTGATCGGGGTCGATGATGGTGAGCAGAGGATGCAGCGCACGATAGGTATCCCAGATAGAGAAGACGGTGTAGTGACCTTCTTCGGGGCGGGGATTCTTATGGATAGCCTTGTCCATACCACGGAAGCTGCCATCGACATCCTGATAGTTGAAGGGGGCGATATGCGAGTGGTAGAGTGCGGTATAGAAGTTCTTTAGCACTGCCGTGTCAGAGGTCTCGATGCGGATCTTGCCGAGGAGATCAGCCCAGATACGGCGGCTCTCGGTGCGTACAGCCTCGAAGTCCCAGTCGGGGAGCTCTGCCTGCATATTGCGCTCAGCACCCTCGGGAGAGACGGCCGAGAGACCGACCTTCACGAGATAGGGCGTGCTCCCCTTGGGGAGATAGAGGTGGAGCTTCAGGTCAGCCGTGTCACGCTCGACGGCGAAGCCTGCGCTGAGTCGCTGACGCTCACCATCACGATAGAGAGCGATGCTATCGGCAGGCGTGGAGAGGCGAAGGATGTAGCTCATCTGATGATGTTCTGCCCAGCCCTTGGTGTAGTAGGTGCCGACGATCGTCGAGTCATTGACGAGGCGGAAGTCATTCCCCACGACCTTATGCCCCCAGTTGGGCTGGAGGATATGACCGAGGTCGAGGAGGAGCTTACGGTCTGTGCTGTCAGCATAGGTAGCTCGGAGAAGCCCGACGCGGTCGGTGGAGGTCAGCTCGGTCTGGATGCCGAAGTTCTTCAGGCGTACCGAGTAGTAGCCAGGGGAAGCGGCTTCCTCTGCCTTGTCGAACTGAGCTATGGGGCGCAGTGTGTCAGCTCCGCTATAGGGTAGGATCGCCACATCACCAAGGTCGCCAATACCCGTCCCCGAGAGGTGGGTGAGGCTGAAGGCATAGATGACGCTGTCGGACTCATGGTAGCCACTGCTGGCATCCCAACCGATGAGGTGGGTATCGGGGCTGAACTGCACCATCGCATTGGGGCGTGTAGCCCCTGGGAAGGTGTGTCCGTGCTCACCCGTACCGATGAACGGATCGACGAAACTCAGAAGATCCTCGCTGGAACTACTGCCCGTGGTCTTCGAGGAGCAGGCCGGCAGGAAGAAGGCGGCCGCAAGGAGGGCTGCTGAGGACGCGGCAAGCGACCTCAGTGAATGGGGTAATAGATGCATGAGATAGGGTGAAATAGAGACTTAGCCTTGGCTGGCGAAGGCAGCAGCGAAGAGACGCATCTGACGGAGCATCGAGACGAGCCCGTTGGAGCGTGTAGGGGAGAGGTGCTCGGAGAGACCGATCTCCTTGATGAAGTACAAGTTGGAGTCGAGGATGTCCTGTGGCTTCTGATCATTGAGGACACGCAGCAGAAGGCTGACGATGCCCTTCACGATGATCGCGTCACTCTCTCCCCGGAAGTGCACGCGCTCGCCGTCAAAGTGAGCGGTGATCCACACGCGACTCTGGCACCCCTCGATGATGTTGGTCGGGGTCTTGTCGCTCTCGGGGAGTGGCTCTAAGGTATTGCCGAGGTCGATGATGAGCGCATAGCGGTCCATCCAATCGTCCAAGGCAGAGAATTCTTCTATGATCTCGTCTTGTAGTTCGTTGATTGTAGGCATGGAGTGTGGATGAAGAGATTAGATGTCCTCTCGGATCGTGGTGGCTACGGTCTCGCCGACAGCACGCAGGGTCTCCATGTGGATGACGTTCATGTTGTCTGCTGAGGTGTGCCAGTGAGCCCCAAAGCCCGTGGCTCTATTGGGGTCGAAGTTGATGATGTCCACGCAGGGGATACCACGATAGCGGATCACGGGGCCGTGGTCATCGGTCATCTGTCCGCCATTAGCCTGGACGAAGTAGTCGCCCCAGCCAAGCTGGGCAGCGGTCTGCCAGAGGGCGGAGAGTAGGGGACGGGCATATTCTCGTGAGAGACCCTCCCAGTAGAAGCGGGCACCTTGGGAGCCGACCATGTCGAGGAGGATACCCCACTTAGCCTTGTAGTCACTCTGGTGGGGGTGCTGTGCCCAGTATTGTGAGCCGAGGCACCAGCTGTCTTCGTCTTCGCTCTGACCACCATCTTCGAGGTCAAAGAAGACGAAGTCCAGCGCCTTCCCCGAGGGATTTAGGCTCTCTTGGCGTGCAAGCTCAAGTAAGACGGCGACGCCGCTGGCGCCGTCATCAGCTCCCTGAATGGGTTCGCCCTGACGCTGGGCGACTGGGTCGTGGTCAGCTACTTGGCGGGTATCCCAGTGAGCCATGAGAAGGATGCGGTCCGTACCCTCGGGAGTGCGGGTGGCGATGATATTCGTTCCTGCCGCCTGCTTGCCGAAGTGGTCCTTCCCCTCGAAGCGCTGTAGGGTCACTTCGTAACCCCACTGACGTAGCTTCTGCTCTATCCAAGCGGCAGTCGCACGATGTCCTTCACTGCCAGGAGTGCGTACACCAAAAGCTACTTGCTGCTGTATGTACTGGTAGGCAGAGTCAGCGCTGAAGGGAGCTGCAGTGCGTCTCTCGGCGCTTTCGCTGTCCGTGCTGTCGGTACTCTGTGCTTGGCTCTTCGTGCCACCGCAGCTGATGAGAGCTGCGCTGAGGCCTACACTGAGGAGATAAAGAAGAGGGGACTTAGGCATAATCTTCTTGCTCTTGGATGAGGAGGGATATGAGATGACCTTAGAAGATCGAGGGCTTGTTGGGCTCGATTATGATTTCACTCAAGGGGCGCTTGGGTACGTGATGACGCCCTTCTTCGTCGCGCCAGTAGCGGACGTCTTCGGGGCTACGTGCTTCCTCGAGGATGACCTCTTCGGCTGGCTTGCCGATAGCGACGATCGCATTGATAGATAGGTGCGTGGGTAGATCTAGGCGGCGTGTGATCTCACCCTTGCCGTGGCCAGCGAAGATACAGACGCCATAGCCCGCATCTGTAGCCAGCAGACCCAGCGTCTGGAGCTGGATACCTTCGTCAAAGCGAGCTGCGGGAGCAATATCGGTGTCGATGAGCTGGAGCAGGTAGGCACGAGGGCGCTCACCCACAGCGGGCCCATCCCACTCGGGGAGCATAGCGGCCCAGTGCTGGAGCTCTGTGATCTCGTGACAGAGGTCTTCGTCCGTGATGATGATATACTTCAGTGGCTGGACATTGCGTGATGATGGCGTCTGGCGGACGACGTCCAGCCAGCGGAGGATCTGCAGGCGGTCAATGGCTACCGATTCGTCAAAGCGGCGGTAGGTGCGATCCTTCTTGATAAGAGTCTCGATGAGCGAAGACATAGATAGTGGAGATTTAGTATTTGGGTAGTGCGAAGAGCCGTCGTGCATTCTCGCTGGTCTTCGCGATCAGTGTATCGTCAGTCAGCTCGTAGCAGCTGGCTACGAAACTCGCCGTGTGGGGGAGGAAGGCCGGTTCATTGCGCTTGCCTCGCTTGGGGACAGGCGCAAGATAGGGAGCGTCAGTCTCTAGCAAGAGGCGCTCCAGGGGGATGGAGGCGACGTACTCCTTGAGCGTGCTGTTCTTAAACGTCACGACGCCATTGATCCCGACATAGAAGGAGGGGAAGGACAGTGCCTCCTCAAGCTCCTCTCGTGTGCCAGTGAAGCTGTGGAAGACTCCACGAAGTTGCGGGAGATTGACTCGACGTAGCGTATCGAAAGCATCAGCAAAGGCCTCGCGGATATGGAGGATCACAGGGATATCAAGCTTAGCTGCCCAGTGGAGCTGACGCTCAAAGGCTTCGATCTGCTCCCGCTGATAGGTCGTATCCCAATAGTAGTCCAGCCCGATCTCGCCGATAGCCACATGACGACGCTGCGAGAGCTCCCGCTCCATATAGTCAAGCTGGGAGATGTAGTCCTCCTTGACATAGGTTGGGTGCAGGCCGATGGTGGGGAAAAGTCGCTCGGGATGTGCTGCACAAAGCTCAAGGACACGAGGATAGCTCGCCACATCGACATTAGGTAGGACCATCTGCCCTACACCAGCCTCAGCGGCGCGTGCAAGCATCTCGTCACGGTCCTCGTCGAATTCCTCTCAGTATATATGTGTATGACTATCGATCAGCTGCATGCTACTTCGTGCGACCAGAGAGGGTGTGGAAAAGTGAGAGGAGGAGCTCGCGTCCTTCTTCTCTGAGGGGAAGCTGCTCCACTCCGTGGTAGGCTTCGGCAGTGAGACGCTCGATCTCAGCCTCGGCATAGAGACGTGTGCCTGCCTTATCGTAGAGTGCGCGTACCTCATCGATGTAGGCTCGGCGCTCCTCAGGAGTGTAGGTCAAGATCTCTTGCAGACGCTTGAGATCCTCGCCCTGTAGCTGCTCTAATGTATATAGGAGAAGGAGCGTCTTCTTAGCATTGACGATGTCACCACCGATAGGCTTACCGAAGGTCTTCTCATCGCCATAGACGTCCAGTAGGTCATCCTGGATCTGGAAGGCCAGCCCCAGCTGTATGCCCACGGCGTAGAGCGCATGAGCTTGCTCTGCAGTGGCGCCTCCAACGAGTGCTCCCAGCTCCAGTGACGAGCCGAGTAGGACGGAGGTCTTCAGGCGGATCATCTCCATGTACTCCTCGACGCGGACCTCGGAGCGAGTCTCGAACTCCATGTCATACTGCTGCCCGACGCATACCTCGAGGGCCATCTGGCTGAATCGAGGGAGGAGCTCGGCAAGTAGGGACTTGTCTGCGACCTCTGCAAGGGATGCATAGGCCTCGATACTCATGGCGTCACCCGATAAGATCGCCGTGTTATCACCCCAGCGACGATAGACCGTCTCTTGCCCACGGCGAAGTGGGGAGCGGTCCATGAGGTCGTCATGAAGGAGTGTGAAGTTGTGGAAGATCTCGAGGGCTACTGCTATGGGGAGGGCATGCTGCCAAGCTTCTGTGAAGGCGGCTGCTGCAGCGCAGGCTAAGAGAGGGCGGATGCGCTTGCCTCCGAGGCTCAGGGTATAGTCGATAGGGGCAAAGAGCCCTTCGGGAGAGCGAGTGCCAAGGGAGCGGGCTGCGAGGTGCTCCTCTACGGCCTCACGGATGAGCTTGAGCTTCTTCTGTTGGTTAGGGTACATTGTCATAAGACGCTATTGTCGGCGATGTGCCTTTTACAAAGATACGACTTAGCCAGCGAATAAGCCCCATCGCTGAGTCTGGGGGATAAACGGAACTCGGGCAGATGCTCCACTGAGGAGAGCATCTGCCCGAGCTGTATGTGTCGTCTCCGTGAGGAGGATGATAGGTCTTACTGGAGAGAGAAGACGATAGGGATAACGAAGCGCGTACGCACGGTCTTACCCTGCTGTCTCCCTGGCTTCCACTTTGGAATGGACTTGACCACGCGGACAGCTTCCTTGTCGAGTGCGGGGTCTACGCTCTTGTAGACTTCTACGGCGGTAGCTGAGCCATCGCGTTCTACGACGAAGCGAACCATGACCTTACCCTGGATACCTGCATCCTGTGCGCTCTCTGGGTAGCGGAGGTTATCCTGCAGATACTTACGGAAAGCGTTCAGACCGCCGGGGAATTCAGGCTGTTCTTCTACGACTTCGAAGGGCTCGTCAGAGAGTTCTTCGGTAGGCGTGCCTGGGACATCCTTGGGGCCGAAGGGGATGTTCATAGGAGGAAGATCCTTACCTTCATCAGCGGAGACGAAGGTAGGCTTGTCGATCTTGACGTTATTGTCTACGACCTTAAACTCGTCGGGCAGCTGGATCTCAGTCTGCTGGGGCTGCTCCTGTGGCTTGGGCTCTTCGGGCTTATCCTCAGGTTGCTCTTCCTTGACGAGGAGCGCTTCTTCCATTTCGGTCTTGTGACCAGCCCCGTCGAGGTTGCCTGCCTGGGCAACAGAGCTGCGCCATTCCAAGCTTACGAAGGTCAGGGAGAGCGCTACGACGAGACCCAGCAGGAGCGAGAGGCCCTTGCCCTTCTCGAGGTCAGCTTCTGGTGACTTCTTGATTTCCATACTGTTTACACTGTATCTTTAGTGGTTGATGTTGTTCTTGTACGCTACGTACACTTGTTTTCTTGACCACAAATATACGAATATATTCTTCTACATACTATACCTCGGCAAAAGATTTGTTGGGGAGCTTGGTGTGAAGATTGGTAGATGCTCATTGAGGAGAGATAAGCTCCCCTAACTTATATAGGTATAGCGCCCCCGTAGCAAGAGGACTACGGGGGCGCTATCACTTAGAGGATGGTCCGATGAGGGCCTATGGGATTAGGCTACTTGATCAGCGGGTTGTTGGTCGTTTCGTTCTGAGGGATTTCATAGACGAGGCGAGAGTCATCCCACTTGATGGCCTCTTCCTTGAAGAAGAGACTGCGAGCCGAGCGCTTGTTGTCGTACTTGAAGCGCTTGATCACCGTCAGGGCAAGGCCTTCGCCCCACATTTCGACGCGCCAGTTGTAGAAGATCTTTTCCAGCAGCTCGTCATGGGTGAGACCCGTGATAGCGGTCTCTACAGCGGAGTACTTATCAGCAGCGGTACGCTCCTTGAGGAGCTTCAGCAGGATGGTCTTTGCAGAGGCATCATCACCATTGCGGGCGGCAGCTTCGGAGGCGATGAGGTAGATCTCAGCCATACGCATGAAGACGATGTCGCTTAGCCAAGTGCGGTCTGCCATCGTGCCGATGGGCTTACCCGTAGCGGAGAAGAACTTGTTCCAGGGTATCCCACTCTTGGGGTGGAACCAATTCTTACGCAGGTCGTACTCGGGGATCTGATCCTGAAGGTACTTGTTGATACCCTTGCGGGCACCGACGGCAGCATAGCTATAAGTGTAGATATCCATGTGCCCCCAGAAGCTTCTCAGCGAGCCCGTGATATCCTCAGTGATATCAATAGCCCAGATGAATTCAGGAGTCTTATAGTTGTTGAAGCCGTTGGTCGTCAGCTCGCTGGCGGGGATCAGAGGGTAGTTGGCGGCTTGATTCGTGATCACGTCATTGGCTACCGCGTAAGCTTCGCTCCACTTCCCCATGTCCATGTAGGCACGCGCCAGGGCACCCTTAGCTACTGTCTGGTCGATGTACTGGTGGTCAGCTCGCTTCATGCCTGAGACGTCCATGGCGGCGATACCCTCAGTAAGATCCTTGACGATCTGGGTATAGACCTCTTCAATGGTAGCGAGCTTCTGTGGCTTGCTGGCATCGTCGGTAGCAGCGTAGATGGGTACTACGGTGAGGCTCTTCGTATCGGTTGCATAGGGCTTACCGTAGAAGTGCACCAAGTTGAGATAGGCTAAGGCGCGGAGCGTCTTCACCTGCCCCCAGTCAAAGATGTCCTTCATTCTCTTGGCCTTCAGATTCGGCTCCGTCGTCACTTCGGGAGGCGTCGTGTCACCCGTGCTTGAGCGGAAGAAGCTATTAGCCATAGATATCGTGCGGTAGCTGATACGCCAGACGGCATAGTTGAGGGTCCCATCTCGCTTATATGAGAGCAGGCGTGCTGCTTCTTGGAACCATCCATAGCCCAGCCCCCCTTGCAGCTCCATATCGCCAGACATGAGGTCAGAGCTGATATCGAAGGCCTTCTGTGCGAAGTCGTCGTGACGGCTGGAGGATTGCCCATCCTTGAAGAAGGTACTGAGGATACCATTGATGTACCCCTCGTTGATACCATCATTCCACTGGCTGGCCTTCTTGAGCTGATCGGCCGTGAATAGCTGGGAGGGATCTTGCTCGAGGAAGTCCTTCTTACAAGCCGAGAGGGCGAGTAGGGCGAGTGCGGCCCCTACGAAGGTTCTTATACTTGTACGCATAGTATATAGGTGTATAAGAGGTGAGACGAATTAGAAGCTGATGCGTGCCCCTGCGACGAAGGTCGATACAGGCAGGTAGCGGTTCGTACCTGAGCCCCCACTGAGGCTGGTCATAGCAGCGTAGCCCTTACGAGCGGAGATGAGGAAGAGGTTGTCTCCGCTGACGTAGACGGAGGCGCTGTTGAGGCCGAGGTGCTTCATCAGGCTCTTGGGCAGGTCGTAGCTGATACGGGCATTGCTGAGCGTGAGGAAGGAGCGGCTGGTCAGGAAGCGCGTAGAGGTCGAGTTAGCGAACTTAACTGCTTCCACGTTGTGCGTGAGGATAGGCAGATCGGTGTGCTTGTCGGCGCTCCAGTAGTTGCGGATATCCTTGTGCCAGTTGCGGGTACCGATGACGCTACCGCTGCTCATCAGGCCAGCGTAGACAGCGTCATAGCCCCAACCGCCGAGGCCGTAGCTGAAGTTCGTCGAGATGTTGACGTTCTTGATCTGTACATCGAAGCCGAAGCCACCGACGAAGTCAGGGATAGCGCTCTTGCCGACGAATTCGTTGACAGCCTTGTTGTAGTCCGAAGTCGTCGTCTCAGTGAGTGCCTTAGCGTCACCACCCGTGCTGATGTACTTTTCGTAGTCGGTGACGTAGGCATCATTGCCACTGGCATCCTTGTAGGTGTAGGCCTTCCACATAGGTAGCCCTTCATTGCTAACACCCTTCCAGATGGGCATGTAGTAGTCGAGTACGGAGTGACCCTTCTTGTAAGCATAGTTGCCCTGGAGCTCATAATGCTTAGGTACGCCGAAGGGGTCGACGGGCATGATGAGCATCTTGTTCTTGTAGTAGCCACCATTAGCGCGGACGTTCACAGAGATGTCCTTGCTCTTATAGGCCTCCCAGTTAAGCTCGACTTCAAGCCCGTTGTTGCGCAGGCGACCTTCGCTCACAGGGTAGTAGGCATAGCCAAGTGAAGGAGCGACTTGCTTCTTGAAGAGCATGTTGTCCGTCGTCTTGACGAAGTAGTCAACGTTGAGCTCGAGAGCGTTGAAGAGGCGAGACTCGAAGCCCACGTTGAAGGTGCCAGAGCGCTCCCACTGTAGGGCACTATTGCCCTTGGCATAGAAGGAGAGCGAGGGAGAGTTATTGAAGTTGTCTACTTCGTAGAAGTCGTGGTAGAGGTAGTAGTTAGGAGTAGTGCTACCGTAGGCGAGGTTCAGGGACTGGTTCCCCAGGACGCCATAGCTGGCCTTGAGCTTGAGGTTGTTGATCCACTTGACCGAGGAGAGGAACTTTTCCTTGCTGATGATCCAAGCGGCACCGACCGAACCGAAGGTCCCCCAGCGGTAGTCGGGAGCGAAGCGCGAAGAGCCGTCTCGGCGGACCGAAGTGCTCAGGTAGTACTTGTTCTTGTAGTCGTAGCGAGCTTGACCGAAGTAGCTCTCGATAGCATAGGTCAGGCGGTAGCCAGAGATATCGCCACGGATGAGACCGTCGTCGAGGGTAGTCACGTTCCCGAGGATGAGCTTCTTCTTGCCAGATTCGTGGAAGTCGAGCTCGTTCTTCGTGGCTTCGTGAGCGATGAAGGCATCTACGGTGTGGTCACCGAAGGTCTTGCCCCAAGAGAGGATCTCGTTGAGCGTCCAGCTGAAGTCGTTTTCATTCAAATTAGAGATACGGCCGATCTTTGCAGCATCCCCGTAGTAGGGGTTAGCCAGCGTTTCCTTCTTGGAGGCCGTAGACTGGAAGCCGTAGGTGACGGCGAGCTTGAAGTCCTTGAGGAAGCGATACTCGAGGTTGAGGTTCCCCGTAGTGAGGTTTGTGAGGTTTTCATCGCGGTCGAGGCGGACAGCACCAGCAGGGTTGATACCACCAGCATAGGCGCGGCTACCATCGGCTGTCTGACCGTAGTCGTAGCTCTTACCGCCAGGGATCTTGGGGTCATTGACGAGATTCCCGTTCGCGTCATGCTCGAAGACAGGGTAGATCGCAGGGATCTGGTTGACGAACTGGAAGCCGTTGTTGGAGTTGCTCCCCTGCCCAGGGCTCTTAGCGAGTGAGCGAGAGTAGGCGAGGCCGAGGCTTACCTTGAAGTCCTTAGTGGGGCGGACGGTGACGTTGTTACGTAGATTCAGACGATTGAATTCGGAGCTGATGTAGTACCCGATGTTGTCCTGATACCCCAGTGAGGAGGAGAAGTTGACCTTCTCAGAGCCACCCGATACGCGTACATTCGTTTCCGTGATGCGACCGGTGCGGAAGATATGATCACGCCAAGACTCAGGCGTGTAGAGGCGCTTGTAGCTGTTGTTGAACTTACCCGTGTTCACATCGATCATCTGACCTGAGCCAGCCTTCCAGAGATTATAGTGATCCCAGATACCGGTAGCATCTTCGCCACCTGCGAGGATCCCAGGGAAGAAGAGCAGGTCGGCTGCGTTCTTAGGTGCATCAGCGATGGTCTTGCCATCAGCGAACTTAGCCTTGGGGTTGTTGTAGAGCTGGGTGAGCTTATCCTTGAGACCGAAGCGTTCGTAGGTGTTCTTCATAGCCTCGTAGGCTACCTCCATATATTCTTCAGGAGAGTCGATGACATCGTACTGGGGGAGATAGCGGACATTGATCCCGCTCTTGATCTCGGCGTCGAAGGAGAGACGACCAGCCTTACCCTGCTTCGTCGTGATGAGGACGACCCCGTTAGCAGCGCGTGCCCCGTAGAGTGCGGTAGCCGAAGCATCCTTGAGGACCGTGAGGTTCTCGACGTCGGCCATGTTGAAGCCACTGAGGAGGCTGGTGTAGGGTACCCCGTCGATGACGTAGAGAGGTGACGTGCTGGAGTTCACAGAGCCGATACCACGGATCTGTACCGTAGCGGCTGCACCAGGCTGACCACTGGTCGTGAAGACCTGGACCCCAGGAGAAGCCCCTTCGAGGGCTGAGGTGATATTAGATCCCGTCTTCTTCGTTAGGCTGGCGACGTCGATACGTGCAGCTGACCCCGTGAAGGAGTTCTTAGTCTGCGTACCATAAGCTACGACGACAACCTTTTCGATTGACTTTTCCTCATTCTTCAGGATGATCTTGAGTTCTTGCCCCGTGATGGCTACGGTCTGTGTAGCATAGCCGATGCTTGAGACCTTGAGGGTCTTGCCTTCTGCTGGGATACGGAGAGTGAACTTCCCGTTGACGTCGGTCAAGACCCCATGGGAGGGGAATTCGACACAGGTCACGGATGCGGCGACCACGGGCTCGTTGTCATCGGCAGCGATGACGACACCGGTGACGGTGACTTGCTTTTTCTGAGCCCACGCTACTCCTATGGATAGGCAGAGGAGTAGGGCGAAGAGTAAACTCTTTCTCATTAGACTTGTGGTGATTAGGGTGAAACGGATGTTAGACTGCTCTGGGGTAGTGTGACCCTTGGGTGATGATTCCTCGCTCGTCATCTCGCTGTGGTAAAGATGTGACGTGTGATATGTGATGTGTGTGCCACCGCGAGATGAGGAGCTCTGTCGAGGAGCATGCGGCCGCTTGCCACAAGCATTCCTGCGGTCTGGTGGTAGTGCAGTCTGTCGATGTGAGGGGAGGTGGTACTCGTATCTCCCTCGTTCCATGGCAGTCTGTGTGCTATCCAGACTCTATGAGCAAAGGTAGCAATCTTTCTTTCCTATGCAAGTTCGCTGGTAAATACCTCGTTTTATGGGTGCTATGATCCTCTTTGATAGCTTTTTAATTATCTGTAAGATGGTGCATTTTCATGGGGATACTTACTTAATTTCTTTATGTAAGGTGTGTATGCGTCACCGTGAGTTGCATCATAGCTGGTGCTCGTATGAGGAGCCTTTATGCTGGGTGATGCTGAGAGTAACTTGGGGAGAGTCCCAGCTGAATGTCAGCTTTTAGGTTGTTTGACTGAGGGTCAATATTACTTTTCACCTAAAGATTCCTTGCTTTAAATGGCGGGTCATAAAGTAGTCTTCGCAAGGGGTGATGTGAACCTACTATTGGTCGCTGGGTTGACCTATATAGGTTGACTCACTGACCAGTGTAGGTTGATATCATGTCCTTCTATGAGGCTCCGGTGAGGTATTGCAATCTGAGCTTCTGTTGCATGCGGATGGTGTGGGAGAGGGGCTAATACTCAGATCCCCTTCTGTTATAATGTACGCGCGCGAGGCGTAGTGCTCGCGAGGAGAAGTAAGCCTGCGGAGTCCCTATATAGGAGACCATTGCGCAAGCCCATCTCCTTACAGCTTCCACCTTCTTGCCTCGAGAATCGGAGTCTTTAGGCTGAGAAGTGGTATGGCTGTCTCTCCCCCTTGCCTCCTCTCGGAAGGATTATCCTTCCGAGAGGAGGCTTTTCTGGGCTATTTGGCGCTCTGGAGCACAAGAAGCCCAGGCATACGCTTCAGATTGTAT
>ERZ773031.1013-NODE-1013-length-14531-cov-5.025076_pt1 | contig 14531 bp, 9 predicted proteins | sample MGYA00511666_ERZ773031 | MGnify/ENA primary metagenome ERZ773031 (study PRJEB29015, sample SAMEA2738135) | human oral metagenome | biome: human oral; feature: human-associated habitat; material: saliva | place: China | collected 2250 ...
GTAGATTTCCGTGTAGAGTTCTCCATCGTTCAACTGTTCCCAGTTTTTTGGCGTCCATTGTTTGGCAGGATCAGCCCAAGAGTCGGAGTAGTGGAAGTCAAGTATCAGTGACATTCCCGCGGTTTTGATGCGTTTAGCGAGCTTTTTGACAAACTCCATGTTTTGACAAACCCCCTGTCCCTTATCTGTTGCCGAGGCATTTTCTGGATTAACAAAGAGGCGCACACGCATAGAGTTGAGTCCTTGTTGTTTGAAGAAAGCGACGACATCCGTCACAGGGCGGCCATCATGGTCGAAATATTTCGCCCCATTCTGCTCATATTTGGGCAGAAGCGAGATGTCGCCACCTACATATTCTTGGGCTGATAGGCTATTAGCGCAGAGAAATGCAGCTGCTAAAAACTTGAGAATTTTCATAAAAGCTTAATTTTTATTGACAGGCAAATGTAGTAAAAACTATACATGTCGGAAGAAAATCTCTAAATAGATTTGTTGTGCCACGTATTCTCTCTTTTCGATGGTGATGTTTTGGACTATTGGCAGAGGGATTTGAGAGAGAAAGAGAGGTTTTGTTCAATTCTAAATTATATTCTTTGCAGAAATCATCTGCAATACAATAGATTTCCGTAACTTTGCTGACAAGTTTCATGAGGATTGTTATTTTGTTATATGATTGATTTTCAACAGTAAATATACAAAAAATAATCCTCTTTTTAGGCTTTTATTGAAACTTTTTTGAGAAAAAAGAAGAACTGCTTATCCCGAATTGGGGTCATTCATGAAAATGGCATCAACTATTAGATCATACAAGACATACATATTAGCATGGTATGACCATTATATAACAAATGGAACAATAGAAGGAATTAACAATAAAATAAAGGTTTTGAAAAGACAGATATATGGGTTCAGAAATGAAGAATACTTCACATTAAGACTATATGCACTGCATGATAGGCATCTACGCATTTAACGGAAGAATCATTTTTATCCCCCTGTACCTGTTAACTCATTCGGTCGTATGAAAGAATAAAGCATGTTTGTTTGAATAACTCGCCTGTAGGATAATAAAAGAGATGCAACCTAGAACAGGTTGCATCTCTTTTCAGTTATTGTTTCCTATGCCTTATGGTACTAAAACGTTGTACGCTTTGTTGCCAACTTTTACGACATAAGCATTTCGCATCATCGGAATCAGCAGATTTTGCTGTCCTCTTCCGGAGAAGACCTGCTTACCATTCGTTGCAAAGATGACAATATCTTGGCCAATGGTATTGCTTACGACAATATGACCTGGGATCGTGCGCACGATCGTTTCTGCCTTCACGTTATCATTCAATGAAGTAACAGCAGATACACTATTGGACATCTTCGATTCACCTTCATCGTAAATGACGGTCACTGTATAGTTATGGTTGCCCTTATCAGCCGTATTATCTTTGAAGATAGTAGTCTGAGCATCTACAGTACCGATATTTTGACCATCACGATAGATGTTGAAACCAATGATAGTGCCAACGCCTGACTCATATGTGATATCGTCTAGCATAAGCATTTGCTGGAACTTTGAAGTTACATGAATTGCAAAGTATTTAGTGCCTTCAGGCAGCTCTACTTGATACTCTTTCCACTTACTCCGAATCTTATTTTCAGTCATCAGAATAGTATTGAGAGCAGCAGTATCGGCAGTTGTCTTAGAGCAACGAACCTCTAAGCTTTCGTAACCATCCATAGATTTTGCCCAGAAGCGGACAGTTTGCTTCTTTCCTGAGAGTGAGGGTGAAATCAGCCAACTATCATTTCCTTTCGCTGAATAATTAGATATTGAAGCTAAGAGCTGCTTGCCGGAATGCGGGGTACACCAACGAGAGAGATCATAGTCAGTAATCTTTGACGGATTGAAGACTATGAAGGGGAATGGCTCACCTGCATGCGGGAATGTAAAACCTTCCCAAACTACAGTCTTACGTTCACGATCACCTTCAATGGTCCAAGGCGACAGATCCTTAACCTCAAAGGCATTGAAGCCCTCAAAGTCTTCTGTGATTTCGCTAACCTTTGTATCAGGAGCCGTCCAAGTTAAAGTGACTATATCTCCTGCTTCATCTACGTGACCAGTCAAATCATTAATAGCAGGCAGGTCAGAAGCCTTTAAGTTTATATCAAGTGTCTTAGAAGTATTATCAGCCTTATCCATATCCTTGTCGAAGACAACTACGGCTTTCAACTTAGTGACTTCCGGGTCAGTAACTTTTGACTTATACTGCATCGTAAATGTCTTACTTGCTTCCGGAGCAAGCGTCTCGCCTCTAAGCGTAGTTACAATCTTATTATTAGCATAAAGGTCGATGGTATAACCTTCAGCATCTTTATCGCCAATATTACGAACAGTCACCAAACATTGCGCTGATTGTCCTGCTGTTATTTGTTTTGGAGCTACCAAATGAGCATCAAGATTATAATCAAAGTTGTTACGCACATTGATATCATCTATCAAAATTGCAGTTGCTTTTTGATTATTATCTATTCCACGCAGAGTAAGAATTATAAATCTCGAGCCTTTGAAGTTGTTCAGATCTACTTTCTTTATTCTCCATCCTTCGTCGCCTTCTAAATTTTTATAGTTGATTGTTGAGACAACTTGAGGAGCATTTCCATCCTTACTAATTTCAACCTGGATAACATTATCTTTACCAGGAACGGCATAATAAGAGAAGAGCAAGGTTGGATTGTTAGCCTGGGCTAAATCAATTTTTCCAGAGCTAATGCTTGCTGACTCTCCACTCTTATCTGCTAAGAACTTTAAGCAACCACCATCGTTATCTGAAGAAGTTTCATTAACTATCTCAATGTTGTTTTTACCATCCTTACCTCTCGTCCAAAAGCTATTCTCGATATTGCCATCTGGGAATCCTTCGTGGAATGGTAAGGTATAGGGAGATCCAACAATAATCCACGGTGAGCGTCCTATTTTACTTTCACCAACGCTAGAGCTAGCTTTAAGTAAGAAGTAGAATAAGGATTGTTCGCCTGTTTGTGGAACATCGGAAATATCAAGAGAACGCTCAGTTACACCTGTTCTGAAAGTAGAAACCGACTCACCCTGTACAGAGAATACATTATAAGTTAATTCATTTTCATCAACGTAACCATCATTCACGCCTTTAGTACCTGGAGAATCCCAAGATAAAAGGGCGGTTCCATCAAAGTTGTCGACAAGCTTAATATTCTGTGGCGCACGCGGCAAATCATAGCCAATGTAAACATCTCTTTCAACAACTCGCCCTGCACCGCTTGCATTACTTACAACTACAGTATATTTATTAAATCCATTCGCAATATCGTCAGACTTATCCTTATAGGTAAGCATAGCTCCCTTTGCGGGATTCTCTATCGTATGAATGAGTTTGCCATTGCGAAGAATCTCTACTTTCGTAAGAGTCCCTAGATTTTTACCGTCAAGATCCTTCGTAGGTGTGCGGAACTTTAACTTTGCAGATAAATCACCTTCAGCACCTGCTGTTAATGTATAGTCCGTAATGGAGTCTGGAGCAGCATATTTGGGTCCTTCAGTAACAATAATCTTATTAAGGAAAAGATAACCTTGATTACTTTGGCTAGTAGCGTGGAAAGCAAAGTTGTAAATACTATCCTTATTAACAGAAACCAACGTTGAGATAGTAACCTCATTTGGGCCGTGGAATATAGTATCAGGTACTATTACTTTATAGCTATCGTTAATTACATTTCCACTACCTAATGAAGCAGAAATACGTTCTGAATTAAGCTTATTAGTCGACTTTACAACAAATGAGAATGAGTACTGTCTATCATTACTTAAGTGAATAGGCGGAGAAATCAGCCAGTCATCAGCATCTCTAATGGGGTTAAATTGATTAAAGACCATATTGTCTACCTTATTCATCACCCAAGTACGGCCATCTTTATTGGCATCAATCACTGTATATAAATCAAAGGCTGGCTGTCCATCAAACTCTTCAACATAAGGAGCTTCAAGCGGATCACCAACAAGCACCTTATTAGATACAATTTCCTCACCGGCATACCCCTCATTAACAGCGCTAACCTTATAGTAATATGCCGTCAGTGTCTGGGGGGTAATTTCTTCTGAGAAAGTAGTGCCAACGTGCGAATCTGCAACAACAACTTCATCTGGATAACGCACAATCTTATAACGCAAATCAGACGGATTTACATAACCGCCATTTTTACCCTTCGTTGGAGCAGTCCAAGTCAAAGTCACTTTGCTCTTAGTGTCTAAGGTCAACTTAATACCTTCTGGTTGTAGAGGAACATCCTTCCCTATCCATTTCTTTACAATGGTTCGCTTACTCTCGCCTGCCTTATTTTTTACAAAAATCACAAACGGAGTCTTTCCGCCAGAGACTGTGACATCGGCGTTAATCGTAAGACCAGGAAAAGATTTTCCGGTTTTCAGCGTATCCCCTTCTGCTAACACAAAATACTCTACATATCCAGAAAGAGCTGTACTATCAATCGCTTTGGTTGGGAGCTTAAATTTGACTATTCCCGTCGTAGAAGCACCTGTAAAATCAAGATCAACATCTGTTACTTCTTGCGGAGCTTTTTTATCTACCATTTGGGGAATATAAAGGCAAACTAGCTGCTCATTGTCCGGAAATTCTTTTATTTCAGTTGCTTGTCCTGTATTAACATTAACCTCATAAAGAACATTGTTTTCTTCCGAATCTGAAGCCGAAGCCCAATACAATTTATTGGTTTTGAAATCAAAAGCAGCACTCTGATAGTAAGCACCAATTGTAACGCCCGTATTGCCTATTTTTGTTTGGGCGCCGGTCTTCTTATCAATACGATATAAATCTGCATTTCTATCAATACCAAACAAGCGGCCATATTTATCGACTGCAATGGCTAAGAACGATAAGGTAGTTGGACAAAGCACTTCTCTTTCAGCCTTTTCATAATCTACTGTTCCAATTGTTAGCCCTTTCAAGTCGCTTGTATAGAAACAGCCATAAACTTTTCCTGATGTAGGATCGAAGGCAACTGATGTTGCAATCATAGCATTATCACTAAGGTCATCATATTTTACAACCTTCCACGTATTCACATCATATTCATAATAAGATGCAAAAATTGCCCCATATACCTGCGTAAAATGCACGAAGTGGAAGCGATCATTATAAATAGCGCCTCCACCATTTGCATTTATATTTAAAGACTGCTTCAAGACCTGTTTGGTCATACTTGGTACAGAGAACGAATAAACCCCGTACGGATACTTAGAAGACGAAGTATACTGTTTCCAAGATGCAGCAGAAACGAGATTTCCCCACATCGTAAAGTCAGACGCTTCATCCTTTAGCGAACGAGTCTTCGTTGTTGCTGATATATTACCAGGAGTTTTAAACAGATTTCGACCGGAAGGCTTTGCTGTAAGTAGCAAAGGATAATCCTTCCTTATGTCGTCAGGTGGAATAGAAAGTTTCTCACTTTCTTTCATCATTTTGGGAAGCTTTTCACCCCCCTGTGTTTTAAACCGGGACTGCGCGTGCAATCCTCCTTCAATGGTCAATGTGGCCATAAGACCGACCATTAGTGCTAAGGTTTTCTTACGCATAGATTTTATGTGTCAAGAGTTTAATAAAAAGATTAGGCAGTCGCAAATGTAGATGATTGTTTTCTAAAACGCAAATTTTTAGCGATAAAAAATAAAAACAATAGAAAAGTTGTAAGTTATCCGGGAATATCTATATATTTGCAAGCGATAAATTTTCGCCTACTTTTAGGCTGATCCGCAGGAGACCTGCTTATTGGCGATGTCCCGAACGTTCGATATTCCAACAATAGATGTAGATAAACAAGCAATGATCAATAACCAAACATATCTAACTTTAAATACGCGATAATGAGAAGATTCGTACTTTCAATGCTGGCCCTATTGGCCATGCAAAGCGTGAGTTCACAAGACAGGCTAAATGTAGGCTATAGTTATGGGCAAGTTGCGACGCAAAGCAACTATGAAGCGTCTGGAAAAACTTGGGTCGATGCAGCCATTTATTTACCTCCCACAAAAATAAAAATGTATAAAGGGAGTCGAATTATGGAAATTGATGCAGGCCTTGCCAGCAAAGTGAACATTGACAGCATTCGTGTCTGGATTCGGACCTCTTTAACCGGACCAAATCTTGTAGAAAAGAGCTTATCTAAAGAAGATAATCCTAAAATCATACGCGGATGGAACAAAATCCAGCTTGACCAACCATATGAAATAAAGAGTGAGGAAGGAATTTATATCGGTTATTCCTTTAAACAACGCGACAAAACTAAAGCGACAGCCGTTATCGATGAGCCACAAAAAGATGCTTTTTGGATACGACTAGGATCCACATCTTCCTGGCAGGATAAATCTGCTGAAGGTGCTTTAAGCCTCGAAGCTGTATTTGAGGGCGACAAGCTTCCTCAATATGATTTAGGTCTTGTTTCAGCTGTTGCAGTACCAGAGTTGGCCTCCAACACCATTAAGATCACAGCCAAAGTACGCAATTATGCAGTAAAGACAATACAAGGTTTCACTTTATCTACAAGTCTTCCAGATGGTAGCTTGCAAGTAAGCAATCAGTTTGATAATGCTCTTGCTTCCAATGGCTCTACTGAAGTAACTTACAGCATTCCGGACGTGAGTGATGCCGGCATTAAACAGCCTATTAATATCAGGATCTCTGCATTAAAAAATGGTACGGATGAAAACGATGCCAACAATATGCAGGTACCCTCTTATTCATTCAAACATAAAGTACTTGTTGAGGAATTTACGACAGAGCAGTGCCCCAACTGCCCACGTGTATCCAATTATTTGCATGAAGTATTGAGTGAACCAAAATATAAAGACGATGTTATTGCTGTTTGCCACCACTCTGGCTATCATACAGATTGGCTGACGCAAGACTGCGACAATGGTCTGTTGTTCTTATACAATATGGGCGGCTCCACCTTTGCACCTGGCGTAATGTTTGATCGCTACCCATTCTTCTCAAGAGAAGGAACTCCAACTGCAGTTGTTTCCCCTAATAAGCAAGAACTCATCATGTACATTGAAAAGCGCTTGGAGGAGAAAGCACGAGCTTCTTTGAATTTGCGCGGTTACTATGATGAAAGCACACACAAGCTTAACATTGAAGCTAGAGGTAAACGTAGTGAAGATTTTTCTAAAACTCCGGCTCGCCTGACAGTGTATCTCGTGGAAGATAATATTAAAGCAGTGAAGCAGGCAGGCGCACCCACCTTCACACATCAGCATGTAATTCGTGCATTCAACAGCACTTGGGGTGATGTCGTAGAATGGGAAAACAATCGTTTTATGAACACATACTCATTCCAAGTTGACGACAGCTGGAAGAAGAGTAATATGTACATCGTCGCATTCATCGGAGACTATGACAGCAAAAGTCCAACAAACTGCGTGATTGAAAATGCTGAAAGCATATCCTTTAATGCTTTAGTTACCAATATTGAGCAAACCACGACAAGCAAAGTCGTAACTCGCGATTACTATACAATCAATGGTGTAAAGACTGCTGAAGGCAAGTTAACGAAAGGAGTCTACATCATACGTACAACGACATCTGACGGCCGAGTTTCTTCTCAGAAAGTCTTGATCCCGTAAAGATTTATTGGATAAGTTTTTAACAAACTTCTAACGAAAAAGAGTCTCATGCCTTTATGTAGCGTGAGACTCTTTTCTTTTTGCCTCGAAGAAAAGACTTACAATATCGTAGGACAAGAAGAATGAGAAGTTGCGCCCAAAACGTATAGATTAAGCTGCGTATTTGAAAAACTATAGCTTGATTAAATTTTCTTTTACTGTGGAAGGAAAAATGTATCTTCACGATGAAACGTTTGTACTTCCACGGAGGGACATTTGTACCGTCACGATGGTATATTCACCCTGTCAAAGCTGATCAGTCGAAAATCAAATTCCGAGCAATAAAAATAAATTCAGAAAACAAAAAGATTGGGAGCGATACTCCCAATCTTAGGCACTAATCGAGGAGAAAATCAGAGAAAGAGAATATAATCCCCTTCCCTATCGCCTGATTTAATATTCATCGTTGGCATATAAATAGTCGAACGTAGCCGGATGCCAATCATACAACTCCTCAGGCCGAAAAAAACGCTTGATTTCTATTGTTGCCGTTTCGTGAGAGTCACTGGTATGTACGATGTTTTCTTGGCAACTCATGCAATAATTACCACGAATAGTGCCTGCCGGTGCATTGCGCCCATTCGTAGGACCGGCCAAAGCGTGCACAGCTGTAACCGCCTCAACGCCTTCTAAGCACATTGCGATAATAGGTGCGGCCTCCATAGAGCTTTTCACGCGCTGAAAAAATGGACGTTGCGCCAAGTGTGCATAATGTTCGTTCAAGATGGCATCATCCAACTGCATCATTTTCATACCACAAAGGTGCAAACCTTTCTTCTCAAAAATACTGATTATTTCTCCGACCAATCCTCGCTGTAAAGTGCAAGGTTTGAGTAGGACAAGTGTACGTTCCATCATTTGTTTAGCTATTTATGTTTTGTATAGAATAAGCCTGTTGACTTCCACAAAAGTACAATAAAAACCCAACAAGAAGGCTTTATTGCCGTTAAAAGAAGTCATCCGAAGGATTATTGATGCTTTCTTGCCATTCGTTTCACGCTGCTCCTTCAGAGCTGAATCAAAGGCTACCCCAGCCTATTGGTTAATCCCTTATCAACAGCTGGAAAGCCGCACGTGCTTCATCTGCTTTATCAGCCGTAAAGGTCTCTTCATTTTCTTGAAGCCATTTATCAAAAGCTTCTAATGCTAAACGGCGCATAGCTGCTCGGCCGGCGCGATAGCCGCTTTGATAGTTGTGATAAGGTAAGATATTTCTATTATAATTTCCGTCTGCCATAATTTTTTTGTATACTAAGAGACCGCATATCAGTCTTTTTCCGTTCAATATTCAGTAGCCCTCTTGCCATCCTCAACCTTTCAATGCACTAGCCGGTACCGAGCGCACAGAAACAAGCAGGTAAGGAAAGCTATTCAAGTACGCGATATAGCCTTAACGCCCTTTACCATCTTCAATTTTTTGATTAGGGTATTCAGCACTCTATTATCGTTGACCAATAGCGTCAAGATGCCGACAAAAAGCCCGTCCTTAGCCTCTATCTTAATAGATCGTAGACCTACAGTTTCCTCTTTACTAATGATGGAAGTCAGATTATTGACTACGCCTAAATCGTCATTGCCTATCACTCTTAAAGTAATCGGATACCTACTTGTGCCCTTTCCTGCCCATCGCGCCTGCACGATACGATAGGGATAACGCGCCTTCATTTCTGCTGCGTTAGGGCAGGACGTTCTATGGATTTTGATACCGCCATTAACGGTCACGAAGCCAAAAACTTGGTCTCCATAAACGGGGCTACAGCATTTAGCCATTTCAAAATCAAGCCCTTTAAGATCCTGCCCTATCATTAAGATATCATCGGCCGAATTAAAATCTTGAAGGGGGGATCCAACTGGATTAAACTCCTCTGCACTTCGAACCGCAGGAAGTTCGCTGTGGGCATTTTCTCTATTGTAGATGGCTATATATTGGTCAATGATCTCGTTAGTATCTAGCGTTTCATCGGCCACAGCCTTATAAAATTCGTTGGTTTCTTTATAGCCTAACTTGATAATCAAATGATTCCAGATACTTTCGACCCATTCTATCTTTCTATTACGAAATTTTCGCTCAAAAGTTTCTTTGGCAATATTGCCATCTGCGGAAATACGATCGTTGAGTGCAGCTCTAATCTTGGCTTTAGAGCGTGGAGAGACGACGTAATCCAGCCACTCTAATTTTGGCGTCTGAGATGATGAGGTAATTATCTCTACTTTCTGTCCACTTTCCAAACGTTGGCGGAACGAAACATTCTTTCCATTGATTTTTCCTCCTACACAACGATTACCTAAACCGGTGTGAATATGATAGGCAAAGTCTAATACGCTTGCGCCAACGGGAAGTTTGTATAAATCTCCCTTAGGACTAAAGACGTAAACTGCACTCTTCTCCAACTTACTTCCGAGATTCTCCGAAAGCGACTGCTCATCGCCACGCTCTAAAGCTTTCCGGATATTAGCCAGCCAAGAATCGATATTCCCATCCCCACCCTTGATGCCCTTATAACGCCAATGGGCAGCCAGTCCATGCTCTGCCGTTTCATCCATACGTTGAGAGCGAATCTGCACTTCAACCCATTTTTCTTTTGGGCCCAATACCGTGATGTGCAAACTCTCGTATCCGTTGCTTTTAGGTACAGTAAGCCAATCGCGTAAGCGCTTTAAATTGGACTCATATTCATAGGTTATCAGCGAAAAGACTTTCCAACAAAGTGCTTTTTCCTCTTCAATGGGCGCATCAATGATTACTCTGATTGCAAAGAGATCATATACGCCTTCAAAGGCGCAATGCTGCTTCTGCATCTTCTTCCAAATGGAATGTATACTCTTAGTGCGGCCCTTTATTTTATATTGTAATCCTTCTGCATCTAGTTTTTCTCGAAGTGGGGCAATAAAGCGTTCGACGTAAGCATCGCGCGCAGTTTTGGTAGCATTGAGTTTGTCTTTAATATGATAGTAGGCGTCGTGCTCCAGATACTTCAAGGATAAGTCTTCCAACTCACTTTTAATCGTATACAGACCCAATTTGTGTGCTAAAGGGGCATAGATGTAGGCTGCTTCGATAGAAAGCTTCTGCTGTGCTTCCTTAAATGGCGTAACTTTGATCTGTCGCATCCTGATAACGCAATCAACAATAAGCAACAAGATAACGCGCATATCTCCGCATTGAGAAACGAAAAGATTACGGAAATCATCGCTTTCCATCGCCGCAACTTTTGTAGAAAGTAAGCGTTCAGCACTCATGTAAGAGGAAAGCGGGCGGCAGAGACTTTCTCCAAACAGTCGTTGGGCGCGCTGTAATTGTTCAGAGGTAATCACTACGGCGTGGAGCAAGCAAGAGAGTAAACTATCACCGTGTAGTCCGATTTCGTTGACCGTCTCAAGAATCGTAGCTAAAGCGGTATTGAGACGATTTAGACCTAAATCATCGTGCAGAGAAAATCCTTCAACCAATTCTCGCTCTATGAACGTTTGCATTCTTCGGCGAAGGGTAAATGGCAAATCGTAGTGAGCAGCACGAAGAGCCTTACGATACAATATAAGAAAGGCTCTTCTTTCTTCCGCAGTAAATCCTCCTTGTTGCTCCATAAGATCTCAAGTGTTAAAGGTGTATAGAAAAAGAACGTAACCAATCATCTATTAGTATGCGCGCCAAACTCATTGGCCCTGGAATTTCAGGTAAAGCGTCGAATCTATACCATCCGCCCTTTCTAAGTTCGGATCGCTGCAAACAAAGTTGTCCACTATCATATTCCGCTTTGAAGCCGACCATCAGACCTGAGGGATAAGGCCAAGGTTGACTGGCAAAATAAGAGAGATTCTTAATCTTTAATCCTGTCTCTTCCAGCACTTCGCGGTGTACGCACTCTTCTAAAGATTCGCCAGTCTCAACAAAACCAGCCACTAACCCCATATAATTGGCTGTAAAATTTCGGCTCTGAATCAAAAGAATCTCTTCGTCTCGTGTAATCGCAACGATAATGGCCGTAGCTAAAGAGGGCCAAATCTCTTTTCCACAATTAATGCAGCGTTTTGAGATTGTGGTGTGGAATTTCATTGGGGATCCACATACGCCACAAAACTTAGTCGTAGTATCCCAATACTGTAATTCTCGTGCCTTGCCTGCCATTAGGTACTCTTCAAAAGGAAGATGATAATAGCTTTGCCGCAAAGGCATCATTGTGAAGGTGGCTTGGGTAATAGGCGTAGAGATTTGAACGGAGAAGCAAGGCCTTCCATTTAATTCTGGTAGAGTTATAACAGTTTGCCATACCTCTAAATGAAGCGGACAAGTCTTAGCTATAGGTAAGCGCTTCTCCTCTGTCAACAAAATAGTGTCGCTACAAAATATAATCCAATAAGCCTCTTTCCCCATTGATCATAATCAGGTTAAGCGTGAAACATTAAAGACATGCCGCCTACCATAAAAAGTAAGGCAGGCGGCATATATAATATATGGTCGAACTGACTTAGTTTTTCTCTAGTTCACGCATAATCATCTCGACCTTTTCACCAGCATCGGCGCAAGCTCCTTTATAACAATTAGCACATCCGATCTCACCCCGTACTTCTACATAGAACTTAATCTTGGGTTCAGTACCTGAAGGGCGAACGCTAACTTTCGTGCCATCTTCTGTATACCATTGAAGAACGTTACTTGACTGCGGCATAGAGATTGCTGTCTCGTTGCCATCTCCATCGTAGGCCTTCAACAATTGGAAGTCTTTTGTCAAAATGACTTTGCTACCACCCAACTCTTTTGGTCTGTTGGTGCGGAAGTTTTCCATCATTGCCTTAATTTCTTCTGCTCCAGACTTACCAGGCTTAACAATATTAACTGCTTTATTGTATGAGAAGCCATACTCTAAATAGATGTCCATTAAAACATCGTACAACGTCTTACCTTGATCTTTCGCCCAAGCACAGATCTCAGCTAACAAAGAGCAAGCTGAAACAGCATCTTTATCGCGAACAAAGTCTTCAGCCATAAAGCCATAGCTCTCTTCGCCACCACCAATATACTTCAAGCTACCTTGATCTTCTTCTAAATGAACCATACGAGCGATCCATTTAAAGCCAGTATAGACGTCGAATAGTTTGATATTGTTCTTCTTTGCTATTTCTGCAATTAACTCTGTCGTAACAATCGTCTTTACAATAAACTCATTGCCTTTCATCAAACCTTGTGCAATGCGATTCTTGATAATATAGTATAAGAAAAGCATACAGGTTTGGTTACCATTAATTAGCACCCACTCGCCTTTATCGTCTTTGCAAGCCATACCGACACGGTCTGCATCGGGATCAGAGGCCATTACAATATCTCCGTCGACCTTCTTAGCCAAATTAATCGCCATCTCAAGCGCTTCACCATTTTCCGGATTCGGACTTACGACTGTTGGGAAGTCGCCCGACTCAACCATTTGCTCCGGCACAGTATGCACGTTCTCAAATCCCCATAGCTTCAACGACTCCGGAATAAGAATCTTCCCGGTTCCATGAATAGGCGTGTAAACGATTGAGAGATCTTTCTGACGCTTGATAACTTCAGGATCAATGGACAATGTGTGAATCTTCTGCAAGAACTCTCGGTCAATCTCCTCGCCGATAATCTGAATCAAATCGTTATTGCCTTTGAACTTGATATCCTCAACGCCTACTTTTCCCACTTCTTCAATAATGCCAATATCGTGCGGTGGCAACACTTGCGCACCATCATCCCAATAAGCTTTATAACCATTATACTCTTTAGGGTTATGACTGGCCGTTAGAATAACGCCGGCCTGACACCCTAAATGGCGGATAGCAAAAGAAATCTCAGGCGTCGGACGCATTGCATCAAAGAGATATGCTTTTATGCCATTGGCAGAGAAAATTTGGGCAGCAGTCTCGGCAAACAAGCGACTGTTATTACGGCAGTCGTGACCGATAGCCACAGATATTCCATTTCTGTCTTTAAAGTGCTGCAATAGATAATTAGCCATACCTTGCGTTGCAGCTCCAACCGTGTAAATGTTCATACGGTTCGTACCCGGCCCCATAATGCCGCGTAGGCCGGAAGTACCAAACTCTAATGTTCTATAAAAAGCATCTATCAATTCGGATTTATCCGGATTCTCTAGCATTTTACGTACAGATGCCTGTGTCTTCTCATCGTAAAGCGGTGAAGTCGTCCATACTTTTGCTTTCTCTTCACACTCACGAATTAGTACGCTTTGGTTCTCCATAACAACTATGTTTAATTAAATGATTTTATTGTTCAGAAGGCAGTATTTCTATCCAGTAACCATCAGGATCTTTGATAAAATACAAGCCCATTTCTTCGTTTTCAAAACAGACATACCCACGTTCTTTGTGAAATGCACGCGTAGCCTCATAATCTCCGGGCACACGACAGCACAAATGAAATTCGCATTCACCAAGATTATATGCTTCGGGATGATCACGTAACCAAGTCAACTCTAACCTAAAAGTTGAGAAACCGTCACCTAAATACACAATCTTAAAAGCACCATCCGGGCCATTTATTTCTCCAACAGGCTTTAAGCCTAAAGCATCTTTGTAAAAAAGCAAAGAGCGTTCTAAGTCTGTTACGTTAAAATTAAAATGATCGAATCGTCCGTTTACTTCCATATAGTCATAGTTCATTGTTATCGCAAAAATACAAAGTTTTTTTGGTTTAAAGGCTTCGTTTCGCTAAATTCATTTATGTCTTTTAATCACTTTCTCTTCACAAGTTTATATCTTTTCTCTTAAATCACGATATCTACTTAGGGTAATTCAGTTAATTCCCTCTTAGGAATCTCCGGAGACTGTCAAATGCCGA
>ERZ773031.1015-NODE-1015-length-14514-cov-7.694031_pt1 | contig 14514 bp, 14 predicted proteins | sample MGYA00511666_ERZ773031 | MGnify/ENA primary metagenome ERZ773031 (study PRJEB29015, sample SAMEA2738135) | human oral metagenome | biome: human oral; feature: human-associated habitat; material: saliva | place: China | collected 2250 ...
AAGACATTCTATTACTTTGTGATTATAACGTAGTAGATGAAATTGGAATAAAAGAGGCTTTGGAAGAAGACTTGATTGTTCCTTTTCATTATTTTGGAGTAAATGATTATACGATTAATTATGATAATATTCCTTACAAAAATGGGAAATACAATGAAAAAATATTATTAGAAAATTTATTATTGAACACACGTACCGATTATATTGTTGAAAAAATCAATAAATTTGGCTTTGATGGTGATGAACTAAGTGCTGTTGCATTTTGCCAGAATATAGAGCATGCTTTTTTTATGAAGGAAGAATTTTCAAAAAAAGGTTATAAATCAGCTGTGATCACAGCAAATACAAGTTCAAACGAAAGATCAGAAATTTTAGAAAAATTTAAAAACAAAAAAATTGAAATTTTATGTGTAGTAGATATTTTAAACGAAGGAATTGATATTCCAACAATTAATTTACTGCTATTCTTACGTCCCACAATGTCGTCAACAATTTTTATACAGCAAATTGGGAGAGGATTGAGAAAGGCTAAAAATAAAGACTTTGTGACAATTATTGATTTTATTGGAAATCACAAGAAAGATTATTTTCTGATAAATTATTTTTCAAGTGAAGTTGATAATAAAGATACTTTATTCACAAAAAAAGAAAAAATTATTAATGAAATTAAAAATCAATTTTCAAATATTCCAAAATCTTGTTATGTGGAACTAGATAGAATTTGCCAAAATCGTATTATTGAAAAAATAGAAAAAATTAATTTTAGTTCAAAAAATATTTTAAAGGAAATGTATTTAGATTATAAAGCTGAAATTGGAAAATTTGAAGATGAGTTTTTGCGAATAAGAGATTTTGATACAAATATCGAATTGTTCCAGGAACTATGCCTAAAAATGCATTCATTTTATAACGCTCAATTACAATTTGAAGATTCTAAAATTTTTAAAAAGGAAAATGAGAAAAATCCATTAAATAAAACTGAAATTGGATTTTTAGAATATTTAGAAAAGAAATTAACACTTGTTGAGCCGTTTACCTTTTTAATTATTGATTATTTAGCAACTGGAAAAGAATATATTAATAACAATGATTTATTAAACAAATATAAGGAGTTTTTTGATATCAAAGGAAATTTTGAAAAAAGTTACCTTTTGAATAGGATATTTGAGGAATTGATGGAAGATGAGATTTTAGAAAAAACGCTTTATGGCTATAAATTTTCTAAAAAATATGAAAAATTATTTTCAAATGGAAAATTAAATGAAAAAAATACTATAAAATCTAACCAAAAAGTAAATAAATCAAATTTTATAAATCGATTGAAACAATTAATTTATCTAGGTTTGAATGAATTTAAAAGAAATGATTTAGATGAATTTAACGAAAATATTCTCATTTCGTATAAAGAATATAAGCGAGTGGAATTACAAATATTACTTGATTCTAAGGTGCCAAAAGGTAGCTGGAGAGCCGGTTATGCAAATACTGATAAAGATATTTGCTTATTTGCGACAATTGATAAAACGCACATTTTTCAAGAGAATTTAAAGTATGATAATTCATTATTTGCAGATGATATTATTCAATGGATAAGTCAACCAAAAACTTCTCATAATTCAAGCGTTGGACAAATGTTTATTCATCATAAAGAAAAAGGCTTCAAAGTCCATATTTTTATACGAAAATATGCTTTTATGAATGGGAATAAGACCAATCCTTTTATCTATCTAGGAAATGCACAATATTACAGCAGTCAAGGCGATAAACCAATGAAAATATTATGGAAATTGAATAAAAAAATTCCTCAAAAGTTAATTTATGAATTGTATAAATTTTAAATAGTGGAATAAGCCTTAAAAATCATGAAAAAATCTATCTAAAGAATGAATAATAATGTGAATGATAGTAGTAATTTATGAAATGTGTTTGGCAAAAGTATGCGATAGAATAGATTTTTTATATTTTATTACATATTACTCCATCTTAATTAATGTATGTTATGTAAAAATTTTATAAATGATAAATGGAGAACTACAATTTAATTTTTGAAAGAATTTTTTCAAAAGTTATTTCTTTGTTATAATAGTCTAATTTTTCTAACCATAATTCTAATTCTTTCTTTCTTTTTTTAAAAATTTCCAAATCCTTTTTATTTCCCAATATAATTCCTTCAAAATGCTCGGGCAAAGTACATAGTTCATAATAACCACACAAAAAATCATATTTTGAATTATTCTCTAATGAAAGAGACCAATTAAATGGCATTTTGGATTTTTCTACTTCAATAAAAATTTCTGAAATCCATTTTATTTTTTCTTCTTCTATTAAATAATGCAATTCCTTATTATTTTTAAAATAACATATTCCCATTACTAAATAATCTATATTTTTATATCTTATTTTCATATAAACTCCTTATTTATCTTTCAAACTTATATAGCATATTATCGAAAATATTGCTATAATTTAAAACCTCATCATAATATTCTAAATTTTTTTGCCAATTTTTCTTCATTTCATCAGATTGTAGTTTTTTGTATTCTAAAGCTTCTTCTCCTTCCCAATGATACGCAGCATAAATAAGGTTTTTTGTCAATTTTTGTGGACCTATAATTATCTTACACCATTCTTTATTTATTATTTTCCAATGCCAATCAAAAGGTATCCTTCCATCTACAATTTCTAACTCTGTATCAAGAACTTCAAAATTACTATATAATAAAAACAATTTTTTTCGATTATCTAAAATAACAATTCCAAAAACTTCATGAATCGTTCCATTTTCTTTTAATTTTACTTTCATTAGATATTTTCACATCCTATCTTTTATTATAATTCAAGTTAAGTATATCACACAAAATCAAAAAAATCGAGATTAAATTTTTCTATTATATAGAGATAAAAATATGATATAATTATTTAAGATCAAAAATTAAGGAGATTTAAAAATGCCAGTTTACTATAACGCAGATAAAAAGACATGGTATGCTATGTTTTATGCTAAAGATTACAAGGGTGTAAATAAAAAGTACAAAAAGACTGGGTTTAAGAAGAAAAAGGAAGCTCAGGAATATGAATATGAGTTTAAGAAAAAAATTGCTAAATCTGTAAATATGTCATTTCAATCGTTGTATGAACTTTATTTTGAGGATTATAGCAAAAGACATAAACCTACAGCTATCAATACTGTGGAAAATTTTTTTAGGTTACATATATTGCCTTTTTTTGGCGATGTTGAGATTAGCAAGATTAATTCCTATATGATTCGGGAATGGCAAAACGAGATGCTGGAAAAGGAAAGTGAAAACGGGAAGCCGTTTAGTGAAAATTCTAAAGCTAATATTTATGCGGCTTTAAAAAGTTTGTTTAATTGGGCTGCAAAATATCAAGGATTGAATGAAAATCCTTGTAAAAATTTAGGGGCATTTGGAAGTAAAAAAAATCGGTCTGAAATGAAGATCTGGTCTGTTGGAGATTTTGAAAAATTTATAGATTTTCTTGAATTAAAAAATAAAGAAAAAAATGGTAAATATTCTGACGCAATTATTATATTTAAAGTCTTATTTTGGACTGGATTACGAATTGGAGAAGTTTTAGCTCTTACATTTGATGACATTAATTTGGAAGAAAAATTTATAGATGTGAATAAAACTATTTCTCGAATAAATAAAAAAGAATATGTAACCACTCCAAAAACTTTGGGGTCAATAAGAAAAGTTCTTCTTCCTGAAATTCTTATTTCAGATTTAAAATCATACTTTTCTAAATTTGAATTAGAATTACAATTAAATAAATCAAAGACTTTAAACTCTCAAAAAGTATTTAATTTAAAAAATTCTCAATTACGTTATATTTTAGAAAAATATAGCATCCAGGCAGGTGTTGAAAAAATAAGACTCCACGATTTTAGACATTCCCATGCTTCATATTTATTATTTATCCAAGCCGACATTACCGCAATCAGCAAACGCCTAGGGCACGACAATCTACAAACTACTATAAATACTTATTCTCATTTATATAAAGATGCTAATAAGCAGCTTATGAAAAAGTTAAATAATAACAGTTGAATTATTGACATTTAAGTGTTATACTATAAATATAAAGGTAAATAAATAAAGTTTTAGGCAGAAAAAACATTGAAAAAAAAACTAAAAAAATAGAACTTTTATAGAACTTTTAAATTTTAAAAAATGGTAAAGTAACCCTTATTTTACAATATATGTGGCAGAAAATTCTATTTAAGGTTCACATAAATCAAAAGTTCTAAAAATCAATGAAATACAAAATAAAAAACTGTTTTATCAAAATAAAGCGATTTAAAGCAATAAAAAATCATCGACGATAAAAAGTATGGCTTAATCAATTTTAAGCTCTTATATGGCTTTTTACGCGGTGATTTTTTTAGATCTTATTTTTATTTTTTATAATATCTATAGTGTATATTTTTTTCTTTTAAAAAATTTGAATCTTTTGCCATAAAGGCTGTCAGAACAAATCTGAGATTTTTTACATTTTTGTGCTGCGAAATTACTACAAAATAATTTAGCTTTCCAATTTTTTTCTGATAAAAATGTTCTTTACGGGATTTTGACTGTTTTGTTACAAAATCTGGATTTTCCAAAATTTCTTTTATAATTTCCAATGATATTTCAGGATGCTTTGGAAAAATATGTTCTTCAAACTGATTTTTGCTCATTACAACTTTTTGATGCAGTTTCGCCTTAAATTCATAAACTTCTATTCGTTTTCCTGTCTTTGTATATCTAATTTTTTCTTTTATCATAACTTTACCATTTTCTTCTTTTCAAAACTTTTCTTATTAAATCTTTTCTAAAACTAAATATCAAAGCAAACCAAATAATCAAATATATTATTGCAAATATAGTTAAATTAACAACAATTCCATATTTATTCTGAAATTTTATCACGCTTGAACCCCAATAAGAAATCATCGAAGTTACAAATGTCACTCCTAAAATTGCAATGTATTTTAAGTTTCTTAATTTTACATATTTTTTGTTTAGCGAAATATATAAAATTATAAAGTTTACCATTGCAGAAAATGAAGTTGCGAATGTCAAACCGACATGTCTATATTGCTTATACAAAAGTGAATCTAAAACTATGTTTATAAATATTGCAGTAAAAGATGAAATAACAGGTGTCTTTCTATCTTTGTAGACATAATGGCTTCTTGTAAGAAGATGTATTGTTGAGAAAAACAGAAGTCCCAAAGCATAAAATTGTAATGTTTCTGAAGTAACTTTTACAGCTGCCGCATTAAACTTTCCTCTTTCATAAACTAATCTTACTATTTCTTTTGCATATCCAAATAAAATTACACTTGATGGAACTATTAGAAAAGACAGCATATATAATCCTTGATGAACAACTCTTCTCACTGTTCTGTTATCATTTTTTACAACAGCTTTTGACAATGTTGGGAAAATTACAACTGCTAGTGAAATTGCAAAAACTCCTATTGGAAGCAAGTATAATCTACTTGCATAATTTAATGCACTTGCTGTTCCAGCTGGAAGTGAAGTTGCAAACCTGTTGTCAACAATTTCATTTATTTGATAGCCAAAAATTCCGACTAATGTTGGAACCATTAAAACAAACATTTCTTTTACATATTCATCTTTTAAGTTTAAAATAAATTTATATTTTTTCATAATTTGAAAAAATTGTGGAAGCATTATCACTAACTGAAAAACTCCTGAAAGCAAATAAGCTACACCAAGTCCATAAATTCCCATTTTATTTTTTAGCATTAAAGTTCCAACTATGATTGTCAAGTTAAATACAATTCCCATTGACGCTGAAACTGCGAATTTTTTGTAATTATTTAATAATGACGATACTACTCCAGATAGTGCAATAAATAAAAAATAAAAAGCTACGATTTTCAATAAGTTATTCGCTGCATCAAATCTTTTTGGATCGTTAAAACCTGTTGTCACTTTTAAAATTTGTTTAGAAAAGAATATCATAATTACAGAAAGTGTCGATGTAAATGCAACTATTAAGTTTAAAAGTGAAAATACAAAGTCATCTGTTCTCTCTTTTCCCTCTTCTGCCATTCCACGGTTATAAATTGGAATAAATACCGTTCCAAGCGATCCTTCCCCAAATAATGTCGTAAAAAAGTTTGGAATTTTTGTAGCGCTGACATAGGCATCTGTCATTCCAGTCGCTCCAAAAACGCTTCCGATAATCATTTCTCTTATAAGTCCTAAAATTCGACTTAACATATTTATTATCATTACTATAAAACTAGATTTAAACATTAAAATTAATTTCCTTTCTTTTGATTTTCTATTTCTTATTTTATGGATTTAATAAAAAAATTCTTTTCTTCTACAATTATATCAATTTCTCCATTTTTAAACATATCTAAAATGCAAAGAAATAAAGTTACTATCCTAGATTTAGAAAACTTATTTTTTAACAGATGATTAAATTCTACTTTTCGATCTCCCTTTATAATTTCAGAAATTTCATTATGAGCTTCTTCTGTTGAATAATTATCATCTTCTAAATTTAGAATCATCCTTTCTTCAAAATTATTTTTTTTTATCATTTTTGAATTAATCAAATTCTTTAGGCTTTTGAATAAATTATCTAAATTTAGGCTTGAAATGTCATATTCAATTATTTCACTTCCTATACTTTCTGTTCCTGTTCTTGTATATGGAACATTATATTCGTTTTCATATTTTGAAAACAATTCAGAAATTTCCTTAAATAATTGATATTCAATTATTTTTTTCTCTAAATTTTCAATCTTTTCAAATTTTTTATCCCTATTTAATATCGAATAAGCCTTAATTTCAATTAAATCAGTTGCCATTATTAAAAATTCAACCTTTATTTTTAAATTTAATTCCTTTTGCGCATGAATATAATTTAAATAGTCATCTATTATTTGTGAAACATTTATCGAATTTATATCCATCTTCTTTTTTTCAATTAAATGAAGAAGCAAATCAAGAGGCCCTTCAAAATTTTCAATTTTTATTTGTATCATATTTTCCATATTCTACCTAATTTCTTCTTCTTTTTGATATTTATCTGAAATTTTATTTTTCCAGTACTTAGCATCTTTTCCAATCTGCTCCTTCAGTTCTTCAACCGAACTAAATTTTTTTTCATATCGAATATTTTCCAAAACTTCAATCAAAATAATTTTTCCATAAATATCTTCACTAAAATCAAAAATATTAGTTTCAACACTAAGAACTCCAACATCAACTGTAGGATTTCTCCCAATATTCATTACTCCGTTATAAACCTTGTCATCACCTTGAATATGAATCTTCGCCCCATAAACTCCAAATTCTGGATAAATCTTATTTTCAAATTTTAAATTTGCCGTAGGAAAGCCAATAACTCTTCCAAGTTGTTTCCCATAAATAACCTCCCCAAGAATAATGAAATTATGCCCAAGAAGTTCCCTGACCTTATCAAAATTACCTTTCTTAATATAATTCCTAATTCTTGTACTGCTTATAACTTCTCCTTTTTCATCCAGCACAGCATCTTGAACATTTAATTTTATATTTCTCTCTTTTAATAATTTTTCAAGTATGCCAACATTCCCAGATTTTCCTTTTCCAAAAGTAAAATTAAATCCACAATAAACTTCATCTGCATTCAATTCATTAACAATTACCTTTTCCACAAATTCTTCAGGCGAATAATTCCTAACTTTTTCAAACTGCTCCAAATAAAGATAGTCAATTTCATTTTTATTTAGTAAATAAGCCTTTTCAGAGCAAGTCGTTATTTTAGTCTGCTGATTTTTAGGATATTCACTAAAAGTATAAACTATTGTTTTTAGTCCTTTTTCCCTTGCCCTCTTCACAGCCTTTCTCAAAATTACTTGATGTCCTTTATGAATTCCATCAAAATTTCCTAAAACAGCAATATTTTTATTACATTTTATTTCTTCAATATTTCTATGATAATCAGGAATTTCTGCATTAACACAATATTCAATAATCTCCTTTATTTCTGCTAAATTTTTTGTAATAAATTTCATCAACTTTCATTCCTTTTTTATTTTTTTATTATTTAAAAAATATCTTATAGATATATGCTTAATATTCATAATATTTACTTTATTAGATTTTATCATAATTTCAATTTAATGTATAGTGAAAAAAGAACAATGCTGAAAATTAATACAAAAAAAATAGTTATAGACCTAATCAAATCCATAACTATTCCTTTAATTAATTTTTATTTTTAAATTTTACAGTTCCTTACTGTTCTTTCCATTAGCATCTGCTTTTGGTTTTTCTTCAATTTTTTTATCTTCTTTTTTACCTTTGTTTTCTTCTTCCTTTATAAGAGCAATCTTTATTTTTTTTCTTCCTTCAAACAATCCACCCTCTTGAATTACAAACACAGCCGATGTTATTGTAGCATAAACCTTTCCTGTATTTCCAATTTCAACTTTATCTGCCACAATTTCTCCTGAAACTTCTCCATTTACAACAACTGTTTCAGCAGTAATATTCCCTTTTACTTGCCCAGTTTTTCCAACATGAACGAGTTTATTTCCTTTAATATCACCATTTAATACACCTTCCATATTAAATACAGAATTTGTTTCAATAGTCCCTGTTATTGTTGTTTCCATTGAAATTGTACTAATTCCATTTGTATTTTCATCACTATCTGCTGAAAATTGTCCGTTAAATCCTGTGTTTTCTCTTTTTTCCTTCGCTTTTTTGTCACTAGAAAATAATGCCATTTTTCTTTCCTTCTTCCTTCTTTTATTAAGTCAAATATATGTTATAGTATACTACATTTGCTTTGATTTTTCAAATGTTTTTTTAATAATTTGTGTTTAGATATGTTATTATAGCTCTATTTATTTTATGTTTTTTCTTTATTTAATTTTATATTAATAAAAAATATAATTTTAATTTGTCATATCTTAGTTAGTAAAAACTGCTATTTATTTTTTAAAAAATCGGCTATAATTATCCAAATCAAAATTTTCAATATTATCCATAAATTCATCAAAGTTATTTGCAACTTTTACCAATTTAAACGAAAAAAGTACCATATCATCTGCAAAATAAACACCTTTATCAATTTTATTAAGAAAAAATAAATTTGAAAAAGAGCCGTTATCATCATAATCATTATCCAGATATAAATCATTCCAAACGCAAACATAATTTTGTAAAAAATGTCTTTCATATTGAACATTCAATAAATTTTCCAAACTAATAAGTTTATATAATAAAATTTTTTTGTGAAATAAATTTTCAGATTTTTTTTTTAACTTTTTCATTTTTTCCCAAGTTGTTCCAGCATACTCTTTAATAATTTTACGATATTCTTCAACTTCTTTCAAAGAAAAAGTTTTTAAAATTTGAGAAATCTCTAGTTTTAATTTATTCATAAAATCTATAACTTTTTTATCCCCTTTATCAATTTTTTCATTAAATATTTCTCTATATATTTTATCAAATGTCTCTTTAAATTTTTTTATTTTTTCAAAATCAATAAAATTATCAAAACTTTTCTCTGAATCTTTTAAACGAATAATTCCAAACAAAGTTAAAAAAATTCTTTCAACAAAACTGTATTCTCCATCATAAAGAAAATCATCAGAAAAATCCATACTCAAAAATGAAGTTTTTACATTGTCTTTAAACAAAATAAATTCATATTCTCGCAATAGTTTTTCATATTTAGTTGGAAACATTTCAAAAAATTTAGAATTAAAATAATCACTCTCACATTCTCGTTTTCTACTATTCTCAAAATCAATAATATTGTAAATACTACTTCTCATTAAATTTCTCACCTTAAATATTAAATTACACTTCAAAAATTTCTTTCATACATTCTGAAATATTTTCAATAATATGACTTGCATTCACAATATACTGTTGCTCTACCAACTTATCAGCTATTTTACCATGCAAATATGCCCCTATGCAAGCAGATTCTACTAACCCATATTTTTGTCCCGCCAATGAACAAATTATACCAGTCAAGCAATCTCCCATTCCCCCATTTGCCATACGGGAATTTCCTGTACTATTTACAAAAATAGTCTTCCCATTTGTAATAACTGTATTTTTCCCCTTTAAAAGTAAAGTTATTCCATATTTTTGAGAAAAATTTTTTGCTATTTCAAATTTATTTCTATTAATTTCTTCTGGAGAAAATCCTGATAATCTTGAAAATTCAACTAAATGTGGAGTTAATACACTTCTATTTTTTATTTTTTCAAAAAGTCCTTTATTTTCAGACAATAAATTCAAAGCATCTGCATCCAACACAAGTTTTATCACATTTCCTTTATTATTTCTCTCAATGCTGATCAGTTTTTCAAATATTTTCAATGCCTTCTGACTTTTCCCAATTCCAGGCCCAATAGCGATCACATCACTATTTAGGATTTCATTCTCCAGTTTTTCAAAATTTTTTTCTATGTTTTCAAAATTTATCGGAAAACTCATGGCTTCAGGAACAAATACGTTAAGTGAAAAATTATTTTTATCAGTAATTACAGTTGTAAGTCCAGCTCCGCTTCTCACACACGATTTTGCCACAATATTCCCTGCACCATAGAATCCACTACTTCCAGCAAAAATTAATACTTTCCCAAAATCTCCCTTATGAGAATTTTCATCTCTTTTTATATGAAAACTTTTTATTATTTCAGATGTCAAGTAATATTCACTGACAATATGATCAATATTATTTTTATTTAATCCAATATTTTCAATAATCACTTTTCCCAAATATTCTTTTATATCTGATTTTAAAAAGCCTTTTTTGTATGTGACAAAAGAAATAGTAACATCAGCTTTAACAGATACTCCCATTATTTCTCCAGTATCGCCATTAATTCCAGATGGAATATCAATCGCATAAACTTTTTTATTTTTAGAATATTCATTTATCTTCAAAATAATATCTTTATAAATACCTTTTATTTCTGAATTTAAGCCTGTTCCAAAAATTCCTTCAACAACAACATCACATTCTAAAAGCAACTTATCCAATTCTTCCAACTTATAAAAAATTTCAATTCCTGAATTTTTACAAATTTCATAATTTACAAAACAGTCATTGCTCATATTTTCATCACTAATACAAAAAATTTTAACATTCTTATCTTTTGAAAATAACTGCCGTGCAATCGCATATCCATCGCCTCCATTATTTCCCTTTCCACAAATGATAAGAAAATTATCTTCATTCTTGCCAATATGCTTTGTAAATGAAATCGCCGCATTTTCCATAAGCACAATACTCGGTATTCTCAATTCATTAATCGCATAACTGTCAATTTTTCTTGTAGTTTCGTTTCCACCTAATAACATTTTCATCACCCCATTATGTCCTGTTATTTTTTAAATATCAAAATCCTGAAACTTTTCATCTTTCAATATTTTAACACTTTTAAATCCAATTTTTCGTATAATTTCCAAACTCTCATCAAAATAAAAATCAATGTTTTGAGTTTCATGTGCATCAGAAGAAATGGTAATTGGAATATTTTTAGCTAAAATTCTTTCAAGTATAAAAGAACTTGGATAAGGTGTCTGAGTCCATCCACGTGACATTCCTCCTGTATTAATTTCAACAATTGCTTCAGATTTAGCAATTTCATCTAATACATATTCGACTTTATTTTTATACCATTCAGCACTTTCATCAAAATATTTAAAATCTTTATTAAATTTTTTTACCAAATCCAAATGCCCAATAATATCAGGCTTTTGAGTGTGCACCATTTCCACAATATTATCAAAATATGCTTCAATAAATGCCTTTTCATCTCCATTTGCATAATTTTTTATTCCGTACTCTAAAATTTCAGATGTATTATCAACACAATAATACTCATCCTTTTCTTTATCCTTTATATAATGAACCGATCCAATTCTAAAATCAAGTCCTAAATTTTCATCAAGTTTTGGATTAAATCCCGAATAGAAATCAGCCTCAATACCAACATAAACTTGAATCCTATCTTCATATTTCTTTTTCAAATTTTTTAATTCTTTCAAATATTCTAATGTACCTTTTTCAGACATACAATATTCCGTATCAAATTTTGTAAAAGAATGACCTGAAAGGCCAACACTTGTAAATCCTTTCTCTATTGCTGTTAGAATATAATCTTCAGCATTGTTTTTACCATCGCAATAAAATGTATGAGCATGAAGATTTGATGGGAAAATTATTTTTTTAGTTTGCATTTTTATTAGCTCCTTTAATTATTTTTACTTTTCACCACCCATTTTTTCCTGTTTAACTTTATGATCAACAACATGTCTTTTAGCCAGTTCATCTTTCACATCTTGAATAGTAAGCCCTTGCTCAATCATTAAAACCAAAGTGTGATAATACAAATCTGCAATTTCATATCTCAATTCATCATTATCATTATTTTTAGCCCCAATTATAACTTCCGTACATTCTTCTCCAACTTTTTTCAAAATTTTATCAAGCCCTTTTTCAAATAAATAAGTCGTGTAAGATTTTTCATTTGGATTAATTTTTCTATCTTTTATCAATTCATAAAGTTTTTCAGGCGTAAAACTGCTATAATCTTCTGCTTCAAACAACGAGTTAAAAAAGCAGCTCTCAGCACCAGTATGACAAGCAGGCCCATCTTTTTTTACTTCCACAAGCAAAGCATCCGCATCACAATCATATTTTACCGAAACAACATGCTGATAATTCCCTGAAGTTTCCCCTTTTAACCAAAGTTCTTGTCTACTTCTGCTAAAAAAGCAAGTTTTCTTATCTCTTAAAGTTATTTCAAGACTTTCTTTATTCATATATGCAAGTGTCAGTACTTCTTTTGTATAATAATCCTGTATTATCGCAGGAACAAGCCCTTTTTCATCAAATTTTATTTGCTCTATGTTCATTTTTACCTCTTTTCTAAAATTTATTTTTTAAATTCTCTCTCAATAAGTAAATATACTTTAATAAATCTTCCATTTCAAAATAAGTAAACTGAAGTATATTTCTCTTTCTTTTACACATAAATTACACTCCGTAAAATTTCTTCTTTTATTTCATCTTTATATTTCTGAACTTTTGGACTTTTAAATTTATACTCAAACATACTTTCATCAACTAAATCCACTTTTTTTTGAAAAATTTCTTCAAGTCTTTTGTGTAAATTACAAAAATTTTGATACATTCCCTTTTTAAATTCCATTTTTACAAGAATATCGATATCACTATTAGCAGTATCACTATTTTTAGAAAAACTACCAAAAAGTCCTAATTTTAAAATTGAATATTTCTTTTTATTAATTTCTTTTAATTTTTTTAAAATTTCTTCTTTTTTCATAATAATTTCCTCTTAGTTCATTTTCAAAATTTTTCTTATTAAAAAATATCAAATTCTCATCTCAACACCGTTACTCTTCAAATACTTTTTTAACTCCATAATTTCCACTTCCTTAAAATGAAAAATCGAAGCTGCAAGTCCCGCATCAATTCCTGGAATTTTAAATAAATCTCTAAAATGCTCCATATTTCCAGCTCCACCTGATGCAACTATTGGAATTGACAATTTTTTTGATAAAATTTCAAGTAATTCTAAGTCAAATCCATTTTTAACTCCGTCTGTGTCAATACTGTTTACAACAACTTCTCCAGCACCATTTTCCTGACCATTTACAAACCATTCTATCGCATCAATTCCAGTATTTTCTCTTCCACCTTTTGCAAAAACTTTAAATTTACCATCAACTCGTTTTACATCGACTGACAAAACGACACATTGATCTCCATATTTTTTTGCAGCCTCTTCAATTAATTTTGGATTTCTTATTGCCCCAGAATTAACACTCACTTTATCAGCCCCAGCTTTCAAAACTCTATCAAAATCATCCAGCGTATTTATTCCACCGCCAACAGTAAGCGGAATAAATATTTGACTTGCCACTTCTTTCAAAATATCTGTAAATAATCCTCTTTCCTCAACCGAAGCTGTAATATCATAAAAAACAAGTTCATCAGCCCCAGATTTATTATAAAATTTAGCTAATTCAACTGGACTGTCAACTTCTTTTATACCAGTAAAATTAACTCCTTTTACAACTTTTCCATTTCTCACATCCAAACAGGGAATAATTCTCTTTGCAAGCATTTTTATACCAACTTTCTTTTAATAGATGCTGTTCAATAACTTAATATTTTTCTATGATAAGGGGCCTTTCCCCTTTGCTAAATTTTTTTAGTTATCAAACAGATTTACAATATTTAGATTTTTAATTTTATATAAAATTTTTAAAATATTATTTACTAATGTTAAGTACTTCTTTCAAATCAAGATTTCCCGAATAAATCGCCTTTCCTACAATTGCTCCATAAATATGATTTTTGTTAAGCTCTTTAATCTCATCCAAAAAAGTGATTCCACCTGAAGCAATAATATCTGAATTAACTACTTTCGACAATTTTCTATAAATTTCAAGATTTGTTCCGCTTAACATTCCATCTTTT
>ERZ773031.1018-NODE-1018-length-14486-cov-28.434759_pt1 | contig 14486 bp, 9 predicted proteins | sample MGYA00511666_ERZ773031 | MGnify/ENA primary metagenome ERZ773031 (study PRJEB29015, sample SAMEA2738135) | human oral metagenome | biome: human oral; feature: human-associated habitat; material: saliva | place: China | collected 2250 ...
CTGCTGGTACTTGCCGATGAAGTAGGAGTGGCGGAAGGACCAGGACTGGTCGAGCTCAGCTCCCGCACCGGTGCCCAGGCGGGCGGCATTTTCGGCAACGAGGTCGTGTGCGCGAGTGAAGTGGCCTGCAGCGTAGAGGTAGGAGTCGTTCTCGTCCACGTCGATATCGATGACGGCACCGTTGAACTCGGGGTTCCACGAGCGATCGGGCTTGCCGGACAGGTCCAGGCGGGCACCGTTACGGGCGTACACGGAGGAGGAGCCGTTACCCGTCAGGTGGGTGAAGGCACCGGCCAGGTAGATGTGTTCGCCGACGACCTTCGCGGCTTTAACGGTCACAACGGATGCGTTGCCGTTGCGGATCTGCAGGTCCCACGAGGGATCAATCTGGCCGGTGGCAGCGTCGATCAGGACGGTTCCGACGTGGGTTTCACCGTTGACCTTGGTGAAATCACCGACTGCCAGCAGCTTACCGCCGGGCAGCTCGACGAGGTCCTTCACCTGGTTGTTAAAATCGAAGGTCTGGCCGGTCCAGTCACCGGTGGTGGCATCGAAGGCTGCCAGGCCACGGCTGGTGGTCTCCGAGCCGTTCTTGCCCTTCTGCACGCCGGTGAAGTTACCGCCGACGTACATGGTGGAGCCGACCTGTTCGAAGGCCTGGACCTGGATACTTCCCTCTTGGATCGAGCCGTTGAGGTTACCGGTCACGCCCCACGTCGTGGGGGTCGCAAATTCGGAGACCGATGCCTTCTGGGTCTCAGCGGCAGTGCCGCCGTCACCGATGGCGCGGAAAGAGGAGTCCGTGGAACTCAGCTCGGGACGGATGTAGACCTCCGCGTAGGGATTGATGATGGAGCCGTTGCGGTGGAAGAACGACGTCGAGGAGGAGGTGTCGTACCAGGAGGACGCGAGGGGACCATAGCCGAAGCCCATCGTGTACTCGTTCTGCGCAGAGGCAATCAGGTTGACGTAGCCCCAGCTGGTGTTCGTACCAAAGCCGGACCACACGATGCCGCCGTTGACCCACCACTCGCGGTTGAACTTGACGTTGACGGGGTGGGCGCTCTTGAAGGGCCAGATGAAGTCGCGCATCTTGGGGAACTGCATGCGCACGGTCTGGTAGGCGCTGCCCCGGTGGTTCCAGGCACGCTGGACCATGACTCCGTCCGGGAGGTCAGAAACTTTGGTGCCCCCGAGCAATCCGTTCACGGTCTCGTGGGATGCCTGGACGACCTCGAAGTCGCCGGGAGTGCGCGGGCGGGTCTGGAGGCGAGTCTGGTCTCCCTTGCCCTGGCTCCAGGTTTCCCAGCCTTCACGGCCGCGACCGATCATGACCCAGCCGCCACCGTCCGTCGTCTGGTCACAGAAGAACTGGCCGGGGGCATCCATTGTGGCCGTCTGGAGCCAGTAGGTGCCGTCCGACGAGCGCGGGTTGTTCTGTTTAATCTCCCAGCATGAGGCCGCGGCAGTCGCTTCGGAGAGGCCATCGTGGAGGGGGTCAACCGCCGCCTGAGCTGCGACGGGGCTGAGTGCAAGCACTCCGAAACCGGTTATTGATGCCAGGCCGAGGGCCAAGCAGCGGCGGATAGTCTTCATCGGATCCTCACTGGTATCGCATTAATGGTTACCCCTATAGTGTCACGAAAACCCATCACGCTCAACCATGTGGTTAGCCAAAAACGAGAGTGTTCTACCACATACGAAGGAGCCCTCGCCAGAACGGCGAGGGCTCCCCCTGTCAACAGGAATATATGAGGTCGGTCAAACTGCCCAAACTAGTCATGACGTCACCTCAACCTGCATGAAGCGACACGATATTCGCTCTATTTGGCCATTGTTGCGGACAAATCAAAGGACATGGACGGCGTGCCCTTGTAGTTGACATGTTCCTCAACGCCGATGCGATTCACCCCAGATGTCAAGTAGCTGGCGGGAATCTTCACCTCAAGCAGATCGGAGGCCGCCTTGGGGGCAGTTACCACCGCATTCGCGTACGTGTCGTGGCTAATGTTGCCATGCGACATACGCTTCGTGTCCACGACCTGTCCGTTGATGCGCAGGACGACGCCGTCGTCCGCACGCACCTTGACGGTGAGGGTGGTATTGGGAGTGACGGTGCCCAGGTCGATGTCGCGCGCGAAGTAGTACGTGACGGGGCGATCCTTCTTTGCGATGTCCAGGCGAGTGGCCGCGTCCGAGTCTCCCCATCCGATGGGGCCTGCGCCGCGCGACCAGTCCGCCAGGGATGCGGTCGTTGCCCAGTCAGAGGCGGGAGCTGCCATGGCGGTCCAGTAGTTCCACTGGGTGGTTGCCGAGGGGATGATCTCGCCGTTCGTCATGGCGCTCACGTCGATGGGCTTGGTGGCGTCCTCGAGGTTTGTGGGCACCGAGGGTTCAGTGTAGGGAACCGGGTCCGGCTCGGGTGCGGGCTGCGGCTGCGGCTCCGGCTTCACATCGTCGTCCCCGGAAGTCGAATCGGGTGTTCCGTCGACGCGGGTCACGGAGGCCCACATGCCCACGGTCGCACTGCGCGTGTAGTTCACGTGCGTTTCGACTGCGATGACGTTGTCGCCGGTGGCGAGCAGTGAGGCTGGCACAAAGACCTCGGACAGGGAGTTCGAAGCCGCACTGTAGCTCGGCGCGGCGTTGGCTCGCGTCGTGTAGCTCACGGCACCTGCGTCAATGCGTGTACGGTCGACCTCGGTGCCATTGACATAGACCACTGCGCCGTCATCGGCCAGGTACTTCACGGTGACGCCCTTGAGTGCCTTGGCATCGGCGACTGTGAAGTGCGAGCGGAAGTAGGAGGTCACGGGGCGCGCGACGTTCGACTGCAGGACGGTCGCGATGCGAGAGTCGCCGTAGCCGAGCGGAGCAGCACCGGTGGACCACTGGGAGTCGTCGAACGAGGCCTGGGTCCAGTTCTCGGGGGCGGCACTATTGAGCGCACGGTAGTTCCAGGTGGCACCAGCGTCCAGGAGGACAGGGTTGGTGGGGTCGACCTCGCCGTCGGCCGGAGGCACGTAGACGGCGGTGGTGGCGGAGCGGTTGCCCGCAGCGTCGACTGCGCGCACGAAGAAGCGGTTGTCGCCGCCGCGCGGGACCTCAACACTGGCCGAGGTCGTGGAGGCGATGGGGCGATCATCGCGCAGGATCTCGTAGGAGACGGCGTCGGAGACGCCTTCCCAGGCCAGGGTCACGGACGAGGCCGTGGAAGCGGTCGTGTGCACGAGCGTCGGGGTCTCGGGCGCAACGTTGTCGCGGTTGTCGTAGCGAGCGAAGCCACCGTTCCACTGAGTGCGCGAAGCGTCGATGTGCGACAAATCGAAGTCGCCGCCGACCCACAGGTTGCCGTTGGTATCGGTCGTGAGCGCCCACGCACCGGTCTTGCGCTTGGAGGAGAGCTCGAAGGGGGTCCAATGCAGGTTCTCGCCGGTGGTTGCGTCCCATGCGCCCACCCACTTGATCTCGTCGATACGAGACCAGCGGTCAGACACGGCCCAGTCGTACTTGTCCTGGTAGGCACCGTCAGAGCAGTGGCAGGAGCCGTAAATGACGTTCTTGGAGGAGATGGTGCTGGCCTGCATGTCGCCGCCCATGCTCATGGTGAGGGTGCCGGAGGTGCGCGAGTTTGTGCCGGTGTCGTAGCCGAACAGGGAGTGCTCGGAGCCACCGATGAAGACGCGATTGCCCCCGGTGGCGATGGTCTGCTGGTACTTGCCGGCGCTCACGGTGGAAGGTTCGAAATTGAATTCGAAGTCCTGGGCGGCACCGGGCTGGGTCGAGAACTTCGCCGCGTACCATGCACGCTCGGAGCCGTGTGCACGGGTGAAGTGTCCGCCAGCGTAGAAGGCACCGTTAGCCTCGCTGACGCCCACGGCCTGAACGGAACCGCTAAGTTCCGGGTTCCAGCTGCGGTCGGGGCGCCCGTCGAGAGACACGCGGGCAGCGTTGCGCCCGTAGACCTTTGAGGAGCCGCCGCCGCTCAGGTGTGTGAAAACACCACCCAGGTAGACGTTGCCGTCGTAGTAGTCGAGCGCGCGCACGCTCACCTGGCCGCCGTTCAGCGCGTTACTGATCGACAGGTCCCACGAGGGGTCGACCTGGCCGGTGGAGGGGTTAATGACGACGGTGCCGACATGAGTCTCGCCGTTGACGCGCGTGAAGTCGCCGGCCACGAGGAGGCGACCGTCGGGCAGGGGCAGGAGGGCCTTGACCTGATTGTTGAAGTCGAAAGCCTGGCCGGTCCAATCGCCCGTATTGACGTCGAAGGCCGCCAGGCCGCGCGACGGGTTCTCGGAACCGTTCTCGCCCTGCTTGACGCCGGTGAAGTTACCGCCGACGTACATGGTGGAGCCGACCTGCTTGAGGGCCTGGACCTGAATGGATCCTTCCGCGTAGGAGCCGTTGATGTTCCCGGTTACGCCCCACGAGGTTGTGGCCGCGTAGTTCGAGACGGCGCGGGTCACGGTGGAGCCAGCCTCGCCCTCGTCCGGGATGCGGGTGAAGGCCGAGGAGTCGGAGGCGATGCGCGGACGCACGTAGGCCTCAGAGTAGGGGAAGACCGTCTGGCCGTTCTTGTGGAAGAAGGAAGAGGCAGAACTCAGGTCGCCACCCCAGTTTCCGGCACCGATGCCGTAGCCCCAACCGACAGTCCAGCCGGTGCGTGCCGACGGGTAGAGCTGGAGGGCGTTCCAGCCCTGATCGTAGCCGAGGGTATTCCACAGGAGGCCGGAGACGGGACTGGCACCGTCCATCGAGACGCTCACCGGGTGAGCCATCTTGAAGGGCCACACGAAGTCCGTCATCTTGGAGAACTTCAGGTCCAGCTTCTGGTAGGAGCGGCCCGAGGCGCTCCACGAGCGCAGGACGCGCACGCCGTCCGGCTGGTCCTTGATGTCTTCATTGTTGAGCAGGCCGTTGACAGCGTCGTTGGAGAGCTGAACGACGTCGAAGGCCGACTGGTTACGCTCGCGCGTTGTGAGCTTCGCCGGATCGCCCTTGCCGCCGCTCCACGGCTCCCAGCCTTCGCGGCCACGGCCGATCATGACCCAGCCGCCGCCATCTGTGGTCTGATCACAGAAGAACTGGGCGGGGGCGTCCATCGCGGGGGTCTGGAGCCAGTAGGTGCCGTCCTGAGAGTTGGGATCGCGCTGCTTGATGTCCCAGCACGAGGCCGCTGCGGTGGCGGCGCTCAAACCGTCGTGAAGGACGGTTTGACCGGGGGAAACGGGAGGTGGATTGCCATCATCTGCGTGCGCCATCGGGGCGAACGCAAGCGATGCACACGCGATAATCGGCGCAGATGCAAGGGTTACAAGGCGCGAAAGTGCGGAAGCCATGACACGGCCTTTCAACGGGACAATAATCTTGTTGCACTAAGGATTACACAACAAGGGAAAGTCCATCAACCGGCCGGTCAAGTCAAACCTTCACAGGTACCTCATACACCCCTCCCTTACCCCCGCTTTTTCTTCGCTAAGGACCCAAGTCCCGAGAGATGGAGCCGATCCCGAAAAGCCCAACAAACACAAGCGAAAACGAGGACCGAGAGGGCCGACCCAGCGACCATCCCGACGAAAGAATCGCGTCCGCACAACCATGCTATACAACCACCAGGAATTGCGGCAGATGCGCCCACAACAAGGATTGGCTTGACCACTTCAGAGATTTTCGGTGTCACACCGATGAAGCGCGACACCTGAACGGTCGCCATCGCAGCGTCAAGTACCATACATACCGCCCAAACCGTCGCAGCTGCGACCATACCTCCACGAGGAATGAAAATGACGTTGCCCACAACGTTCAGCGTCAGCACCACAACCTTGTTCACGGCCGCCCACCCCGAGCGCCCACTCATGATGAGCAGCGAGTGAATGTTGCCCGCCATGAAGGTCACGATAGAGCCGATGCACAGGACAACGAGCACGCTCGCGCCCGGCGCGAAACCATCACCGAGGATCCTCATGAGAGCCGGAGCGTAGATCGCCATGAGCGCGTAGATCGGCGCGGCGAAAAGCACCAGCCAGATGGAGGCCGTGCCGTAGAGGTCGCGCAGCTCCTTGATGCGCTCCTGGTGCAGGAGCTTGGAGAACTGCGGAGAGACGACGACGCGCAGGGCCGTATCGACGACCATGCCCGCCTGAATGAAACGGATCGCACCGCCGTAGATACCCGAGGCAGCATCGCCCGCGAGCAGGCCGACCAGCAGGACGTCCAGCCACTGCAGGGCCTGCTCGAGACCGGCAGTCAGGGTGCGAGGCAGGGCGAAGGAGACGACCTGGCGACGACGCTGCGCACTCGGCCAGCGCCCCTCAGAGTCCGCCACCGACGGCATGTGCCGCAGCAGCAGCCACCAAGACGCCACCAGCACCACGACGAAGGGCAGTGCCCACGCGACTGAGACGAGCGCCAGAGAACCCGTCAGCGCGGCCGCCAGGGCCACCAGAAGGGGACGCAGGCCCGGCAGCAGCAGGTTCTGGACGAGCACGTACTCACGCATGTTACCCAGCGCCCGCAGCGCGGCGGACGCCACGAGCGTGAGTGCACCGATCGGGACGAACCAGAGGACAGCGCGGGTCGCACCCGACACCTCGGCATTCCAGATCAACGGGGCCACGGCCTCGAGAATGAGGACGCACACGGTGGACACGCCCACCGTCATCGTCGCCATAAACGACAGGGTTGCGCGGATCTCCTGGGGCGCATCCAGGGAGAGGCGAGGCATCAGGTAGATGGCCGTGGAGTCCAGGCCAACCTTCGCCAAAGCCATGACGATGGCGAACACGCCTGTCGCCTGTGTGACGACGCCCGCGCCGGTCGCGCCCAACATGCGCGAGAGAATGATCGTGAAAGCGAAACCCAGGATGGCCGAGGCCATGGCTCCGACGAACCCGACGATGCCCCCGCGAGCGAGGGACCGCCTGGCTTGATTTGTCTCACTCATGAGTAACCTTCCCGCTACCACGTACCACGCGGTAACCTTTCCCTATAACCGATCGATGGGAAACACATGAACTTCATCAACTCTCTCTCCCCCACCCGCAAGAAGGGCCTCGTCGCAGCAGCGATCCTCCTGGTCATCGCGCTCGTCATCGTCGTGGTACTGCGCCTGACGGGCTCTTCCGACACTGAGACCACTGCAGCCTCCGGCGTGCAGAGCGTGGGTCCCGGCCAATCCGACGCCCCGCAATCCATCGCCAAGACCATCACGCCGCAGTCGGCGGGTCCCGCCAACGCAACCGGCGCGATGGAGACGGCCACCGAAGCTGGCGACCAGGCCTCGTACATCCTGACAACCCTGTACGATGCGTACACCGATCCCGAGCAGGCCCAGGCAACCGACCTGTCGTCCGTGCTCACGGAGTCCGCGCTCGAAGAATTCGATGCGCAGGCTGTCGAATGGGCGAAGGAAGGCCTGCACTCCGAGGGCACGCCAACCGTCGAAAACCCGCAGGTCATCGCCGATGACGGTGCCGGAAACCTCACCGTGTCGGCCTGTGTGGACTCTTCCTCCGTGCGCGTCCTCAACGACGCGGGGACGTCTTTCACGGACGACACGACCATGACCCGCGCCCTCACATATTTTCAGTTTGTGAAGGATGGTCAGAACTGGAAGCTCTCCGGTGTTTCCTTCCCCGACGACCCGACCTGTTGAGTCGCTCGAGCATCCGAGTGGAGAAAGCCCCGTCGTTCGCGGCGGGGCTTCCCCATTCGCCCAGACGCACGGGGGCCGCGACGCGGACCGTACCGGCGACGGAACCGGGCGTAGGTGTACCGGCTTGGGCGGCGGCCAGGCGCAGCGGGTGGTTCTCTTCTTCCAGGTGACGCGACAGCAGAGCGGCGGCGACGACCGAGAGCATCAGGCCCGTGTTCATGCCGTAGTAGAACTGCTCGACCAGGGTGGCAAGCATGATGCCGCCCAGGATCGAACCGTAGACGTCCTTGGCCCGCCAGATGCGCGGGAACATGCGCAGGAAGAACAGGATGAACAGGAAAATGCCGACGAGGCCGTAGGAGAAGAGGACGGTCCAGAACTGGCCCTGGGTACCCAAAGCCGGCAGCCAGGACGACGCCGAGGGGCGAGGAGCACCAAATCCCAGGAACGGCGATTCGGCAAGCTCGTTGAGAGTTTCCAGGTAGTTCGACGCACGGTCTGCGGTTGAGGAGGATTCCTGGAGACGGTCGAACAGGGACTTCGAGGCGGGTGTGGACAGCCAGGCCACCACACTGACGATGAGGGCAGCGATGATGCCCAGAACGGTGCGCCACGCCCCGGCGCGCAGGCGCTGGAAACCGACCCACGTCACGATGACGATGAGGCCGATATACATGCCGCGGTTGAGCGTTGCCGCCGCCGGAATGATCGACAGCGCGCACACGCCGACAACGATGAAACGATATGTCGAGCGCTCACGCCACAGCACGTACGCAAAAATCAGCGCGAGCGGGAAGATCATCGAGTACACGTTGCCATACGTGTTCGAGTAGATGAACGGCGCGGAGGGACGCGGGTCGGACAGAATCCACGACGACGGGTTCCACTGGGTGGTGGCGCGCTTCGTGAAGTCCTTGACGAAGTCGTTCGCGTGCAGCGGCTTCGGCACCAGGTAGTACATGAGCGTCTTGAAGCGCAGCTCGGGCCACGCCATGGCGATGAAGCCACCAATCGTGGTCGACAGGAGAAAACCCCACATCGTGCCCACGATGACGCGCACGCTCAGCGTTTTACGCGCGTTGTACGCGTAGACCGCGAAGATACCGGGAGCGAGCTGGAGCAGGAAGCGGTAGAACGCGCCAATGACGCGCCCGCCCGAGTCGAGCATCGACATAGACGCCAACACCCACGCCAGGAAAAACATCCAGATGATCGTTCCGGGCGGGAAACGCAGACCGCTTCGGCCAAGCATCAGCACGAGCATGATGATTCCGAAGAACGGCCACATCAGGTCGCCGGAGCCCAGGACCCACCACAGTAGGTACATCGAGTAGGCCGCGACGAAGGGCCACGCCGGCAGGTCCTGCGCGTCCTCCCGCAGCGGCCCGATGCGTGCCGGTGGCGGCTTCCTCCAGATTCCGCGACCCCAGCTCACGCGCTCGTGTTCCCTTCAGGAGTGCCACGTTCCTCGGACGAGGCCGGGGCTGTGTCAGCGCTGTTCTGCGCGGTCGCATCGACCTCTGGTTCGTCAGCCGGGTGGAGCGGGGCGAGCCTGTTGCTCCTGCGCGAAGACAGGTAGAGGAAGGGCCCCTCCAGGAAGCCCTTGATTTCGGACCTGGTGAGCGAGCCGGGCGTATCGTCATCACGGCCGGCCACGCGGGCACCGCCGGGCTTGATGCGCTTGAGGATTCCGGGGATGCGTCCCACGAGGGTGCACAGGACCGAGGGCTTCGCGATGATGGCCTTCGTCAGCAGAGCGGCCATGCCGGAGCCGTTGCCGCGGATCTGCTTATCCAGGCCGGCCTCGTCGACGCGGTGACGATGGTGCACGAGGGCGTCAGGCGTGTGGATGATGACGTCGCCTGTGGCCAGGATGCGCGCGAACATGTCGAGGTCCTCGCCGCCTCGCGTCGAGGTGCCAGCGCCGAGCGCGGGGTCGAAGGGGCCGACCTCCATGAGGACGTCGCGACGCATGGCCATGCAGACGCCGGCCCCCACGCGAGCCGTCGTGATCGGGAAGAGCGGGCCGCCTTCGCCTTTCTCGCCCAGGGCCTCCAGGCCCTCGGGCATGTCGCCCGCGCACCACACGCGGGGCTTCATGTCCTTGGGGAAGCCACCGCGTGATTCGAACCAACGCTGAGGCTTGTAGCGTTCCTCCAGCGGCAAGGCGATGCCGGTGGTGGCAGCTACGTACGGCGAAGCCGTGAAGGGGTCGATCATCGCGGTCAGCCAGTTCGGGTCGACGATCGCGTCGTCGTCGGTGAAGACGATGACCTCGCCACGGGCGGCCAGCACGCCGCGGTTGCGGGCGCGCGACAGGCCGGGACGCGAGGCAGACACGATGGTCATGCGCGTGTCGTCGATACTCGCGAGCTTCTCGCGTGTCTGGCCGGTCTCGGGGGCGTTATCCACGACGACCAGCGTGAAGCGATGATGCTTTTGGGCCAGAATCGCGCGCACCGCAGCCTCGAGCATGTCGCAGGAGCCGACCGTGCACATGATGACCGTGGCGTCGACCTTCGCGCCGGCCCCTTCTTCCCATCCGCGCGGGGACGCAGCTTCGACTGCGGCGACGCGCGCCGAGTACTCGGGGTGAGTCATCCCCTCGATCTCGACGAAATCCGAGTTGCGCCCATTGTCGCGCACGAGAACGAGCGCGCGGGGGTCCTTCGGATCACCCGAAATCAGCTGGGTGACGCGGGCGGTGCGGTCAACGTGCCAGATGGACGCTGCCTGATCGTCGACCACCAGGGTCTCCTCGGCACTCATTTCTTATCCTTCGAATCGGTGGAGTCGTTCTTCTGGGACGCCTTGTTGTCCGACGTCTTCTTGGGGGTCGGCTCGGAGCTGACTTCTACCTTGGGCAGGATAGTCGTCTCCTCCGGGGACGGGCCCGCCACGACCTCGTCCCCGGGTTCGATCACTTGAGCGACGGGCGCAGGCTCAGCCAGGTCCTCGGCCCCGGCCGTCACCGTGCCATCCAGGTAGAGCATGCCGTTCACCTCGCGGTTGATGATGGCCAGCTCGTTGAGGAGAGCGTGCAGCTCCTTGAGGTCGTGGCCCTTACGCACGGCGATGAGCACGTGGCGGGAAGGACGGACCTCATCAAGCAGGGAGGCCAGGGGCTGGTAGATGTCGATCAGGCGAGGCGTCGGCACACGAGTCTCGGCGAGCGACCGTGACAGAACGCGGTGCAGCTGACGGGACTCTGCGTCGGAGGCGTCAGTAATAAGGTCAACCCAGTGGTCGCGATCAATCGCCATCGCGAGCATACGGGTGGGAGCGAGCCACGGTTCGGGCGCGCCTTCCTCGGCGCTCCACACGGGCAGAGCCGTCAAGTCAGCCAGCTGCGTGGGCGAATCGAGGGTACGAGCGCGCGTCTCGCGCAGAAGCATCAACACCAGGCCAGCGAACAGACCGACGACCGTGAAAATGAGGATCAGGCGGGACTTCGCGGGCTCAACCGTGTCAATCGAAGCATCGCCACTCGTGATGACGAGGCCGGCGGTGGCGTGGTAGGGCTCCAGCGTCGCGGCCTGCTCCTTCAGCTTGTTGATGTCTTCGGTCAGCTCCTTGGCGCGCGGGTTAGTGCTCACGACGTCGCCGTCCTCATCCACGACGGGGTTCAGGCTTTTGAGTTCGGCCTCCAGGGTGGCAATCTGCTCGTTCACGGCGGAGGTCATCTCGTTCGCGCGCTGCTCGACGAGGGCCGTACGCTCCTTGAGATAGGCGTCCGAGATCGCGTCAGCGGCCTTGACGGCATCGGCGCGGGTAGGCGCGGAGTACTCGATCTTGACAATCGTGCCATTCGTGTCGCCCGACACCTCCATGTTCTCGCGCAGCTCGGCAGCGGTCGCCCCGCCGCCGATGGTCGCGGCCGCAGCGTCCAGGACGGCGGCGGACTTCGCGATTCCCTGCTCAGTCACCATGTCCGTCGTGTTCGACAGCGACGCACGAATCGCGGGCGCAGGCGTAAGCGTCGGCGACGTCACAGTCATCGATACCGTCGCGGAATGCGTGACGGGTATCACGAAGGCAGCGCCAACACCAAGAAGCATGCCAACCACAGTCCCCGCAACGATCGTCCTCCAGCGACGCCCCAGGGCGTGACGCAGGATCTGCTGGCCGCCAGTCGGCGGAGGGGTGAGGATCATGAGTGTTCTCCTTGAAGGTTCGAGCGCACCCACGCGGCGCGCGCATTCAGCCGACGTTCGAGGACGCGGCGGGACGTTGCGGGTCGAGATGCAACCCCCTGAGTGTAGACCTGCACGAAGCGCTCAAGCTCACGCTCGGCCTTGTCACGAGGAAGAGAAACGAGGGAGACGAGGCGTGACAGCTCCTGGCCCGTCAGATGCACCGACAGCTCGGCGAAAGCCTGGGCCTGATCCGGATTCTTCCACGAGTCCGAGCGCCACGCCTTATTTCCCGTCACCTGCCCCGGATGGATCCGGTACAGCAAGCCCCAGGTGGCCAGGCGACGAATACGACCACCCGCGGACGCAACGCGCATCCACAGGTCATAGTCTTCAGCGGGAACAGCGCGGTAACCACCGACACGGTCAATGATCTCGCGCGTCGCCAGCATGGTCGGGTGGCACACAGGGTTGGTGAGCAGCAGATGCCAGCCCATGTCCTCGGGCGTGATCTCGTAGGGCATGCGCGGCACCGGACGAGAACCACGCAATTCGATCATCTGCGTGAAGACCATGTCGTCGCCACGTTCAATGGCGCGCATCGTGCGCTTGAAGCGCCCCTTCAGGGAGACATCATCGGCGTCCATGCGGCCAACCAGGCGCGAATCGGTGCGCTCCATCAGCTGAGTGAGGACGCGCGAGACGCCGCCCTCACCCGGGGTAATGTCTTCGATACGCAAGCGAGGATCGACCACTCCCCCGCGCGACGCGCCGCGGATGGCCTCACCGACCGTCGAATCCGACGACGAATCATTGCCGACGACCAACTCCGAGTCCGCCGGCATGGCCGCCAGGGTCGAAGCCACGGCGCGCGCAATCGTACCCGCAGCGTTACGCGCGGGCAGGATGACAGAGAGCTCAGGCACGACCGTCCCCCTGCTTCGCCGCGGCATCCAGGGCACGCAGGTCGCGGTAACGGCGACGCAGCGACATTGACGAGTGCGCGACGGCAACCACAGCCAGGAAGGTGTAGAGCACCATGAAAGGCGCGCCGAGGCCCCACAGCGCGAACGTCCAGCACACGACGCCCGGGTCAGTGGGCAGCAGGATGAACGAACGCAGGTTGCCACCACGGGTCTGCTTGCGCCCGGCGGCGCGCACGAACTGCTCGGCGAGGATCTGGCTCAAGAACTGCCCCGACGTCACCCACCCGTAAACGAGGGCGACAATAGCGAGCCACCAGGACTCGGGGCGGTAGACCATAACGGCAGCCGCCGTGCAGAAGTGAATCGCCGGGGAACGGAACGCATCCGCCACGTGGTCCACCCACTCCCCCGTCTTCGACGACGCACCGGTCACGCGCGACACCTGGCCGTCCGCCGAGTCAAACATGAAACCGACCGCCAGGGACGTGCCCACGATCAGACCCGTCCACCACGCAGGTTCGAGCGCGACAAGGACGATGAGACCGAGCGTCGAGAAGCACACGGAGATGAAACTGACGAAATTCGGAGTCCAGCCGAAAGCCGCGCACGCTGCAGCGGCCACGCGCGCAGCCCCACGGTTCACCCAACGCATGTACGCGGGAACACCCGCGCCTGGCTTCTGCGCAGCGGCCAGGGCCGCACGATACGTCGTGAAGCGAGTACCCCACGAAGCACCCGGCTCAAGCACCACGGGGAGGCTCACTGCTGCTCCCCTTCCGTCGCCTTGTCGGACTTGTCAGCTGAGGCCTCGTCACTAAAGTCCTCAGGCGCGATAAAGCGGCGCAGCTTCGTCGACGACGTCGACGGCGTGTACGGTAGATAAACGACGCGCGCACCGACCTCCGCCATCTCCGCCTCAAGCTGAGCGCCCTTGGGAGTGTCCTTCCAGTCGTCTCCCTTGAAGAGCACGTCGAAAGGCTGAAGGCGCCACGCCAGGCGCTTATCCTGATCCAGGTCCACGACCACCGCATCCACGAAACGCAGCGACGACACGAGGTCACAGCGCTCCTTCAGCGGGATAACGGGTGCACGGCCCTTCATGCGGATCAGCGCCTCGTCAGAGGTCACGCCGACGACCAGACGATCGCAGCGCTCGCGGGCGGCGCGCAGGATGTTGAGGTGTCCCTGATGGAACATGTCAAAACCACCGGGAACGTAGCCGGTGACAGGAGCGTGTTGCTGAGTCGTTTCGTCCACGTAACAAGTGTGCCATTTATCAGACGGTCAACGCGACGCTTACCCACTAAATGACCGAAAGATCACGTCTCAGCGTTGCAGGCAAAGTGACAAACACATTCGCGGAAGCGCATGATCATGGGCAAATATGACCGCCTGGCCGCAGATTTTCTTGTTACAGGACGCGACACGCCGGGAGGCCCTCACGCGGCACTTTCACGGCGCTGCGATTGACATTCGCGCGGATAGAGCAGATAGAGAGGCGCCCACCGCGAGAGCCAGCCACGGCCTCGTCGGTGGACACAGCACCTCAGCGGAGCGCCGGGCCAGTGTTTGACACTCCGCGCACCCGACGTCAGCGAGAGAAGACGACCGTGCGGTTGCCGTTCATGAGGACGCGGCGCTCCGCGTGGAAGCGGACGGCCTGGGCGAGGACGCGGCGCTCCACGTCCTGGCCGAGGGCCACCATGTCGGGCGTGGAGTCGGCGTGGGAGACGCGGGTGACGTCCTGCTCGATGATCGGGCCCTCGTCGA
>ERZ773031.1023-NODE-1023-length-14441-cov-2.868900_pt1 | contig 14441 bp, 15 predicted proteins | sample MGYA00511666_ERZ773031 | MGnify/ENA primary metagenome ERZ773031 (study PRJEB29015, sample SAMEA2738135) | human oral metagenome | biome: human oral; feature: human-associated habitat; material: saliva | place: China | collected 2250 ...
TTTTTATAGCCATCATCTTAAAAGAAAAAGGAGAACGGAAATCCGTTCTCCTAATTACTTACGCTTATTTAATTAATTCGTAAATCGCTTCTGCGTAAATTGCAGCTGATCGGAATAAATCTTCTAATGCGAAGAATTCATTTGCTTGGTGCATTGTATCGATTGAGTCTGGGAATAGCGCACCATACGCTACACCACGTTCAAAGATACGTCCGTATGTTCCGCCACCGATTGATTGTTCATGTGCAGGTAATCCTGTTTGACGGTGATATACATCTAATAATGTTGATACTAATTTATCTTCTGGTGATACATAGTGAGGCACTTGTGCTTTACCGTGAGCAACAGTGAAACCATATCCTGAAGCCACAACTTCTGTCTTAATTTCAAGACCTTCTGCAGTAACGCCTAATGGATAACGGAAGTTTACTACTGCTACCCCACCTAATTCTGGTGTGTAAGTAAAGATTCCGGCATTAGCTGTCAATGGTCCCATCACTTCATGGTTGAAATCAACTTTCAAGTTTTTACCATCAGTATCTTCATGTAATACTTCAGCAGCAAATGCTAAGTATTTCTTCGCGTTTCCTTTGAAGTTGAATTGGTTTAAGAATTTCGCTAAGTGTGTACCAGCGTTGATTCCTTTATCTGGAGTAGAGCCGTGTGCTGATTTACCAACAACATCTAAGATGACTTTACCGTCTAATACTTGAGCAGTACCTTCAATTGGATTTGCAGCAACGTATGCTAAGAAACGGTCAACCACTTCATCTGCATTTGGAACAATAACTTCAGCATGCGCATCTTGAGGAACCATGTTTTCACGTAAGCCCGCATCGAAGCTTAATAATTGGTAGTCGCCTTCTGCAGCACCACCTGGAATATCATAGTGTAATGAAAGAATTCCTTTTTCACCATTGATGATTGGGAATGTTGCGTCTGGTGAGAAACCAAAGTCTGGCATTTCTTCTGTTTGGAAGTAACGGTCCATACATTTCCAACCTGATTCTTCGTCTGTTCCGATAATGAAACGAACACGTCTAGAAACTGGTAATCCTAATTCTTTGATGATTTTTAATGCGTAGTATGCTGCCATACTTGGTCCTTTGTCATCGCTTGAACCACGCGCATAAATACGGTCATTAATAATTTGTGGCTCGAATGGATCTGTATTCCATCCAGTACCCACTGGAACAACGTCCACGTGGCCTAAAACTCCAAGAGTTTCTTTATAGTCTGGATTTGGTGCAAATTCGATGTGACCTGCTAAGTTTCCAACTTGTTTTGTTGTGAAACCATCACGTTCACCGATTGCTAAGAATGCTTCTAGCGCTTCTTTAGGTCCAGGACCTACTGGTGCATCCTCTGTTGCTTTAGAATCATCACGTACACTGTCGATACGTAATAATGTGAATAAATCTTTTAATAGATCTTCTTTACGAAGTTCTACTTCTTTTTTCCAATCAATTGTCATCCAATCGCTCCAATCTCTATCAAGTAGATTCAATAGTTTTATCTTACCATTTTTACAAAAGGATGAAAAGCGGTTAAACCCTTTCTATAACAAATAAAAGCCTAGGATTTCTCCTAAGCTTTCGTTATTCATTCATCATTAATGATTGTAATTCTTCTTCGGTTAAAGGTCTGCTCTCTCCTGACGCGAGGCTCTCATCTAACTTGAGTGGCCCCATCGTGAGTCGCTGTAAATCCACAACAGTTTTTCCGCAGGCTTTGACCATTCGTTTGACCTGATGGAATTTTCCTTCTTTCAAATGAATCTGAACAACCGATTCATCCTGCGTCGTGCTAAGAATATCCAGATGCGCTGGCATACACTCCGTTCCATCCGATAACACAATGCCCTTCTCAAAAGCAGCGGCATCTTCAGGAGTCATCACGCCTTCGACTCTTGCTTGATAGATTTTGGTGACATGCTTCTTTGGTGAAAGAAGACGATGCGCCAATTCTCCATCATTTGTCAAAAGCAATAATCCATGCGTATCGATATCCAAACGACCTACTGGGAAAACTCCCTTTTTAAAATAAAGTGGATCGATTAAATCCAGTACTGTTTTATGAAGATTATCTTCTGTCGCACTAACGACTCCCTTAGGCTTATTCATCATAATATAGACGAACTCTTCGTATTGAATCTTTTCGTCATCGAATAGAATTTCATCCGTTTCAGGATTCACTTGAACTTTACCATTGGTTACGACTTTACCATTGACGGTAATTCTTTTGGCCTTTAATAAAGATTTGACCTCGGAACGAGTTCCAAGGCCACAATCTGCTAAACATTTATCTAATCTCATTATTTCATCCTCAATTTACGACGAATGCCACCGACGCGAGCGCCAAGCATTTCATCAGCTAATCGATTCTTCAAGGTAATTAGTCCGTAAGTCGCCGATCCGACAAAACCTACAGCAGCAACTGCAATTAACGCACGTACTTTACCACCGATTGGCATTACATGTTTAATCGCATAAAGAGTCAGTGCTGAAGTAATGGCCATCGCAAGAGAAGCAAGAAGCACTTGCCCGAATTTCTTCAATACGTAATTCAAATCGAATCGTGTAATACGAAGAACGTGACGGCACATATAAAGCGTCGCTACAAAGTACGCTACTGAGCTGGCAATTAATGGACCTGCTCCTCCAAGGAAGTAAATCATCATTGGTTGCCATAGCAATTTAATAAGCACTGTAAATCCTAATGCTTTAATCGCAATGATATGTTGTTCCATTGATTGCAGGATGTATGTGAACGTTACGAATAATCCTAAGAACACACACATGATACATGAAACCATTAATAAATACGTTCCTGTTGGGTCTGGTGAATAGAACACGTTATAAATCGGCTCTGAGACAATCGCCATCCCTACAGAAGCTGGAATCATGATGTATGCAAATAATCCTAAGTTGTTCGCAATGACGCGTTTCACTTCTTCACGGTCATTCACTGAATAATGAGCCGCAAGCAGTGGCAATGCCGCTGTTGAAATACTCATCGCGAGCGAAATCACGATCATAATAACCTTATTCGCATTAAATCCAAATAAGGTAATCAGTTCTTTCCCTTCTTCAAACGAGAAGTTCGTAAAGATTGGAACCAGACGTTGGAATGTTTCTTGGTCAATCAAGCTGATGATTTGAATACTTGAAGTTACTAATACGAAAGGTAAAGCTTCACGCATTACTTCAAAAATAATTTTCCAGAAACTTAGTGGACGTTCAGGACGCCCTTCTTCCATTAATTCCATCATACCTTTATGGTCACGGAACATCTTATACGCTAAGTATAAGAACGCGATGACCGCTCCGACAAAGGCCGCAAATGTTGAATGGGCTACAGCAAGAACATAACCGCCAGAAACAATACGCATTACAAAATACGTTAATCCTAACATATACAAGATACGAACAACTTGCTCCCATAATTGAGATTTCGCAGAAGCAGCCATTTCATTGTACCCTTGATAGTATCCACGCATTAAGCTAAGCGGTGGAATAATGAGTACCGCAGGCGTTAGCGAACGAATGACCATAATACTGTCCGCGACTTCTTCTGGTGTGGCCCCTTTAGCAAATAGCGGTGCTGAGAAATACATTCCCGCTGCAAAGACTACTCCAAGGAATGTCATAAAGAGCATCGTTCCTTTAAACAATCTCCAACTTGTCTTATAGTCTCTTCTTGCATGGTTATCCGCTACGATTTTAGAAATTGCAACCGGAATTCCTGCCGTTGATATTTGTAATACTAAAGCATAAATATTATAGGCGATAAAATATAAGTAGTTCGCATTATCCCTATCGGCACCCATCCACATTCCCCATGGGATGATATATAGTGCTCCAAGTAATCTTGAGACGATATTCCCAATCGTTAACCAAGATGAACTTTCCAAGAGAATTTGTTGCGAATTTTTCTGATTTCGAATTTTATCACTCAGGCCTACATAAGGCTTTCTTTTAAACATATATTGAAAAATCCTCTTTCTTAAATTATACCAACAATAAGAGTACATTATTTTAATGTAAAATGCTAGCATTCTTATGAAACCTTAAGCAGTTAGTAAATTTTGCATAAAAAAAGAACCGAACTGAAGCGCTCGATTCTTTTCGTTGATTAGTCTAATAAACTTGTTTGTCCTTCTTCTTCCACTTCGACAGGAGCTGCTACTCCAATGCCATAGTGAGCACGAACTTTTTGGTTCAAGTCGGCAACGACTTCTGGATGGTCTGCCAAGTATGCTTTTGCATTTTCACGACCTTGACCAATCTTCTCGTCGTTATAAGCGTACCATGCACCACTCTTCTTCACGAAGTCGAGGTCTGCTGCCATGTCGAGTAATTCTCCAAGTTGAGAAATCCCTTCTCCGTACATAATATCCACAACAGCTGTTTTAAATGGTGGAGCCACTTTATTTTTAACAACTTTGATTTTAGTTTGGTTCCCTAAAATTTCAGTACCTTGTTTGATTTGGTCTGCACGACGTACTTCTAAACGAACAGTCGCATAGAATTTCAACGCACGTCCACCAGGTGTTGTTTCAGGGTTTCCGAACATAACGCCCACTTTTTCACGAATTTGGTTGATAAAGATTGCGATTGTTTTTGTTTTATTAATAGAACCTGATAATTTACGTAATGCTTGAGACATTAAACGAGCTTGTAAACCTACGTGTGATTGCCCCATGTCGCCATCGATTTCGGCACGTGGAACTAACGCAGCAACTGAGTCGACGATCACGATGTCAACGGCTCCTGATGATACTAAAGCATCTGCAATTCCTAATCCTTGTTCCCCTGTATCTGGTTGAGATAATAATAATTCATCAATGTTTACGCCTAAAGCTTTTGCGTATTCTGGATCTAGAGCATGCTCAGCATCGATAAACGCTGCTACTCCACCACGTTTTTGAACTTCCGCAACAGCATGTAATGCAACAGTTGTTTTACCTGAAGATTCTGGTCCGTATACTTCAATGATACGTCCACGTGGGAATCCACCTACACCTAATGCGATATCTAACGCAAGAGAACCTGAAGATACTGTTTGAATTTGTGTATCTACTTTTTCTCCTAATTTCATTACGGCACCTTTACCGTAGCTTTTCTCAATTTTCTTTAGCGCATCTTCCAATGCTCTTTGACGATTTTCATTTTCTGCCATGTTTTAATTCCTCCACGAATTTTAAGTCAAACATATTGTACACTATGTTCTATTCCATGCGCAAGCAATATGCGAACATTTGTTCTTATTTTGTTCGAGCTTGTTTTAATAAATATTTTCTAAGTAAATTCCAACCATGTTGTACCGCGAATTCACGGTTGTCGTTACGAGTACGTGCAAGATGTAATTCTAACACTTCTACATCTGTTTGAGACGCTAATGCCACGAAAATCGTTCCGACTTCTTTTCCTTCCATTTCACTTGGCCCTGCGACTCCAGTGAAAGAAATTCCCAAATCACTTTGATAATGGAGTCTTGCTTGTTCGGCCATCGCTTTAGCACATTCTGCACTGACCATTCCAAATTGATCGAGCAAGGTGCTGTCGATTCCTAGTTGCGTTTCTTTCGCTTCTCGTTGATAAGCAACTGTTCCCCCTTGGAAATAGGCGGAGCTTCCTTCGAACGCCACGACACTTGCTGCAAACAGTCCTCCTGTTAAACTTTCAGCAGAGGCAATCGTGAGTCCTGATTCTTTTAATAACTCAACAGTCACTTCTTGCAATGTATTGTGATCTCCATATCCATAGAAGAATTCTCCTACTTGCGATTGGATGAGTAATTCCATCCCATCAAGAAGCTCTGTACATTCTTCTTTGGTTTCTCCATTAGCTGTCAATCGAAGCATCACTTCAAATTTTCCAGCGTATGGTGCAATTGTTGGATTTGTTTGTCCCTCGATTAAATCTTCTAAGATGGTTACGAGACGAGATTCTCCAATTCCAAAGAATCGTAAGTAACGAGATTCGAATAAATCCACTTTGCCCACTTTTTTTCTTAAGAAAGGCAATACTTCTTTTTGCATCATCATTTTTAATTCATTTGGTGGTCCAGGTAGAACAATGAATTGTCGGCCATCTTTTTCAAAACCACAACCAACTGCAAGTCCATTATGATTTTTAAAAACAGTACCGCCTTTGAATGCGAGTGCCTGTCTACGATTATTTTCACTCATATCTCGATGAGAACGCACGTGAAAATCGATTACTTTTTGAAGAGCTTTTTCATCTTCAACAAGTGGCACATCTAAAAATCGCGCCAATACTTGTTTAGTGATATCATCCGTTGTTGGTCCAAGACCTCCAGATAAAATAATCAATTCACTTCTTGAAGCGGCTAATTCAATCGCTTCATACATTCTTTCTTCATTATCACCAACGACTTGTTGATAGTAAGTTGGAATCGAATTTTTTGCTAATTCTTGAGCTAAGTATGCACTATTCGTGTTCACAATTTGCCCCATTAGCAACTCTGTACCAACTGCAATGATTTCTGCATTCATAACTTCGCCTTCCTTAACACTCTTTTGTAAAAATAAAAGCCCAAAACAACTGTTTCAGGCTTCGTTTGTTATTCTGTTTTAGTAAATGAATCCGCAAATACATGTCGATTCTTTACAAAATAATCCAAACCTGAATAGATTGTAAATACTAAACAACTATAAAGTAAGATTTGTCCGATTGGAATTCCAATGGCCTTAAAGAACAAATCATCTGTTAATAGGAAAATAATCGCCAACATTTGAGTAGCGGTTTTTACTTTCCCTGGCCAAGCAGCTGCCATGACTTCGCCATCTGTCACCAGTAATAGTCTAAGTCCTGTTACTGCTAATTCACGACAAACAATGATACTCACAACCCAAGCAGGAGCTAAGTTAAATGACACGAGCATAATGAATGCGGTCATCACTAGCATTTTATCTGCTAAAGGATCAGCAAACTTCCCAAAGTTTGTCACTAATTTGTATTTGCGTGCTAAATATCCATCAAGATAATCTGTAAAACTAGCTACTGCGAAAATAATCATCGCCAAGAAGTGAACTACACTGATTTGAGAGCCTACAAGACTCATCACACCGAACGCTTCACTTGGCAGGCACATAAGGATGATAAACACCGGAATCATGAAAATTCGCAATACGGTTAATTTATTTGGTAAATTCATCGCAATTCTCCTATTGAATCGTGATATAAATACGTGTTGCTGTTGAACCTTCAGGAATTGTTAGTTCAACACCACCAACAGTAATTGTACCTAATGGCGTATATCCAAAGTCCATACGAATCGTTGTTGTTCCTTCTGGAATTGAACCAGTCACTGTTTGATTCGTTGCTGGAACTCCGTCTGCCACCACTTTACCATCCGCTGAAATTTGTGCCCATAAAGCATTTCTTGCTTCATTTAATACTTTCACGTCTAATGGGAATTTACTTACATTCGCAATATAGTACAATGCATTTCCGTTTGCATATGAATACGTAACACTTGTCACTTCTGGAGCTGCCGTTGTCGTTGTAGCAACAGTTGTTTCTGCTGCAACTGCTGTTTGCGTTGTAGCTTGAGTCGTTACAGGAGTATTACGTTGCGCACGGTTGCTAAATACAGCTTGCCCGATTGCAAAAATAATCGCCACGATGAACATTCCCAATAAAATGGTTGGGAAGTAATTTTTTAGAGTATTGGATACTGAAGACCATTTACTCTTGTTTTTATTTAAACGTGAATGATTACTTGAAGTAGTCGTATATGTTGTAGAAGGAGTTGTCTTCACAACAGCCTGCGGGATTTCTGATGCATGCTCTTCTAATAAAGCTGCTCCATCTAATCCAACTGTATCAGCAATTTGTTTGATGAATGCGCGTGTATAAAACGCACCTGGCATCAAGTCGAAGTCATTATCTTCAATTGCGATTAAATAACGTTTTTGAATTTTTGTAATTTGTTGCAAGTCATCAAGAGTGTATCCTTTTAATTGCCTTGCACTTTTTAAAATTTCTCCGATTGTTTGTGTCATTATTTCACCATCTTTTCATTTTCTCATTGAAAAGTATACCATATCTTGAAAATGAAAAAAACAAAAAGAAGTCGCTATGTAGTGTTTAGCCTATTTTACAAACTGAATATATAGTGTATCTTCCTTTGTGTGACCATTTGGAAGGTGCGCTTTTAGGGTGAATTGATGCGTCTTCTCATTCCATTCTACCCTCACCGTGCCACTAGAAAATTGAATGGTATCTGGAAAAGTCATCTCATCCCCATTAAAAGACAATTTTTGCCGTACTGTCTGACTCGCCATCTCAAGCAATATGTCCATTCGATACCCATCTTCCAGAAGGCGATATTCAAGAGTGTTATGGGCATGAATTTTGAGTAGCGCGATAATAAGGAAACTAGCAATCGCAAGTAACGCCAGAAACTGAAATAGTAATGTTCCTTTTCTTTTAAGGTTTGTCATTTTTCTTTTCCTTAGCCTCTTTCACTTTGACATAAATGGCTCTATTCTTTGGCGCGAAATTTAAGCGAAAAGTACTTCCTTGATTGAGCGTTGTCGAAATCAGTAACCTGCTTCCGTTTCTTTTGATAGATAGCGAACGAATGCCATAAAGAAACGGTTGGTGTCCTCCGCTTCCTCCTGCTCCTTTATAAATCTTCCCGCCATCTTTCCAACTAGAAACGAGCGTAATCACCTCTGTTTTCTCAGATACGGTATTTGTAAAATGCGCTGTATAAGGATCGTAGCCATTAAACGATGTCAGCCTAAAGCCAGCATAATTAAAATTCATTTGCTGAACGGCGACATGCCATTTAATATCGTCAGGAACATTGAGGCGGTCCTTGATTTTTAGAAACGCCGTAGAAAGTCCCATAAACGCTACTAAACTAATCGAGATGATCACGAGCGCCATTAGGTGTTCAATGAGTAGAAATCCGGACTTTTTTCTCGGTAATCGCATTGATTTGAAACACCTCCTCATGCTCTCCGCAAGAGACCGTCACCACTGTTGGAGAGGCCGTTGTATTTACTTTTTCAAATGTCACTTTTTTCATCTTCTTTTGCTCTTCTTTTGACAACTTCTCCACGGTTGCAGGATATGTCGCACTAGCTTGTAAATCCATTAACTGCGTAGCTGCAGCATCCAAAAAGCATCCTTTTAGTTGTTGGCGATGATACAGTTGCCCCATCATAAAGCTGATTAAAGAGACAATAACGGTTAAAACCATTAGCCCAATTAATGCTTCCAGCAATACATAACCTCTACTTTTCGGTAATTTCAACATGATACTTAGCCTCCCCTAATTGAAAAACATAAGTGTATCTGCGATTTTGCCCATCAAACGTCACGGACGAGAACTGGCTAACATTCCCACTATAGGGCTTAAAACCATACGTTTGAACCGAATAACTTCTCATCGTATCCGGAAAGCGAATCTTCTTATCCAACTCTCTAGCTCCATGACAATTTAATTCCACAATGCCACCCGAGACCGTTACAAATGAACCTTGTCCCGTTGAAATAGCTGTAATCTGCGCTGTATCCATTACTTGCTCAAACTCTCTTAGAAATACTTCTTCCTTCCAATTTACATAGGAGCGACTAATCAAAGGCGGAGCCAATAAAAGTAAGAAGCAAGCAATGGAGAGCGCAATTAAGCATTCAACAAGCGTAAATGCTCTACTCCGCATTCTTCAAAATTTCAGGAGCTTTTTTATATGCATCCAATTGATTTTGATTGATGTAATTTTCTTTAAGCAACTCATCTTCGGTCGGAATAACATTTGTATTATGTTTTAGCATATACGATTGTCGTTGAGTCTTGACTACATTCACAATTGCCTCATCAGACTTATCTTGAGCAGTCTTTCTTTGTTGCGCAATATTTGGGATAATGAGTAGCATCATCAAGCCAATAATAAAGAGGCACACGAGTAATTCGATTAACGTGAAGCCTTTTTTCTTTGTTTTCATTTTCATTTTAATTTCCTCCAATCATCGTTAGTGTCGGTAGTAATAAGATTAGATACATGGAAACGATGAGGAACCCAATCCCCATAAGTAGTAACGGTTGAATCCACTTGATTTTCTTTTCGATGCCTTGGGTAAATTCGTCGAGCATTTGGTCGGCGTATACTTGCAGTTGCACGTCTAGTTGCCTTGTCTTTTCTCCTTCTAACACCAGCCAGATAAACTCCTGACGAAACAGCTTCATCTTTTCAAGAGCTGTAGAAAACGACTCCCCTTGAATCAGTTGTTCTTCTAGCTTCTGCGCAATCATTTTTGACAGTGCACTCGTTCCTTCTTTCTTCAGTTCGGACACCATCGACAACAGCGACTGTCCATTTCCTAGAAAATACGAGAACTCTCGTGCGTACAAAAACGTCACGTATTGCTGCGCACTCTTTCCAATGACGGGAAGCGAAATCAACATGCGAAACTGATCGTAGGTGTTCTTTCGCCGCCAGTACAAGCGAACTAATATGACTAGTATCACTACAACCATCAAAAATCCAGTTGCTAGCTGTGGTAAGTTCTGAAACCCCAGCCATATCCAATACAAAAAGCCAGACTGCTTGAGTTGGTCTTCTTGCACCATGCTAGAGAGTTGATCGAGTAAGAGCATTCGAATACAGAGCACCATCCCGATGACAAACGTAAAAAGAAACGCAGGATACATCATCATCTGCTGCATTTTCTTTTGTTGTTTTTGCTTCCGGGTGAGAAACTCTCCAATCGATGCACAGGCCTTCTCGAAGCTTCCAAACTGCATGGATAAATAAATTTGCGAGGTATTCGTTTCTGAGTACCCGACCCGTTTCAAGCACTCATCAAAACGTCGTCCTTCTCCAAGCGTTCCTCTCATTTGTTCGAGATCTTTCTTTTGCGCATCGAATAAGTATTCTAGAAACTTCAACGCCTCATCCAAGCTAAACCCTTCCTCGAGTAAATGAGCTAGCTGAATTAGGAATCGACTTTGAATGGGCCCTTTCCACTTTTTAGATAATTTGATAGGTTTCGTAAGTTTTGTCCGTAATGTATCCCAATGCATAAGCCTTCCTCAATACCTTATTAAAAGGATGTACTCTTTCTTCGTCAGTCCCGAATTGATTCGTTTTAAAGAAATGCGCTAACTTTTCATGAGTTTCGATTTCAAAAATCGTTCCTCGCTTTTCTCCGTTGCTTAAATGATTACAATGAAGTTCGCATTCCTTACCGCATAGTCCACAATACCGAGGGAGGAGGCGTTGTGAACAAATCGCAATAATGGTTTGTGCAAGCATCGTCTTACTAACCCCAAGTTCCAAGAGCCTTGCTACCACTCCATCACAGTCTTTTGCGTGAACCGTTGCTAGAATCAAGTGCCCTGTTAAGGCTGCACGAATCGCCATCTTTGCCGTCATTTCATCTCGGATTTCTCCAATCAGTAAAATATCTGGATGATGACGCAAGCAACTCTTAATGAGTAATTCATACGTAATTCCAGCCTTCTCGTTAATCTCCGTCTGTAAAAACATCGGCTCATGGTACTCCACTGGGTCTTCCATCGTAATCACTTGAAGCGTCTTTTCTTGCATACGGCCCCTAAGCAAAGCATACATCGTACTCGTCTTCCCAGAACTGACCGGTCCGGAAAATAAGATCAAGCCGCTCTTATAGCGTAAGAATTGTTGTAAGAGCGCCCAGTCCTTTGGAAAATAAGTCATCGAACGAATCGACGCCTTTTCCTTTTTAGACCGATGCAAGAGCCTAATTACCATGGATTCCTTCTGCTTAAAATTCGTAATCACTGATAATCTCAGTTCAATCATCTGTTCCTTTGAAATCTCAAAGGTTAAGGAACCACTCTGCGGTCTTCGTCTCTCTCCTACATCCATTCCAGCTTGATACTTTAAGTACGAAATAAATTGCAAGGCTACTTCGTCTGAAATCTTTCTCAACTCTTTTAACCCATTGACATCTCTTAAATAAAATACATACTCCTCTCCAACCGGTAATAAATGAATATCATCTAATTGGTGCTTAATGGCTTGCGTGAATACTTCCGTTGCTAATTCATTCATTTCCATTGTTCTTCCTCCACTCTTTGACTAGTCATAAAGAACTACGAGAAAAACTAAAAAGGAGTCTTTTGGACAACAAAAAAACGCTGAAGAAAATCTCTTCAACGTTTTGAGTGTATTATCTAATTTTTTTCAAGGTTCCTAACCCTACCCCCACTGCAGCCCCCACAGCATCCACAAAGACATCTTGGATAAGCGGTGTACGTCCTGGAGTTACTCCTTGATGGAATTCATCGGCCATGGCATACAGCACTGCGATAAAGAACGCTAAGAACTGTGGCCATCCCTTTTTACGAACGTGAACACTTAACCCTCTCGTCCATTGATATCCAATGAAGAAGTAAGCTAAGAAATGAGCGGCTTTACGAATGAAAAACTCGATAAACTGCGCATATCCTAAAGAAGGAATACTGATGGTTTGTCCTGCATATTCAAATTTAATTTTAGATAAAAATTCTGAAAAAGGCTGCGTTGGCAGTCCTTTTTGAATCGTCGATACCAGTGACTGATCCTTATAAGGCATACTCGAGCTAATAAAGATGAGTACCATAACTGCAATCGCCAGTGTAATCGCAATGGTTGCTTTTGTTTTTCTAGTCACGAAACCTCTCCTTCCTTGTTGACTTTCTTTATTATGGTCAACTCTACAAGTTTAGTCAAGCGTCTTTCCTATTTCTTAAATTCCATAAAAAATAGATAAAAATGTATATTGACGTCATTTTATGAAAGCGTTACAATTAAGGTAACAAATACATTATTGGGAGAGTGTATTACAATGGAACGCTATACTCAAGATTTAAGCTTATTGGTCAAACAGATTCAGCTGCTTGAGGAACAACAGCAGCAACAGAATTACTACAACAATCTCTTCAGCCAGAATCCAAATCCGTACAACAAGTCTTTTGAAGAGATTATCGAATACTTACTCGGCACTTCCGAGTCCACTTTTTTAATCCACCACTTTGAAGATTTCCCACAAGCCCTGTCCTATGACCAGCAGAAAGAATTCCAGAAGTTGCGTCGCTATTATTTGCGTCATCAAAACGCCCTACGCTGTTTCAATAAACCGTTTTCCGAAGAATGCCACGCGCTGACCTCGCTGTGGATTAAAGGCATGCGCGGCGACAGCATCATCGATCTCATTCCTCATCTCGATAGCCTGAGAGATTATTTCCACTTACATTACCAGAAACTCCTAGGCCAACCTACCGTCTCCTACAAAGACGTTTTAGCCTTCTCGTTTGGCCCACACATTACAGAGTTCTATTACACGCTCATCAAAGAGAGCAAAGATTCTTTCTTGCGCCTTTACAACGACTATTTAGAGTCTTTCCCTCAAACTTATATTCCTGTGCACTATTTACATTTATCAAAAGAAGAAACGCTGCTCGTTTTAGAGGAGCTGATTACTCTTGCGTCTTCCGTTTTGCCAAAACAAGACTTCTACATTAACTTTGGTCCAAATCCATTTCCTAGTCATTTCCATAATGAACAGACAACTTACTTAAACTTGGGTGTATTCACTGATTTTATGACTGCGCTGCATCAATGCTTAAAGCAACTCGGCAAAGTCTTTCTTCAGGAATACACCCATTCTTTTGTAATTATGCAAAAATCCGAATTTGAACAGCTTCACTTACATCATTCGATTTTAGAATTTTGTACGCTACTACCGATTTTATCTCAAACGATTGCCAAAGCCATTATTAAAACTATTTATCCGGATAAACTGGATGATGAGAAGTTTTTAAATCAAATTCAGGAAGAGTTGTTGTTTCACTATTTTAGAACGAATAAGTTAAACACCAGCATCGAAAGCCATCAACCTTTGCAAGAAATTCTAAAATGCTACATCGAAATGGAAATCGAGGAAGACTGGTTCAACGGTGCCTTCCCTTCCATTGAACTTTCGCACGAGTGGAATGTGCGCTCTAACGAGTGCTTACATAAAGTTCCGTCGACGCATATGGATGGGCTATTACGTCATATTCACTGGACTAAAGGCGAACTCGGAAATGCCTTTGGTAAATTATTAGGCCTCTTCTCCATCTTCTGTAGTGGGCTGCCAAAAGAACCATATGATCATCCATTCTCCGAATTTCTCGAGCACTTCTCTTCGGATCAATTACGCAGATGGCATCCAACCTATGAACTAATTGAACACTTGCGGATGAATCCTGAATCAACGAAATGTTGCTGGGTGTTCTTTAAGCAGAAGCTGAATGAATTTAAATAAGTCAAAATTATCATATATGATAATTTGAAGTGCACCCAAAAAGTTAGACAGAAAATCTAACTTTTGGGGTGCTGTTTTATGAAATTAACTTATGAGGATAAAGTTCAAATTTATGAACTCAGAAAACAA
>ERZ773031.1024-NODE-1024-length-14436-cov-13.832905_pt1 | contig 14436 bp, 8 predicted proteins | sample MGYA00511666_ERZ773031 | MGnify/ENA primary metagenome ERZ773031 (study PRJEB29015, sample SAMEA2738135) | human oral metagenome | biome: human oral; feature: human-associated habitat; material: saliva | place: China | collected 2250 ...
GGATTATAAGTACATTTCAAAAGAGGAATTGGAGCGAATAAATCAAGAAGTTTTAAAAAAATTAGAAAAAGAGAACCAAAAGAAAAAATATAAGGAAATTTACAAACAAAGAATGATGACTGTTGATAAAATTATTAAATTTGTTGAAGAGTTGGAAGAGATTTATGGGTATACGACATTGAAGGAATACAGCGATTATTTGGAAAAAATTTATTTGGATAATGAGAAGAAAGTGAAACAGGATAAGAATGTAAAAGACAAATATTTTGAGGCTTTGTCAGAAATGGTTGTGCTTGAAGATTTTAGTTTTGATAATCTGTGGGATAAATTTTTTAATGAAAATGTTTCGGCTAATTTGTTGAAATTATTTTTGAAATATTTGGATAAAAAATCGATTGGATTGACTTTGGAAGATAGTGCTGAAGATGAGTCTGAAGACAGCTTTTCGATAAATTCATTTGAAAATATTTCTGAAAATACGAAGGAAAATATAATTATTTTGAATTTACAGGATTCATTTCCAAAAGTAAAAATTCATAATTTTTTATTCTCAAAAGTTCAGCGTGCAAAAATGGGGCTTCCAACAAGTGATGATAAAAAATTAATTGAATTATTTAAAATTTATCAAAATATTCTTGCGGCGAAAAATGTGTATTTGGCGTATGTCAAGGATTTGGAGAAAAATATTGATTCGGCGAGTGTTATTGAAGAATTGAAGTTGAAGTATGGAATTGAAGTTACGAAAGGTGAAATAAGTGAAGCGGAAGAGCTTTATTTTGTAAAAAAATATTTCTTGAAGGATAGAAAAGAGAAATGGGAGAAAAAGGAAATTGGAGAGTTTATTCCATCGAAATTGGAGAAAAATCTTGAGAAAATAAAAAATGAAAAATTGAGTTTGGGATACTATTCGTTTGAGAAAATGAGAGATTTTGAGTATGGATATTATTTGGAAAAGGCGATTGGTGAGCAGGAAGTCGAAGAAATCGAGGATGAAATAAATGTTAAGATTTTTGGAACGATAATTCATGCTTTTTATGAAAATGTTGTAATGGAAAATAAGGTTGCTTTGGAGAATAAAACTTTTAAAATTGATCGAGATCAATTATCAGAAATTTTGAAAAAAGTGCTAAATTCATTTGATTATAAGGTTCCTAAGGAATATTTGGAATTTTATAGAAAAGTTTCGTTTGAAGAAATTTTAAATTCGGCAGAGAAATATTTTAAGGAATTGATTGAAAAATTGGAAGCAGAAAAGGATATTGAAATTCATTTTGAGGAGAGAATAAAATTGTCTTCGGAAAAAGAATTGTTTGAAAATGTGTTTATCAATGGGGTTACTGATTTACATATAAGAACGAGTGACAAGGATTATTTATTTGATTATAAGTCTGGAAAATTGAAAGATAGTTACAATAGTTATAAAAATGATAAGGTTTATAAAGCGATGGAACAGTTGGATTATTATTCGATAATGTTGGAGAATGATGGCAAGGAAAAGGTTGAAAAAATTGTTGTAGATACTTGGGAAGGTAAATTAGTGCCGGATAATAGAAGTGAGGACAAAATATTGACTAAAAAGGCTGTTGAAGAAGTGATTAGTAACTATCGAAATTCTCAATTTTATGATTTAGGAAGAAATTTAAATGGTAAAGATCTAAGAAAAAATTTTAAAGATCCAAAAAATTATTTTTACAAAGAGTATAAAAATATTTGTAGAGGGGAGGATGAATTAGGCGATGAAGAAGAATAATATAATTTTAAAGGCTAGTGCAGGAACGGGGAAAACATATAGATTATCGCTAGAATTCATAGCTAATTTAATAAGAGGTGTTAATTATAAAAATATAGTTGTAATGACATTTACGAAAAAGGCGACTGCTGAAATTAAAGAGAGAATTTATGATTTTTTACATCAAATTGCTTTCGATGAAGGAAATGGAGCAGAATTAGAGAAAAATTTAAAAGAAATTTATAAATTTGATGATTTGAATAAAAAGGAATTGCAAAATATTTATTTTGAGATGATAAGAAATAAAGAGGATATTAGAATTTCTACAATTGACGGATTTACAAATAAAATCTTTAAAAATGCGATTGCACCATATTTTAATATTTATAATTATGAAACTTTAGATGAGGAAACTGATGAATTTTATTCAAAAATTTTGATTAAAATTATTGAAAATAAGGATAATTTTGAAGATTTTAAATTTATTTTTGATGAGAAAAAAGAGAAGAAGAATATTAAAAGGTATATGGAAATTATTAAGGAAATATTGGATATGCGTCCGAAGTTTGTATTGACTAAAGGTTTTAAAATGTCGGAAGTTAAGAAGGTGTCTTACAAATTTATAGATGAATTGGATGGAATATTTGAAAAGATTGAGGAAGTTGCTAATAAAAAAAATAAAAATGTTACAGATGTTTTGACGAAAGCATTTTATAATATTTATGAAAAGTATAGCAATCTGTCGAAGGATGAAAGTAAAAATGAAAATCAAAAAATAAAAGAGAAATTGGAGTTAATCGTTCCTGAAATTGATTTGTTTTTTGAAAAGAAACTTTGGAATGGAACTCAAACTAAAGGGGAAAAAAATAAAGATGACAGGGAAGAATTGGAAACAAAATCTGAAGAGCTAAAAGAAAAGTTATCAGAATATATTTTCATCGAAAAAGTTTTACCATTAGATAAAAAATTAAAAAAAATAGCTCAAACAATATTTGATATTGCTAAAAAAATAAAAATTTCTTCAAAAAGACTTACTCACAACGATATTTTAGTGTACACATACGAATTTATTTTCAATAAAGATTTAAAATTTGTGGAAAATGATAGAGTTACAGAAGAATTTCTTGAGTTGATTGGTGGAACAATAGATACGATTATGATTGATGAGTTCCAAGATACGAGTGTTTTACAGTGGAAAATTTTGAAATTGCTGATGAATACTTCAGAAAATATTATTTGCGTTGGTGATGAGAAACAGAGTATTTATAACTGGCGTGGTGGTGAAAAGGAATTATTTGAAAAATTGGAAACGATGATTGAAGGAAATGTTCAGAATTTGGATAAATCGTATAGAAGTTATAAGGCTATTATTGAAAATGTTAATAAAATCTTTAATGGTTATGATACGAAATGGAATTATGTTGATTCAGGTTATAGAGATGACGAAGAATATCAGAAAGGATATTTTGGATATTTTATTCGAACTACAGAAGAAAAAACACCGAAAATTTATACGAAAATTGTTGAAATGATAGAAAACGGTCAAGTGAAAAATTTAGGAAAAAGTGCGATTATCTGTCGTACAAATCCACATTTGAAGGAGATTGCGGAATTACTGAATGAAGCGAAAATTCCATACACGCTTGAAAGTAAAACGACAATTTTAGAGTACAAACCGATTGTTCCAATGTATCAGTTAATTAAATTTTTTGCATTTGGTAATTTCAAATATTTGTTGGAATTTATGAGAAGTGATTTGATTGGTGGATTGAATAGTCATGTGAAATATTTGCTTGAGAATAAAAATGAGATTATGAGATTTATTAATGGATATCAAAAAATAGAGAGTTCTAAAGAGACTAATAAAAAGCAAAAAAATGTTAATAAAGATTCAAAAGCAATTAGTTTTAAAGAGTTTGTTGATATGCAAAAGGATGAAAATATAAAAGAAGAACTTTTGAAATATAAGGAAATTAATGTTTTAGAGAGAGATAATTTGATTTTTGAGGAAATTCTTGAGAAAGTTAGGGAATTGAAAAGATTGTCGAAAGATTTGAATAATAAATATGAAAATGAAAATTTTTCAAGAAAACTTGTAGAAAATTTTGAGATAACAAAATATTATTCGACAAATAGTGACTTGAAGAATATTTTTATATTTTTTAATATTTTGAAAAAATACAATAATTTGTACGAATTTATTACGTTTATTGAGGAAGAAAAGGAAAATTTGAGACAGGTTAGCAGTAGGGATGTTAATGCAATAAACTTAATGACGATTCATGCTTCGAAGGGATTGGAATTTGACACAGTATTTTACTATAAACGTAAATCGAATAAAGGAAATACTGACAAGAGAAATTTAAAAAGCTATTTAGATTTCGATGAAAAATTTAATGATGTGAAAAAATTTATGCTATTGTTTTCGGGTTATGATAAAAAAATGATTGGAAATGACTTGAGTAAATTAATAGATAAAAATATTCAAAAAGAAGAAATGGAAGAAATTAATAATGATTATGTTGCGTTGACTCGTGCTAAGAAAAATTTGATATTGCTTTTTGATGCCGAGGTTACGAAGGAAAAAGGGTATACAGATCCTTTGGCAAAGAGAATAATTGATGTTTACAAAAATGAAAATGAATATGAATATGAAACGGGTCAAATTATAGAATCGGAAATTCCAGAAGAAACAACAGATACTTCAGATGTAAAAATTAGCGATAGTTTATTTAAAACATATTTTAACGATGATAAATTAAGAATGGAAAAATCTTCAAATACGTTGGAAAATGAGTTTAAGCGTAAAAAAGGTCTTGCAATGCACTATTATTTTGAGCATATTTTAAATGATTTGGAAAATGAGAAAAAGATAGCAAAATCTGCACTTTTGAGCCGATACGGGAATATGCTGGGGAAAAAAATTGTGGAAGAACTGATTGTCAGAATGGATAAATTTATTGAAAAAAATATCGATATTTATGATAAGAAATATAAAGTTTATAATGAATTTGAAGTTTATGATTCTGAAGGGAAGAAGCGTATTATTGACAGAATAAATATTGATGAGAATAACAGGAAAATCTATATTTATGATTATAAGACTGGATTTGAGCCTGAAACGAAAAAAGAATATCAGGAGCAAATTGAGGAATATAAGAATATTTTAAGGGGAAAAGTTTCAGAGGATTATGAAATTGAAGTAAAATTGCTGGAAGTTTAAGAATAAATTAATAAGAGTATTTGATGAACTAAATTAGCAAGGAGTTTTGATTTCGTGTTTCAAAACATTTATTTTAAGTTTTTTTCAAAAAATGGTTTTTTCTATTTCAAAAATAAGATTAATAGGTTATAATAATATAAAATGATTAAAATTTAGGAGGAAAAAGTATGTCAATATTAGTTTTTGGACACAAAAATCCAGATACAGATACAATTTGTTCGGCAATTGCTTATGCGGAACTAAAAAATAAATTGGGAAAAGATGTAAAGGCTGTAAGACTTGGAGAAGTTAATGAAGAAACTAAGTATGCCTTGAACTATTTTAAAGTTGAAAAGCCTGAATTGGTGGAAAATGTGGCTGGAAAGGAAATTATTTTAGTAGATCATAATGAAAGAACTCAAACTGCTGATGGATTTGAAGAAGCAAAGGTTTTGGAATTGATTGATCACCATAGAATTTCAAATTTCAATGTGGATGAGCCATTGTATGCAAGAGTAGAGCCTGTTGGATGTACTGCGACTATTATTTTAAAATTATTTAAGGAAAATGGTCTTGCACCAAGTAAGGAAACTGCTGGACTTATGTTAAGCGCAATTATTTCAGATACATTATTGTTTAAATCTCCAACTTGTACACAATGTGATGCAAAGGCTGGAAAGGAATTGGCTGAAATTGCTGGAGTGGATTTGAAGGAATATGGACTTGAAATGTTAAAGGCTGGAACTGCGCTTGGAGATAAATCTGAAGCAGAACTTCTTAATATGGACATGAAAATATTTGAAATTGATGGTGAAAAAATTGGTGTAGCACAAGTCAATACTGTAAATGAAGCGGAAGTTTTAGAAAGAAAAGAAAAATTATTGGCTGAAATTGATAATATTATTGCAAAAGAAGGGCTAAAATTCTTTATGCTTGCAATTACAAATATTTTGACAAATGATTCTACAGCATTAGTTTCTGGAAATGGAAATGATGTTATTGAAAAAGCATTTGGAGAAAAAGTTGACAGTAATTTAGTAACTTTGAAGGGTGTAGTTTCAAGAAAGAAACAAATTATTCCGCCATTGACAAAAGCAATTCAAGGATAAGATTACAAAAATTAAAAAATAAGGATTTTAAAAATGGCAATAATAAAATTTAAAAAAAGGGAAGAGCTGAAAATTTTATTTGCGGTAAAACTGCCTATGATAATTTCTGAGCTTTATAAACAGTCTAGAAATAAAAGGGAAGCGAATGAAATAATAAGAAATGCCTTTAATATGAAAAAAAATAGAGTAATTAACACATTGGAGCTGGTTGACGGATTTGGAAACCAGTTTTCCGTCCTTGTCATTTACGATAATATTATGGAGGAAAAGGAGCTTTTAAAATATAATCTGGATGTTGAGGAAATTAACTTTAGAATTTTGGAATTTGACTTTAATAATAAAATTGAAGTTGAAGAAACTATAAAATATATAAAAAGGACATATTAGCTTTTCTTATAATTATATGAATTTTGAAAATACTTTGGCAAGGGTAAGTTCCCCCTTGTCATAAAGCAAATAAAATCGGTCTATAATATAAAAAAGTGAGGGAGAATAATGAAGAAAATAGCGATATTGGTTAGCATGTTAATGATTATGATGGTTAGCATTGCTGAAGCCAAAGGAAGTAAAAATCATCAAAAGAAAGAAAATAAAAAATTTGAGAAAATAATGAAGGATTTTCAAATGGAAGCTGTAATGAAAACTACAAAAGGGGATATTACATTTTTTTTATATCCTGAAGCAGCTCCAAAAAATGTTGCAAATTTTGTATTTTTGGCAAAAAATGATTTCTATAATGGATTAAAGTTTTTTAGAGTTGTTCCAAATGGACTTGTTCAGGGAGGAGATCCTGCTGAAAATGGAACTGGAACGACAGGATACATTATTCCAGATGAGAAAAAGAAATGGCTAAATTTTGATGTTGAAGGAATATTGGCAATGTCAAATTCAGGGCCTGATACTAACAGCAGCCAGTTTTTTATTACTATGGAGGCAATGAAGGAACTGAATGGAAAGTATACAATTATTGGTGGAATAAAATCTCGTGAAGACTTGAGAGTAATAAGAACTTTAAGGGAAAATGACAAAATATTGAGTGTTGACATTAAAGGAAAAAAAGTTGACAATTTCTTGAATTATTTCCCTGATGAAGTCAGCGAATGGGAATCAAAACTGAAAAAACCATCAAATCAATAAAAATATTAAGACTTTTAATTTTTAAATGAAAAATTTATTAGGGAAATTTAAGCCTATAGTAAAAAGTTATTGATATATTAAGAAAAAAATGTTAAAATATTTGATATAAATTAAAATAATGAAAGGGAGACTGAAATGAATAGATTAAGAAATTTATTAAAAAGTGAAAAGTTAAGTTTATCTCAATATTTTGAGGAAGCGTATAAACTTTTTAATGAAATGATTAGAGATGATAATAAAGATATAATGATTATTATGTTTTTATCATTGATTTCAGTGCTATTAAGAAATATCATTGGAACTTTGGTATCATTTGCTATGTTGATTAGAATATGGTTTTTCTATAGAAAAGTTATTTTTAAAATTGAAGGGAAAAGATATGAAACAGGTGATGCAACTGTAAAATCATTTGTGTTGCTTGGAATTAGCTTGTTGGCAGTACTTTTGGTAGGCCTTCTTATGCTTCCGTATATAAGCGGAATAATAGGGATGACATTGTATGGCGGAGGAGGAATTGGAGTTTTAGCAGCCATAATCATTCCAATTATTATTCTTATAGTGGTCTTTATTGTCGTGCTGCTATTTATATTATATTTTATACCTGCATACATGTCTAGAAATGGAAGTATTGGTGAAACATTTAAATATAATCTTTTCCTTTGTAAAAATGATAGAATGAGAATGTTTTTACCTGTAATTATCTTGCTTGTTTCAGGATTTGTATTAGGAGTTGTATTTGGATTTTTTGGAACTGTAGGAACTATTATAGGAGCGCTTATAAGTTCGGCTGTCAATTTGTTTCAAGTAATAATAGTTTCAATAATTTATTTAAATGTAGAATATAATACTGAAATTCCTGAAGAGTTTTCTTTTGCAAAAGAAAATTATAAAAATAAAGCGAATAAAGCTGCAGATGAAAGTAAAAAAATAGAAAATAAAACTTTAACAGAAGAAAAAAAAGATGATGAAAATAATTAATAAAAAAAATATTTAATTTTATAAAAAACTGTTTTGGCTATGTAACGATGGCTTGAAACAGTTTTTTTCTTTAAATGCTATTTTTAGTATTGCTACATTTTTTACTCTGTCTTCAAAGACAAAAAATTTGAAACATTTGGTCACTTATGATATAATAAAAACAATAATTAAGTATGTCAAATACGGATGATTTTGAACTGGAACAGTAAGGAAATTGAGAATGTCTAGAAAAATAAAAAGGGGCTTAAAAGACTTGTGATTTAATTGGGGCAGGTTCAAAACATAGAGGTGTGATATAATTTTAGTGATTGATAAGGTATTATATAATAAAAAATAAAAGGTTGAAGAAATGAAAAGGATGAAAAAATATAAAGTATTGTTTATTTTGCTGTTTTATATCATACTTTGTGGCAAGCTGAATGCTGCTGGGGAAGTAATAGATTTGGAAACAGAAAAGTCTAGAATAAATCTGGAAACGGAAGAAATAGAAACAGAAGGTAACGTTACTGTAAAATATGAAGATTATACGATAAATGCTGACAAATTAAAAAAAATTGCTAATAAAAATATTCTTTCAGGTTCTGGAAACGTTGAATTTTCTCAAGGTTCTCAAATTATAAAGGCTGATAACTTTATCTTTGATATGGATACAAAGCTGGCAAAAATATTTAATTCAGAAAGTTATGATTCTAACTTAAAATTACGTTATGGTGGAGAGGAAACTTTAAGTTTAGGGAATAAGGCAATTTTTATAAAAAATGGATGGTTTACTACGAGTCCTTATGAAAAGCCGAATTATAAAATAAATGCAGAAGAGCTGGAAATTTATCCAAATAAAAAGGCTATTGCAAGAAATATTGGCTTTTTTGCTGGAGGAAAAACTTGGTTTAAGCTGCCATATTATGTAACTTCTCTAAAGCCGTCAACTCAAAGGGCTACATTATTTCCTTACATTGGGATGGATAGCGACAGAGGGCTTTTTGGAATTATGGGGTTTGACTATGATTTAGGTCCGCTTGCACAAGGATTTGTTGATTTTGAGTTAAGTACAAAGCAAAAACTGGCTTTAAAAGTTTCAAATGATTATTCCTTCTGGGGAAATAATTCTGGAAATATATTTGTAAACAGGGTTGTTGTTCCAATCGGAAATCATAAGCAGGAATGGGATTTTAAATGGAATCATAAAGTTACAAATGTTCCGAAAAAAGCCAAGGAAGATAGAAAATTTTACGATGCAGGTTATGGAATCTGGAATTTAAATTATCAAAATATTACAACTAATTTAATGTATGCAGTCGACGGTGCAAAATTAAAGGATGATTATACTGCATTTGTAGATAAATATAGACATATTGGTTTCTGGGATATGAATATTAATCAGGAGCTTGGTCAAAATGGAGAATTTAATGCAAAATATTATTGGACACAGGATAAGCATGCATTAAAGGCATTGACTGATATAAATGACAAGATTATGAAAGATGATGATCTTGATCCACGTAGAACAGACGTTGATTTGTATAAGAGCATAAAGTATACAAATGGTAATAAAGATGTGGAAATAACAGTGGACAATGAGGATTTTCGGGATATTAATCCTGGATATGTCGGAGATTTGAACTCATATAGAAAAAAAAGAAATTATGGAATTGACTTTAGAGGGCCAAAAATAAAATTTGATTATCTTAATTCGGATAAGGATGAATACGGAGAACTTTTAGGAATGCGAGATCGTGGTGATGACAAGACAATTCATTGGGTTCAGAATGTCGCTTATGACAAGAGAAAGGAATGGGGATTGACATTTGGAAATTATTATCCATTCAGGGAAAGTGACTTTTTTGGATATCAGCCTCGTACTGGCTATCAGAATTTAACAAATACGCTGTATTTTGGAGCACAGGCAAAGCAAGTTGAGATAATAAAAAAAGAATATGAATATGATTATACAAGAGATAATGAAAATTATAATGCATTATTCTTAAATCCATCAACAACTGATGAAAGCCGTATTTATAAAGTTTATGAAGATAATGAGATAATACGCCGTCCTAAGAAAATCATTTATGAAAAATATAGATCACAAAGATTTAATATGGGTAATGACAGAATTGATATTCCATTGAGAGAATCTTTTGTCGGATATAACTTAGCTTTTGAAAACCGTGATTATAGCAGTTTACCAGTGCCTGAATTTAGAAATGGAAGAAAAGTAGAAGATCTGAATTCAAAAACAGGATATAAAGTTGCAAGAGATGCAAGTGGAGATACGATAAAGCAAAGTCCATCAATGAAAATTTTTACATTGGATACAAGATTATTTACAACAATTTTTGACAATACTTCCAAGAATAATAATAAATACGATGTAAAAGTTACAAATGATGCAACAGTAAGTTTTCAGCGGACAACTGCTGATAGCGCAACTTATGGAGGGTATGACATTGTAGAAGTTCCAACAAATGCTATTGGACTTAGAAATGATTTTAACTATCATATAGGAAATGTAACGTTTAATTATAATTTATCAATGAGAGATGACAGGCATTTTATGGATCACTGGTTAAAAAATAGATATGTTAAAAACTATTTTAAAGCTGATATTGCAAATAAACGTTTTGTAAGCCTTAATTTTGAAAATAATGATGAATATGAATTTAAAGATTTTAAATCTGAAAGGGATTTTAATAGAGAAATTCAATATGGATATGTATCAGATGCTGGAGATAACTTCCTGTATAAGTTTTCTGATAAAAATAAACAGTTATTTCCATATAATACCAGTCTTGGATGGAATCAGAAGATATACAAGGAATCTCTAAAGGAAAGAAGTTTTGGAATCAATTTTAATGAATGGGGATTTGAGTATACAAATACATTGAATAAGGCAAATGATATTTATGGAAATGTTGCTACATTCGGATATCCGGCATTAAAATTAAAGACAAACTATCACAAATTAGGATTTGTTTATGATACTTCAAAAATGAAAAATAAGAAATTTGAATCGGATCATTATTTTAGAGTAAATCTTGGATTTGGTAAAAAAATATACAGAGATTTGAAAAATACTCCAATTATTACTTCAGATGACAAATATATACGTGGAAATGATTATACTACAATTGGATTTTTATATAAATATGAAAATAATGCTAAACCTAGATATGCTGCTGATCTGGACAAAAAGGAAAAAGACAGGGAAGCAGAAATTATAAAATCTGAAAATCAAATTAAAGATGTAAATATGGTAAAAAATTCAAATACACAGGAATTTTCTATTAACAATGCTAATAAATCTAATATAGATAATATTGTTGTAAATAGTGATAATAGGCTATTCTTGAGCAGTGATGAGGAAGAAGCATATAAAAGTTATGTGGAAGAGGAAAATTATCGTCAAAATAAGTTCAGCTTAAATGATTTTAATGCTAAACTTCAAAATTTGAGAAGTCATAAAAAATATTTCCAAATTGGGATGGATATGCAAATAGATGGTTCTGACGCAACTAATCCTAGTGGAATGAAGGGATTTGACAAAATTAACGATTTAACATTTAAAGTTGAAGCGGGATATTTGGAAAAAATGTTTGTAAGATATGCCTTTATAATGGAAAGACCAGACAGAATATATCGTAATGACTCGACACGTAACAGCACCTTTGACTTTAGAAAACATGAATTTGAAGGCAAGTATATGTTTTCACGAGATCCAGACAAGCCATGGTGGGTCGGTGGAAAAATCCAATATGTGCAAAATGGAGCACCTAAATCTTCTGATCCTGAAATCTATGAAAGTTCATGGTATGCTAAAAAAGTTAATAAGCTGACTTTAGGAATGGTGACGTTGACACATAGATTTGAAAATGTTGAATGGGAAATTGGAACAGGAATGAAATGGGATAAGCCTAGCAACAAAAAATTAGGATATTATCCAGTAGTTTCATTAAAATTTGGAGTAACTCCATTCCCGGAAAAGAATGTTCAATTTAACTATTCTGGAAAAGGATTTGAATTTGGAGCAGGATTGTAAAAATTATATTTATTTTGAATATTATTTATCAAGGGATTTTTATCCCTTGTTTTTTTATTTCTTATTAGATATTTTTTATAATTTATGGTTTAAAATTTTTTGTTAAGAAACAGGAAGAACTGGAGAAAAATATACAAAATGAAAATCCAAGAATATTGTTAGTAAAATTTTTTACATTTTTGTAAATGGTTAGAATAAGAGAGTGTGTAAAAATTTTTGTGTAAACAGATTAGCAAAGTATTGAATTTACTGAATTCATCTATTAATTTACACAAAATTATAGACATTCTCGAATAAGAAGAAAGCACGAGATATAAAAAAATGCCAGTTACCACTTTATAAATGGAAATTCTGGCATAATTTTAAAAAATTATAAGTTTTTATGTGAATAAAAAATTATTAATTTACAAATTGAACTTCAATCCGTCTATTTGCTGCTCTTCCTTCTTCTGTATCATTTGAAGCGACTGGGTTAAGATCACCATTTCCTTTTGTTTCAATTATTTTTTCAGGAGCAAGTCCAAGTTCAATTAATTTTTCTTCAACACTTTCAGCTCTTCTTAAAGATAATTCTTTGTTATATTGTTTAGTTCCTTTGGAATCAGTATATCCGATTATAGAAACTTTATAATTTTTAGATTCAATATAATTTTTTAATTTTTCCAGTATAGGATTGTATTCTTCCTTTATTGTGGCACTATTAAAATCAAACTTTAATTTACTTGTATCCAGTACGACAACATCAGATTCATCTTTGCTTTTTGATACTTCAAGATCATCTATATTGTTTTCTCCATCAACTTCAACTGCAGTAGTTCTCATCGCATTATCACGAAGATTTGATGTTGTAATTTTTTTTGCTGTAGTTGGAGCAGAAACTAATAATACAGATAACATTGCAGTTATTTTTGATTTTTTTTCCATATTAGACCTCTCTTCCTTTTTTATTATAATATATTTTTTAAAATCTAAATTTTTACAATTATATAACTAAATAAAAAAGTATAAACATACTTGAATTATACTTTCCTTTATTTAGTATAGCATATTCTTTTTAATTTTCATAGATTTTTTTTTGATAAAACTGAAGAAAAAGTAAAAAATGAATTGCCTTGTTTTTTTGTATAGAATATGATATTCTAGTAATATGATTTTGAAAGCATAATTAAATTTATTTAAAATCAAATTGATAAAAATTAATACTATAACGTAGTGTTAAAATAGAAGAGGGATGTAAAAAATATGGAAAAATCAAAAATAATTAGAGGGACAAGCAAATGTGCAAGATTTTTTGTTTGTGATACGACAGAAATCGTGAGGGAAGCAAAAAAAATACACGATCTTGATCCGATAGCAACTACGATTTTTGGAAAATTGCTGACTGCGACTGCTATGATTGGAAAAGATCTGAAAAATGAAAAGGATTTGGTGTCGGTTAGAATTAATGGGGACGGGCCTTATGGAAATATGCTTGCAACTGGGAATATGAATGGAGAAGTAAAAGGTTATATTGCAAATCCTGAGGAAAAATTTCATCAGATTGTGGATGAAAATGGTAATTTTATAAAGGATGAAACTGGGCAAATAAGATTTATTGGAAATGGAACAATGCAGGTTATAAAGGACTTGGGATTACGTGATCCGTTTTCTGGCGTTACTCAAATAAATGAAGAGGATATTGCTGATATTGTCGCCCATTATTTTCTTTTGTCTGAACAAATAAAATCCGTTGTTGCACTAGGAGTGAAATTGGATGAAAATGGCGAAGTGAAAAGGGCTGGCGGTTATTTAATCCAGTTGCTGCCAGGAGTAGAAGACGGATTTATTGACAAATTAGAAAATAAATTGCTGCAAATTAGAACAATTACTGAACTTTTAGAAGGTGGAATGAGCCTTGAACAGATTGTGGAGCTGCTTTACGAGGATATTTCAGTATTTGAAGATGAAACAGATGTTGATGGTGCCCATAAAAAAGTTTATGTGGAAGATTTTGAAATTTTGGAAAAATCAGATTTGGAATACAAGTGTAACTGTACAAGGGATAAGTTTTACAGAGGATTAATTACGCTTGGAAAAGATGAAATTAATAAAATTTTGGAAGAAGAAGGAAAAATTGAGACTGAATGTCATTTTTGCAGAAAAAAATATGAGTTTACAAAAGATGATTTTAATTGGGATTAATTATAAAATAAGAAGGAGATGAAAAAAATGTCAAAATTAAGAGTAGGTGTAATACGTGGGGGAGTTT
>ERZ773031.1032-NODE-1032-length-14394-cov-7.508962_pt1 | contig 14394 bp, 15 predicted proteins | sample MGYA00511666_ERZ773031 | MGnify/ENA primary metagenome ERZ773031 (study PRJEB29015, sample SAMEA2738135) | human oral metagenome | biome: human oral; feature: human-associated habitat; material: saliva | place: China | collected 2250 ...
GCATCAATTTTCTTAGATATTGAAATGGAAGAAAAAGGCTTCGCACGCAGTGGATTAAATCCATTTGTCTTCCCAGCAGAAGAAGTGTAATGTCTTATTTTTCAGATAAACAAAGTGCGGTCAAAATTGACCGCACTTTTTCATTCTAGAGATAACATGCCATCACGACAGCATTTTCTCGTCCACCATCTGGTTTGGGATAATAATTCTTACGAATATCAACCTCATTAAATCCCAACTTTTCATAAAGGAATCGAGCAGGATTCGATTCTCGCACTTCAAGCCAAAGCGTTTGAATGCCTTTCTCTTTAAGCTTATCCATTAAACCTTGCAATAAAAACGAACCGTAGCCCTTTCCTTGTTGAGCTGGGTCAATCGCAATATTAAATAATGTGGCTTCATCTAATACCGTTTGGCAAATAGCAAAACCCAGCACTTGCTCCTTTTCCACTAATTTCAAATTGAGATAACGCTCGCCGACATTATTTTTCAATGTTCCCAATGACCAAGGCACAAGATGTGCTGCTTGTTCAATTTCATATAAGCGATCCATATCGCATTCTTCAATAGGAAAAAGAGAAAGCATCATGATTAAATTTGTTGGATTTGTTGCCAAAGCTCACGTTTAGCTTGGCTATCTTGCTGGAATTGTTGCCAATCAACAGAGCGATAAACTCGCTCTGCATTTAGGCAATAAGGCAAAGTGCGGTCGATTTCATCAGCATTTTCAGCCAATAACCAATACCGTACAGAATGTTGTAACGTGATATGTTGAATTTGATCGAAATTCAGGCAAAGGCAATTTTCTTTTTTGAGCTCTAGCGCAAGTCGAATATCTGCAAAAAGCGGTGAACTTGAGAGATTATCATTGACCACTACAATAAATTTCACTTGTTCTGAAACACTCACACCTACCGCCCCTTGCAATACTTCTGGGCGATAGAGCTGCCAACGGGTTATTCCCATTTCATTTAAAAGAAGATTGCGTCTATCCATAGATTAACGAGCAATAGTATCTAACGGATAATCTCTTAAACCTTTAACAATCGCTTTTTCTTGCGCATCTGTTGGTTTTTCTTGATATGCTTTTAAGCTACGGAAAGAAAGAATGTTTTTCGTTTGATAAACCACGGCAACAAGACGTTGGAAATCGTTACCATCACAGGCATAATAAACATCTGAAGCATTACCAATCATTTTTAAATTACACACTTTCTTAGTTTCATCAAGGTATTTAGTGGTCAGTGCTGGAATGTGTGAAACATCTTTTAAATAATAGGTTTCACTCATAATGAATTTACGGTTACTACGATCTACACTAGATGCTCCACTTATGAAACGCGGATCTTCTGATTTATCAAAGGCTTTTGTTTGTTTATAGAATTTCTCGCCGTTGAATGTCACTTCTTGGTTACCTTTTTTGATTCGCTCAAACTGTGCATCTAAGCTTTGCGCTTGTTCTGCCGGTAATTCAACTTTTGAGCTTGTTGGTAAGGTTGAAGTTTTTTGTTTGCTACCTTGAAGTTGTTCGATTAATTGACAGCCAGACAATAAACTTGCCATGGCGACGGCGGTGATGATTTTTTTCATAAATAATTCCTTAATAAATACGTTTAAATCGTTTTCTTTTGTTAGAATAACACGTAATTTTAACCAATAAACCACAGGATTTAAAGCGTGATTTCTCTCGAAAGCGAAGTTTTACAACGCCATCTTCCCCTTTTTAGCGGTAAATCAATTCTTCTTGCTGGCGGCATTAATGATGATTTCCCTCAAATATTGCAAAAACATTGCCAATCTGTGCAGGTTTGGAGTTGGTATTTTGATTATGCCAAAACCCAAAGTGCGGTCAATTTTGGGGTTGAATTTCAGCCGCAAGCCAATTTGATTATTTATTATTGGACGAAGAATAAACAAGAAGTGAATTTTCAGCTGATGCAACTACTCGCCAAAAGTAAAATTGCCCAAGAAGTGTTGATTATCGGTGAAAATCGTTGCGGCGTCCGTTCAGCTGAAAAACTGCTTGAACCTTACGGTGAGATTGGCAAAATCGACTCAGCTCGTCGTTGCGGTTTATACCATTTATCCTTACAAAAACAACCACACTTTGATCTTCAATCTTATTGGAAATGCTACCAAAATAATGCATTAGGCGATCTCCGTATTTACAGCTTGCCGGGTGTATTTAGTGCCAATGAACTTGATAGTGGCACGTCACTTCTACTTTCTACTTTAACGTCACCAATTCAAGGCAAAGTATTAGACGTTGGTTGTGGGGCGGGTGTCATTGGTTCAATGATCAAAAAACATCATCCTAAAGCGGATGTCACAATGACTGATATTCATGCAATGGCAATTCAATCTGCTCGTCAAACGCTTGCTGAAAATCAGCTTGAAGGTCAGGTTATCGCAAGCGATGTGTTTTCCCATATTGAAGGGAAATTTGATCTGATTATTTCAAACCCGCCTTTCCACGATGGAGTCGATACCGCTTATCGTGCGGTGAAAGAACTTATTCAACAAGCAAAATGGCATTTAACGGCAGGCGGAGAACTGCGTATCGTTGCTAATGCATTTCTACCCTATCCCGATTTATTAGCACAACATTTCGGTCAGTTTGAAGTCCTTGCTCAAACCACCAAATTTAAAGTGTATTCCGTGAGAAATTAAGGAGAAAACAATGTTTGTAACCAGTTCAGCTATTCAAAATGGTGCCTTTGAAGACAAATATGGTAAACGCGGCACACAATTTAGCCCAAATGGTATGCCGACCTACTCTATTCCCTTTGAAATTCACGATGCCCCTCAAGGCACTAAATCCTTTGCGGTTATCTTAGAGGATAAAGACGCAATTACGGCGAGTGGCTTTGTGTGGATTCATTGGCTTATTGCGGATCTTGAACGTACAGTTATTCAAGAAAATGAAAGCCAAACCGCAACTGATTATGTACAAGGTGCAAACACTTGGGCAAGTAAATTAGGTCAATTTGATATTGAAGAAGCGTCATTCTATGGTGGTATGGCCCCACCAAACTGTTTACATCGTTACGAGCTTATTGTGTATGCACTCGATACCAAACTAAACCTCAAACCGGGATTCCGTTTTAATGATCTACATTTTGCGATGCAAGGGCATATTTTGGATCAAGCTGTGGTAATGGGCACCTATGATGTTTAATCATTTATAGCTCATTCTAAAAATACCATAAAAAATGACCGCACTTCGATAAAGTGCGGTCATTTATTTTGAGGTTTTATAATGTAATTTTATTTGATGAATCTTTCACTAATTGCGCGCGCGCTTTTTTCTGTTCTTTCATTTTATTGCTCGTTTCACGGCGTAGAGTTGAAAGTTCCGCATTGCGAATGTTGTACTCATCCACACGGCCTTCATAATCATCACGCATATTTTCGATAATCGCACGAACATCTTCAATGCTCATATCATCACGAATATATTGATTTAAGTTATCTAACAATAAGACACGTTTTTGGTTATCACGAATTTTGCGGTTGTTATCTTCAATGTCGCGTTTAAGTTTATTTTTTAAACGATACAAACGCACATACTCTAATACTTCTTGGAAGGATTTACTTACATTTCCCATGATCTACTCTCTCAAAGTTAAAAACAAACTTCGAGTAATGTAGCCTTTTTTTTCGTCCCCGTCAAAAGCTTCAATTTAAATTGATAGATTAGATCAAAAAACTGTTTGATTTAGTTGATTATCCTATTCGGTAGTGGTAAAAATGAAGAATCCATCCAAAATAAAATAAGGAAACACAATGTCAAAAGTCTTTAATTTTAGCGCTGGTCCAGCCATGATTTTTCCTGAAGTCCTACAAAAAGCACAAGCTGAGTTAACCAACTGGCTTGGTCAAGGTGTATCGGTAATGGAAGTCAGTCACCGTGGCAAATATTTTATGGAATTGATTGCTCAAGCAGAAAAAGATCTACGTGAGGTGTATCACATTCCAGATAACTATCGTGTGTTATTCCTACAAGGTGGGGCTCGCGGTCAATTTGCGGCATTACCAATGAACCTAATTGGTGAGAAAGGCAAAGCACTTTATTTAAATAGCGGCCACTGGTCTGCAACTGCGGCTAAAGAAGCACGTAATTTTGCTGAAATTGATGAAATTACCATTGTGGAAAATGGTGATCACACACGCATCACTAATCTTGATTTCAGTGATATTGCGGAACAATACGATTACGTTCACTATTGTCCAAATGAAACCATCAGTGGTGTGGAAATTTTTGATGTACCGGATGTAGGCAATGCCGTGCTTGTAGCAGATATGTCATCTAATGTTCTCTCTCGTGAAATTGATATTAGCAAATTTGGTGTTATTTATGCCGGTGCACAAAAAAATCTTGGTCCTGCAGGGATTACACTCGTCATTATTCGCGATGATTTAATTGGTCATGCACGCCAAGCAACCCCATCTATTTGGAATTACGCCACACAACGTGATGCTGACTCCATGATCAATACCCCACCAACCTTTGCGTGGTATCTCTGTTCATTGGTCTTCCAACACATTCAAGCAATCGGTGGCTTAAAAGAAATTGCAAAAAGTAACGCAGTGAAAGCACAAACCCTTTATGACTACATTGATAGCAGTAAACTCTATCGTAACATAGTGGCTAAAGAAAACCGTTCAACCATGAATGTAACATTTGTGACAGGTAATCCAGAGCTTGATGCTAAATTTGTCGCAGAATCTACAGCTGCGGGTCTTCAGGCTTTAAAAGGTCACAAAGTGCTAGGTGGTATGCGCGCCTCTATCTATAACGCGATGCCATTAGAAGGCGTACAAGCGCTCATTGAATTCATGAAAAAATTTGAAGCTGAAAATAGCTAATTATCTGATTCATTAAACTCAACGTGCGGGCTGAAAGGCCCGCTCGTTTTTATAAGGAAAGCATATGCAATACATCAACGTCGCCAATCAAGGCGTAAAATCTCTTTCACCTTACCAAGCCGGAAAACCAATTGAAGAACTCGAGCGAGAATTAGGCATTACTAATATCGTTAAACTTGCTTCAAATGAAAACCCTTTCGGTTTTCCTGAAAGTGCGAAAAAAGCCATTCAAACCCAACTTGATCATCTAACTCGCTATCCTGATGCGAATGGTTTTGAACTTAAAGCGGCTATTGCAAAAAAATTTGGTGTTCAACCAAACCAAATCACCCTTGGCAATGGTTCTAACGATTTATTAGAGCTCTTTGCCCACACCTTTGCGGGTGAACACGATGAAGTAATTTATTCACAATATGCTTTTATTGTTTACCCTTTAGTGACGAAAGCTATTAATGCTGTCGCAAAAGAAATTCCCGCTAAGAATTGGGGACATGATTTAAACGGATTTTTGACCGCACTTTCAGATAAAACCAAGCTGATTTTTATTGCTAATCCAAACAACCCAACGGGGAATTTCTTAACGGAAGCAGAATTGGATGCTTTCTTGGCAAAAGTACCTGAAAATGTGATTGTGGTATTAGATGAAGCTTATACTGAATTTACCCATCCAAGCGAACGCGTTAATTCTTTTGCGTTACTGGAAAAATACCCAAACCTTATCGTTTCTCGCTCCCTATCAAAAGCTTATGGACTTGCGGGTTTACGCATTGGTTACGCAGTCTCTAATCCTGAAATCGCAGACTTATTAAACCGTGTTCGTCAACCGTTTAACTGTAATAGCCTTGCTTTAACCAGTGCGATTGCGGTGATGAACGATGATGCCTTTGTCGAAAAAGTGGCGGAGAACAATCGCCAAGAAATGAAACGTTATGAGGCCTTCTGCCAACAATATGGTTTAGACTTTATTCCATCTAAAGGTAACTTTATTACCATTGATTTTAAACAACCGGCCGCACCAATTTATGATGCATTATTACATGAAGGCGTGATTGTACGCCCAATTGCAGGTTATGGCATGCCAAATCACTTGCGCATCAGCATTGGCTTACCACAAGAAAATGACAAGTTTTTTACTGCACTTAAAAAAGTGCTTAATTTAGGAAATGAAAAATAGGAGCATTTATGACTCAAGTAACAATGATGGGTAATCCCATTGAAGTAAGCGGAAACTTTCCCAAAAAAGGAGAGAAAGTGACCACACTTACGCTCACTAATAAAGAACTTGCTGACGTCACGCTTGATACTTATGCAGGAAAACGCAAAGTTTTAAATATTTTCCCAAGTATTGATACAGGTGTATGTGCAACTTCTGTTCGCAAATTCAATCAACAAGCAGCTAATTTAAAAAATGCTGTGGTACTTTGCATTTCAGCTGATTTACCTTTTGCACAAGCACGATTCTGCGGTGCGGAAGGTATTGAGAACGTAGAAACGCTTTCTACTTTCCGTCATAAAGAAGCCCATGAAAACTTAGGGGTAAACATCACAACAGGTCCAATCGCAGGTTTAACTGCACGTTCAGTGATTGTTTTAGATGAAAACAACAATGTGTTGCATAGTGAATTGGTGTCTGAAATTAAAGATGAACCAAATTATGAAGCTGCACTAGCCGCACTATAATGAATAAGGCGCTTTTTTATAGAAAGCGCCTTTTTATTTATTCAGGGAAAATCTCATTCAATATCAATGCAATCCCATCATCATTATGCGAAGCGGTGACGCGATTGGCGGCTTTTTTAATCTCATCGGGAGCATTGCCCATAGCAACGCCTAATCCCACACTTTCTAGCATATCTAAATCGTTAAAGTTATCGCCGAAAGCAACACATTCTTCCATCTTCACATGAAAATAATCTTCGAGAAAACGTACTGCATTACCTTTTGTCGCCGATTTATGCATCACTTCAAGGAAATTCGCATGAGAACGGCAAATACTTAAATGCGGGAATTTCTCTTTCAAGACTTGCTCAATACTAATCACTTCATCCGTTTCACCAATGATTTGAATTTTATGTGGAGAATAGACCGCACTTTCATCATAAGGATCAATCTGAATGCCTGTCACGCTACGTTCATAAATCACCCATTTATTATTCAAATCGCGAGCGACGCAATCATCATAAGTATAATAATTGACACCTAGCGCAGGATGCTCTGCTAATACTTGGTTAATGGCTTGGATATCAGCGGGATCAAGTTGAACCGAGTAAATCGGTGTAGCATTTTTATCTAAAATCAAGGCACCACTGAATGCCACAATGATATTGTAATTTTCAATGAGTTTCGCATAAGGCCAAATACCCAGCGGCGAACGAGCAGAGATTGGTGTAAATGGAATACCTTGTTTTGTAATGCGTTGAATTGCATCTAAGGTTTTAGGCGAAATTCGATGATCCGACGTTAATAAGGTACCATCAAAATCGCTGAATACGGCTTTATACATAATTGCTCCAAATCATCATTATTTTTCGGAAAGGTAAGGATCGGCAAAGCCTAAACTCTGCATAATTTCAGTTTCTAAACTTTCCATTTCTTCTGCTTCATCATCTTCAATATGATCGTAACCCAGTAAATGTAAGCTACCATGCACTATCATATGCGCCCAATGCGCCATTAAAGGCTTTTCTTGCTCAATAGCTTCGCGTTCTACTACCTGGCGACAAATCACCAAATCGCCCAACAGCGGTAATTCCACTTCGTCAGGACATTCAAAAGGGAAAGACAATACATTGGTTGGACGATCTTTACCACGATAAGTCAAATTCAAGTCATGACTTTCCGCTTCATCCACAATACGTACTGTCATTTCGACATTATCACTTTCTGGTTGCACTGCGGCGGTTGCCCATTGCAGAATTTGCGCTTCTGATGGCAAGCCTTCTGTATTTTCACAGGCCAGTTGCAAATCGATAATCATATTGCCCATGTTATTCTCCTAAATTCGTTTCATTTTCTGACCGCACTTTTTGTTCACGTTCAGCTCGACGCTGCGCTGCGATTTCTTGGCGACGAATTTCATCTTGGGCTTCCCATTCTTCGTAAGCTTGCACCACTTTTGCCACCACAGGATGTCGTACAATATCTTTACTCTCAAAGTAGTTAAAGCTCAATTCCGACACTTTGCTTAATACTTCCATGGCGTGGCGTAAACCCGATTTTGTGCTGCGCGGTAAATCGATTTGAGTCACATCCCCTGTAATCACGGCTTTGGAATTAAAACCTATACGAGTCAAAAACATTTTCATTTGTTCGACCGTCGTATTTTGGCTTTCATCTAGAATGATAAAACTGTCATTGAGTGTGCGACCACGCATATAAGCCAATGGTGCGATTTCAATCACATTACGCTCCATTAATTTTTGTACACGTTCAAAACCTAACATTTCAAATAATGCATCATAAAGTGGTCGTAAATAAGGTTCAATTTTTTGGCCTAAATCACCCGGTAGGAAACCTAGTTTTTCGCCAGCCTCTACGGCAGGGCGAGTCAGCAAAATGCGACGAATTTCTTGACGTTCTAATGCCTCAACAGCCGCTGCTACGGCTAAAAAGGTTTTCCCTGTGCCAGCGGGGCCAATCCCAAAACTAATATCGTGCGTAAGAATATTATGTAAATACTGAATTTGATTTTCACCACGCGGTTTAATCAAACCTCGCTTGGTTTTAATTGTGGTGCTATAGACGTGATTTTCACTGCGTGACTCACTGCCTTCTTGCGATAACATTCTGCTCTCTTGCAAGGCAATATGCACATCTTCCAAATCAAGTTCTTTCACTTTCCCCTTAATTGGTGCTGTCTCTACATATAATGCCTGGATTAATTTAGCCGCACGCTCAATTAATTGCTCATGATGTGGTTTCGGACTTTCATCGTTAGATTTCACCGTGAAAGTAAAATTATTGCGGGAAATATTGAGGTTAAATTCTTTTTCAATCAGTTTGATATTTTCATCGAATGCACCGCAAAGGGATTGCAGACGATCATTTTCTTGAGGTTCTAAGGTAAAAGTTGTCATTAAATTTCATTTTAGAATTGTGAATACTGTCTCCATTTTAGCCTAATTACGATGAATGTAAAACGGGCTTCACCAACTGATGAAGCCCGATAACTAAATTAAGGCAATTCAGGGAAAAGCATCTTAATCACATTCATTGTCAATCGTCGAGATTGTCCACTAAATGGGAAAATATGCATCATCATCATAGGATTAAAGTTTGCCTCAATCACCCCCCACGAATGTAAACTCGGTTCTGCCGGCTGTTTCAAATCAGGAATAATTAAATCTACACCACAAACTGCCGCCCCCATTGCCTTGCTAATCCCTACCGCAATTTCTTTGTAACTGGCATGCATTTCATCCGTCATATCAATAGAATCACCGCCTGTACTAATATTAGAATTCGCACGTAATTGAACAAGTTGATCTTTTGCAGGAATAGAATTCACGGTTAATCCTTGCTCCTTAAGCTGCAACTGCTCAATATCCCCCAATGCTATTTTTTTCAATGGCGTACGACTGCCATCGCCCCGTAAAGGATGATCATTTTTAGCGGCAACTAATTCAGCAACAGTATGTACACCATCTCCAATTACATTTGCTGGAACACGTAATAAGACGGCTAACGTTTGATCCCCCAGCACAAAGAAGCGATATTCAGTGCCAAGTAGATAATCTTCAACCATGATCTCTTTATCTTCACGGAAAGCAATCTCTACTGCTTTTGCAAAATCATCTCTATCCGTTACACCTTGTTGGAAAATACTGATCCCTAAACCAAAATTCGTTGATTTTGGCTTAATCACGACAGCTCGATTCTCAAAAAGTGGGAAATTTTCGACCGCACTTTTCACATCGGTAAACTCGATGCTTTGCGGTACATTAAATCCTGCTTTCGCTAACACTTTCTTCGTCACCACTTTATTTTCCATAATGAGTGGAGAAATATAGCTATCGTGAGAAGTCATATTACCGTTTTTCACATATTCCAAATGATCGCCAAATTGAAGACTGATAAATTGATCACGTTCATCTAAAATCTCAATCTTTAGCCCTTTTTGGATTGCATCAAACAATAACGCTTGTGTGGACAGTTCCATATTATCAAACGCAGTTAATGCATAAAAACGTTCAAAGGCTTTTGCTTTATTAGATTGCGCAATATCGACCCCTAATTGTTGGTAACTGCCGACCTGTTCAATTGCCGCAACCACTTTTGCACAAAGCGTTTGGCTTGGATCCGCAAATTGTCCTAATTTGTCTTTAACAATCGTTTTAATCTCATCACTCACATTAAGTTGCTCAAGCATTTTGAGCATTTCAAGGAGGACTAATTCGCCTTCTACCGCATAAACGCTTTGCTGTCTTGGGTCTTCCCATGCCACTTCAGCAAGACGTGCTTTACCTAATTTTATGCCCTCTTGATCAGCGGTATCGTCAAGCCATGCCATTAACAAAATAAAATAATGAATGAATTTCGCGTCAGCGAGTTCCATTCCATAAGGTGCAAACGGATTGAGATCAAACAAACGAAATTCTAAATATTGAATTCCTTTTTCAAGTAAATCTCGCGCTTTTTTAGCGCCACGCAAACGTACGCTTGAGTAAAACTCTTTTTCCGCAATCAAATCACCCGATTTCACCCAGTGTTCTAACGTCTCAACATACTCTTGCAAACTGTCATAAGAGACGTGGATCTTCGGATCATTCACATAACCATATTTCCCTGAACGTAAACTGCGAACATATTGATGCGATTTAAGTGGTGAATGATCTCTGAAATATTTTTCCTCTACCGTCGGTGTCGCAGAAAACAGATAAAGCAGAATCCATTGATAGCGTAAGAAGTTTTTGGCTATTTTTAGGTAAAAATCATTTTGAAAATCAACCGCACTTTGTGTTTCATTTTGCGCATGAAATAAAGCATCAATAAACTTCGGGTCAATTTGAAAATTGTAATGAATACCACTGACCATTTGCTTATATTTACCGTAAGACTGGACTAAATGCTCCCGATAAGCCACATCTTCCTGATTATCTAATTGTGCAACCTTAATGTTTTCTTCTGGCGGTAATCCTGCTGGCATACTGAAAGGAAAAATAAATTCATCCTCCGGTAAAGTTCGCAAAGTCACTTCATGAATGGCTGAAAGCCAACGTAGTGTATCCTCTAACTTTTTCATAGGGGGAGTCACCAATTCCAACTGACTTTCTGCAAAATCTGTTTGAATATAAGGGTGGAAACGACGATTACCAAAGGCTTTAGGGTGCAATGATGTCACAATTGAACCATCCAAATGCACCCGTTGACTTTCCTTTTCAATCCCAAATGACCCTTGCTGAAATAAGAGCTCTAGGTGATGTTGTTTAATGATTTGCTGAATATTCATATCCGTCCTTATTAGAAATTTCCACCTGACATTATGGAGAAAAAACAACATGGGGCAAAGTAAGAAAATAGAATGGAATATGAAATTTTGATATAAGAGAAAATATCTGAGAATTATTTGCATTATCTATTCTGAGTTATTAGAATGGGACGAATTTTATTTTCAGAAAATGGGCGATTTGCCCGATAACATAAAGGAGTTTTCATGAAAATTAAGCACTTCCAAATTGCCGCACTAACTGGCTTAATGGCGTTTGCAGGATTCGCCTCTGCAGATATTACCGTTTACAACGGCCAACACAAAGAAGGTGCAAAAGCCGTTGCTGATGCATTTACAAAAGCAACAGGCATTAAAGTCACCTTAAACAGTGCGAAAAGCGATCAACTTGCGGGTCAATTGAAAGAAGAGGGAGATAAAACCCCTGCAGATGTATTCTATTCTGAACAAACTGCACCTTTCGCTGCACTCTCTGATGCGGGGTTATTAGAACCACTTTCTGCAGACACAATTAAACAAACTGCACACAAAGGTGTGCCTGTTGCACCGAAAAAAGACTGGATCGCGCTAAGTGGTCGTTCTCGAGTAGTGGTTTATGATCACACTAAATTATCTGAAAAAGACATGGAAAAATCCGTGTTAGATTATGCAACACCAAAATGGAAAGATAAAATTGGTTATGTTCCAACTTCAGGCGCATTTTTAGAGCAAGTTGTTGCGATTACCAAATTAAAAGGTAAAGATGCTGCACTTAAATGGTTAAAAGGCCTAAAAGAAAACGGCAAACTTTATGCAAAAAACAGTGTTGCCCTTCAAGCGGTTGAAAATGGTGAAGTACCAGCAGCGTTAATTAACAACTATTACTGGTATACTTTGGCAAAAGAAAAAGGGGCTGAAAACCTCAAAACGCGTCTTTACTTTATTCGTCATCAAGATCCTGGTGCATTAGTGACTTATTCTGGTGCTGCTGTATTAAAAGGTTCTAAAAATAAAGAAGAAGCGAAAAAATTCGTTGATTTCTTAGCAAGTAAAGAAGGACAACAAGCGTTTGTTTCAGTACGTGCAGAATACCCACTTCGTACCGATGTGGTTTCTCCATTTAACATGGAACCTTATGCGAAATTAGAAGCGCCTGTTGTTTCGGCAACGACTTCTGAAGACAAAGACAACGCCAATAAACTTATTGAAGAAGCTGGTTTGAAATAAGTTTAATTTGCTATGCAATATAGGGCGTGTAATACACGCCCTTCTGTTATTTACTCTACTTATTTTACACTAATATTTTAAAGGATTTTTCTGTGTCTAATCGCCCACCTCGCTGGCTTATAGCCTTAATCGTGCTGATTAGTTTGCCATTATTATTACCTTTTTTATATGTTATTGAGCGTGCTGCAGATGTCGGATTAGCTCGCAGCATTGAATTACTTTGGCGCCCAAGAATGTGGGAATTGCTCAGTAATACCCTACTTTTAATGGTATTTGTCACACTTTTTGCCATTATTCTCGGCACACTATGTGCGTTTTTATTAGAACGTTATCGCTTTTGGGGAAAAGGCTTTTTCCAAGTAGCCATGACGCTCCCTCTTTGTATTCCGGCTTTTGTCAGCTGTTTTACGTGGATCAGTCTCACCTTCAGAGTGGAAGGCTTCTGGGGAACCATCAGCATTATGACGCTGAGTTCTTTCCCGCTTGCTTATCTCCCTGTCGCGGCGACCTTAAAAAGACTCGACCGCTCTTTAGAAGAAGTGAGCCTTTCATTGGCTAAAAGCCATGCTTACACATTTTGGCATGCGATTTTTCCACAACTCAAACCCGCCATCGGTAGCAGTGTATTATTAATTGCGCTTCATATGTTGGTAGAGTTTGGGGCAGTTTCTATTTTAAATTATCAAACCTTCACCACAGCTATTTTCCAAGAATATGAAATGGCCTTTAATAACAACACCGCCGCCTTACTCTCTGGCGTGTTAATGGTCATTTGTATCCTTGTTGTGATGGGCGAAATTCGTTTTAGAGGCACACAAACACTCTATCAAAGCGGCAAAGGCGTAATACGTCCGTATCCATTGAAAACCCTCTCAGCAGGAAAACAAATTTTAGTCGTGAGCTTTTTCACGACCATTTTTGTGCTCAGTATTGGTGTGCCGATTACTATGCTGATTTATTGGCTAACCGTGGGAAGTTCCATTGAAGGTGCGGTCGATTTTGGGGAATTTTTTACCGCCTTCACAAACTCACTGACTATATCAACACTAGGTGCAGCACTTACCGTTATTTGTGCCTTACCGTTGGTATGGGCTGCAGTACGCTATCGCAGTAAATTGACGATTTGGCTTGATCGAATCCCTTATCTACTTCATGCTGTGCCAGGGCTGGTTATCGCATTATCGTTGGTTTTCTTTACCATCAACTATGCGTATTCCCTTTATCAAACCTTTGCAATGGTTATCGTCGCCTACTTTATGCTTTATCTTCCAATGGCACAAACGACCTTGCGTAGCTCACTTGAACAAATGTCTAGCAACATTGAAAAGGTAGGACAAAGCTTAGGGCGTAGCAACTTTTATATTTTCCGTACTTTAGTCATTCCGGCCATGTTACCAGGGATTGCTGCTGCGTTTGCTTTAGTGTTCTTAAACTTAATGAAAGAGCTCACCGCAACCCTATTGCTGACCCCAAATGACATTAAAACGCTTTCAACCGCCGTATGGGAATACACCTCTGATGCACAATATGCGGCTGCTACGCCTTATGCCATTATGTTAGTGCTATTTTCAGGGATTCCTGTATTTTTACTGAAACGATACGGTTTTAAATAACGAAAAGATAAAAATGACAACATTACTCGACATTAAAAATTTAAATAAATCCTTTAATGGGCAACAAGTTTTACACAATATCTCGCTACAATTAGAGAAAGGGGAAATTTTGTTTCTGCTTGGCGCATCAGGTTGTGGAAAAACTACCTTATTGCGTAGCATTGCTGGTTTTGAACAACCAACAAGCGGTGAGATTTGGTTAAAGAATCAACCTATTTTTAAAGAAAATCTCAATGTGCCAACCCAGCAACGCAAATTAGG
>ERZ773031.1039-NODE-1039-length-14367-cov-2.329863_pt1 | contig 14367 bp, 6 predicted proteins | sample MGYA00511666_ERZ773031 | MGnify/ENA primary metagenome ERZ773031 (study PRJEB29015, sample SAMEA2738135) | human oral metagenome | biome: human oral; feature: human-associated habitat; material: saliva | place: China | collected 2250 ...
AGCGGATGTCGGTGCCAAACTTCTCAGCCTGCTCCATCATGTTGTTCATCAGGTCAGGGCCCTGAATACCCTCAGGGAAACCAGGGAAGTTTTCCACCTCAGTGGTGTTCATTAGGGCGCCACCGGCAGTCACGGCGCCTGCTACCAGCACCGGCTTGAGCTGGGCTCGGGCCGCGTAGATAGCGGCGGTGTAACCGGCAGGTCCGGAACCTACGATAACGACGTCGTGAACCATGCTGCTCCTGTTCTTCAATGCTTGTTGGCAGGTACAACCGAGACCTAAGTCCGAATGTTCCCAATACAAATGTTAGCTGCACCCTATCAAGTAGGGGCAGCTAACTTAACTAGCGCGGCTGTTATCAGCCATTAACTGGTCTGTCTGCCTTGCTATGCGCCTAGGAAACTATTGGCCCTGGGTTGAGGTGACTGTGGGCACCGTCGAAGCGGCAGGACCATCATCCTCATCGAAGGAAACGTTAGACAGACCCAGCAGGTTAGAGAAGGCAAACACCACTGCCAGAATCACTACCAGCGCTAAGGCGGCCAGCAGCGCCCAGGAGGTGCGGCTGCGTTCCTTGTACTGGATGTACTCTGCCTCGTTTTCTTCCTTGCTGGGCATGTGGCGAGGTGCGTCTAGGGCCTCTTTTGTGGCCGGCATGGTGGGCATAGAGATGATGTCGCTCAGATCGCTTAAATCAACCTCACGGCCTGGGCCAGGGGCAGCCGGAATGGCGTCACTGGCTGCCTTGATGTCCTCACGCACGCTGTTACCCACGCGCGAAGCCAACTGGGTGGTCTTAATGCGAGTGTTCTTAATCAGGCCCTTAACAGCTTCAAGGCCCTCAACGCCCTCTTCGAGCTGCTTAGTGGTGAACTCAGTGGGCTGGGCTACCGGTAGCTGGGAGCCCTTAACCGGCTGCCATGTGCCCAGGGCGGTGACCAGCGCGGCGGCGCTACGGATAGGCCTACCCGAATACTGCTGGGCGAAAATCTCGTCCAGGTCAGCCGGAACCTGCGGGTTAATAGTGGCCGGAGAAACCGGGTGGCCGCCGGTCATGGGAGCACTGGGAATCCCGGTGCGCTTACCCGGCCAGCGCTTAGTCAGCCCGTAATAGAGCAGATCCAGCAGCGCCTTAGCATCGGTAATGTCGTAGGCCAACAGGCCATGCTCATCACGGTCAATCTTTACGTGACGCAGCGCCGACTCGTAAGACAAGCCAAATACGCGCACTTTACCGTCCATAGTCACGCGGATGTCTTCAGTGCTTAGGCACAGGTGGTGCAGGCCGCGACGGGAGGCGTTATCCAAAGCGGAAGCTACCTCGCCAATAATGGAGCGGGCCTGCTCAACCTCCAGGCCGTCTTCAATGAGACGGTCAAAAGAGACCCCCTCAACCGGGTCGGTGACAATGAAGGCCGGCTCTAATTCGACGTCGCGCACCCGTACCAGACGCGGGTCGGTAGCCAGAGCGGCGCGCTGAGCGGACTCAAGCACCTCGACCTGGTTGCGTACAGCCTCGGTGAGCACATAAATGGCCACCGGCTGGTCCAAAATCGTGTCGATGCCGTGGTAGCGGCGTACGTGTGGAAGTGATGTGGGCAGATTGCCACACAGGTGATAGCGGCCCGAACCGATCGGGAAAGATTGAACTAGATTTTCTGCTTCTGGCTGCATAGGAATAGAAGGCGCTGGCGTATCCGCACCCGACGACGCCGGGGGCGGAGGAATTGGCGGAATAGCTGCAGCAGGAGCTGCGTTAGCGATTGTACCTAGCGACTTAGATGCAGACGAAGAAGTCTTTGAAGTGTCGCTTACGCTGGTAGAGGTAGCACCCTTAATGGAGTCCTTAGCTGAGCCCTTAGTGGCGGCGTCGTCGACGGCGTCACGGGCAGCCGCAGTGGCCTCCTTGGCGGCAGCTAAAGTGGCGGGGGCTGATTGGGGTAGCGTAACTTTACTGGTTACCTGATCACTGACAGTGTTGGTGGTGGCCGCGTGGATAACCTCACCCTCAGCGATCACGTCAGAATACTTAAGCGGCACACTCTTATATGCGGGCGGGGTAACCAGGGCAGCGGCCCCCTTATTAAGCACCTTGGCGATCGGGGCGGGCAGCAGGGAAGCCACCTTACGCACCACGGAGGTAACCGGGCGGGCAATATTGTTTAGCTCCTCAACACGCAAAGCCCGGGCGGTGAGTAAATACACCAGGGTCATAAGCGGGGCAACAATGAGGATCTGCGCCAGAGAATCACTAAAACCACTGTTGATGTGGATTAGGTTGAGCCCGTAACGCACCAGGTAACCAACCACCACAGCGGGGGCCACCGCCAGGCCCAGCAACGCGTAGGTGCCGCTAACCCGGCGTACATCCATATGCGGCAGGTGCTTGCGCAGCAAGAACACGATAATTATCGAGCCGGTAGCCTGGCTTGCCGCTGAACCCAGGGCCGCCAGAATCATCCACCAGGTGGCCGGAGCAAACATATATGCCGCAGCGCAAATAATGATCTGGGAAAGACCCACGGGCACGTCGGCCCACAGCATACGTTTAGTGTCGTTATAGGCCAGCATTACACGCTGCATAGTGGCCCATAAACCCTGAGGCACAATACCGATTGCCAGCATCATCAGCACAGCTGCAGAAGCGGAAACTTCTTCAGGACGCAAAGTGGGTACAAACACCTGCATGGCCGGCCCAGCCAGTACAAAAATACCGGCACTAAATAGGGTAGTGAAAATAGCGATAGTGCGCAGGCCTAAAGACAAATCATCCTTAACACCTTCAGCATCTCCCGCAGCCGCTTTTTCACTCATGCGAGTAAATAGCGCCACAATAATTGAGGTGGTTACCAATGATTGCGGCAGCATGAAAATCATTTGCGCATTGGTGTAAATAACCGTAGAAGGCACCACCGTATGGGCATATTCAGGTAATTCACTAGCGCTTAAAGCCGCAGTACCCAGGTTATAGACCACCAGGGTACTTAGCTCCACCACAATCAGGCCAAACACCGCCCACAGGGCTACCTTGGATACCTGACCCAAGCCAGAACCGCGCAGACCCCACACCAGGCGAGGCTTAAAGCCAGTGCGTACCAGCGGGATGTACAGGACCAAAGCCTGGATGGCGATACCCAGGGTGGAGGTACCCGCAATTACAGCAGTGCGGGTGAAATCCCAGTCGCCGGGGCTACCGCCGCCGGAGTATTCGCCATAAATAAACAGGTAGGCGGCCAGGGAAACAATCGAAATAATGTTATTTAATACCGGTGCCCACATGTAGGGGCCGAAATTATTTTTAGCGTTTAGGACCTGGCCCCATAGGGCATAAAGTCCATAGAAGAAAATCTGTGGCAAACACCAGTAGGCAAACGCGGTAGCTAAACCATGCCATTGACCTAATTGGGAACCATAAATAGTTACCACTATGGTGGCAGCTACCGTTAATACGCCGGTAACCACCGCCAGCAGGGCGCCAGCGGTGGTAATTAACCGGTTAATGAATTCTTCACCGGCTTTTTGCCGTAGCGCCCGCACAATTTGCGGCACCAAAATAGCGTTTAGTACGCCGGCAGCCAGCAGGTTATAGATCATGGTGGGCGCGTTATTGGCCACCGTGAAGGCGTCAGCGGCGCCCGATCCGGTAGCACCCAGCGCGGCCACCAGCATGGCGTTACGCACCAGCCCCAACATGCGGGAAGCTAGCGTACCCATAAACATGACTGCGCTAGAACGCGCCAGTGTTGGTGCTTTTGCCATTACTTACCCTTCTGAGATCACCACACGGCGACCACGGTGTATCGTCCTGACGATACCGGCCACCATAAGCACGCTAAATACACTGCCTAAGCCCCAGGTAAACCAGCTTTCCCAGTTGGCGCGCACACGCATATGCACAGTGGAACTGGAACCTACCGGCTGCCCCAAGGCGTTCTTCATAGAAACCTTGACGTCAATATCACCGCTACCGACGGCATTTACCGGCACCATCACAGTGGTTTGGGAGTTAGCCGGAATAACTGCAGTGGTGTCACCCTTGGAACGCAGTAGCGAACGCGAAGGGCGTAAATGGATAGTGACCTTGGCGGGTTGCGAAGTGTCGTTAGAGACGCGCACAGGTAGGTGCGCGGAGGAGTCAATGAGGTTAATGGTGGAGCTGGGCAGGGTGCGCAGCATATTGCCGATGATCTTATTGCGGCAGCCGACGTCGTCGATAACCACCATGAACTTACCTTGACGCCAAGCTGAGGACGTAGCCACCTCAGTTAGACGCAGGGTAGAGCCAGCGATTTTTGCGGGCTCATTGTAGATAGACACCATGTTTTGGGTGGTGCTAACAGTTTTGGAGGCGGTGGCTAGTTCTTGCTCGCTGATGCGGTAGGGGTCAGTGGAGCTGACGGGCAGAGCTTCGCGTTCAATCTCAGTGCCGTCGCTAGCTTTAGTGCTAGCTAACTGTTCCAGTTCAGTTAGTGGGGCCGGGGTGGACCAGCTGTTGTTTATGGCCGAAAGCCGGTCGTTTAGGTCCTTAACATCCATATTGGAGGCGGAGTTACGCTCTACCAGCAGCAAAATGTGGCGCACCTGATCCGGGCGTTGACGGGTGATAACAGCCGTAGTGCCGCGAGCCAGCTGACGCGCGTCAAAGTCGGTTAGGTTACCTAAAAAGCCCTCATAGGTGGTTAGCATCCCAGAAACAGACTCTGACAGGGTCTGATCAGGGATCAGTACGCGCTGGTTGTTGAGGAAAGCTGTGGAGTCAGGAATGTAGTCCAAATCCTCAGCTGGATATAGTGCAGCAGGTGGCGAGATAACTGTGTTTACTTGGCCTTTTACTGCGTCCAGGTAGGTTTGGTCTAGCTCTAGCGACGAGGAAATAGCTACGTCTGCACGGGCCCCGCTTAGCAGCTGGTCCTTACCAACCATGGCTTTAGATTGGTTGATAGCTTCCCTGATTTGGCTGGCTCCAGTGCTGACATGGCTAAGGGCAACCAGGTCGGCGTCCATAGGCGGCAGGGCAATGATACCCCCGCGTTTGAGAGCGCCAGCTAGGGCCCGGTTAAGGGCCTCGACTTGCTGGGCCTCAACTGCTTTTGCATTTTGGGTGGAGCTTTGAGTGGGGGTAGGGGTAGCTGAGGCGCTAGGCGTGGCACTAGCGGTGGCACTAGGCGTGGAATTGTCAGTGTTTGCAGAGGCAGTGGCCGGGGCACTAGCAGTTGGGCTGGCCGTAGCGCTAGGGGTAGCGTCTGCGGTTTTTTGGTTAACCGCTGCGGCAGTGGCGCCTAGGGCAGAAAGCAGGTAGGGGTCTACAGCCACAATTGTCTGACTATTAGCAGCGTTAAGTATTTCGATAGTGCGTGTACGCATCTGGGTGGTGGCAAGTTTGAGATCTACCTTGTCACCGGTGATGCAGGCGTTGGGGCTAAAACCATCACTTTGGCTGGGGGTAAAGGCTGCCCCTGACTGTAAGGCCAGTAGCTCACGCATCTGCATAGCTGAGGCGGTTAGGGGGATTACCGCAGTGATTTTGGTGGGCTGCACCTGGGTGTTGGGTGACCACACCGCAATGGCGCGGTCGCTACTAACTAGCTCACCGGAAGTTACGGTCACTTCCATGCCGCGCGCGCCCCAGTTGTTGCCGGCAGCGCTGGGAAGCTGCGAGGCGCGAATGTTCAGCGAAAAATGCATAGAGGCGCCCGCTGCCAGGGAGTGGTTTAGCTGCTCAGTGTGGGCTACATAGCTGTAGGAGCTATCGTCAAACACCAGCCAGTCTTTAAGTAGCTCCACTGAGCTCTGGGAGCGTGACTGCAGCGATACGCGCACATCAAAGCCAGATAGCGTCTCAGTGGAGGTATTGGTGATAGTCCCCTCCACAGTGATATCACTGCCGGGGCTAATTACCTCAGGGTTGATTTGGTCAACTTCTACAGTGAGCCCGTCAGCTGCAGATTGGCTAATGTCTGCGGCTGAGCCAGTGGGCGTGCCTCGGCGGTGACCAGTGCTTTTAACGGTTGCGCTGGTTTTGGTGGCCGCATTGTTTTTAGCGACGCCGCCTGCCTGGGCTGTTTTCACGGTGGCGTAGTGCGCAGCTTGCGACGACGCCGCAGCCACGTTTTCACCGTAACTTACTGCTGTAGCGCTCGCCCCAGCTGACGCTGAAGGGAAGATAGCGAGCAGCGCCATTGCTGAGGCAATGGCGCTATAGCGTAAAGCTTTTTTAAATCGTTTCACCCGTCACCTACTAGAATTCTGCGGGCGGCAGCGACAATGCGACGCTCGTTTGGATAAGCCAAACGGCGTGACACTTCACTTAGTGGCACCCAAGCTACGTCCTCGGCCTCATGATCAGGGTCGTTTTCAATGGTCAGCTCGCCGCCGATAGCTTCCAACAAATAGTGATGAACTACCTTGTGTACGCGATGCTGATCCCCGGTGAACCAATAGTCGATTGAGGCCAAGTGGCGCAGTACGCGCCCCTCAATACCGGTTTCTTCCGATATTTCACGGACGGCAGCTTCTTGGGGAGTTTCACTGCCTTCTAGATGACCCTTAGGTAGACACCATTCCAGGCGAGCACCGCGATTGCGGCGGGCAATTACTGCGGCCATGGCCTGCCCATTTTGGACGTCTACTACCAGCCCACCAGCGCTGGTTTCGTCTACTCCCGGCAGCGCACGCGAACTGACCCGGCGCAGAGCTGGGCCAGGGTATGGGAACGGGCGGTTAGCAGACATATACAAGATTCTAAAACACAGGTGGATAACTGCGCGTGTGGCGTAGACATGGCAATCTAGTAGGGATGCAAAACGTTCTGCCGCCAATCGCCGACCAAGCTCTAGCCAATCTGCCAATTTCATTGGCTGCATTAGGGCATGCTTTTGTTCGCTCCGGGTATGAAATTTCCCTAGTGGGGGGGCCGGTGCGAGACGCCTGTTTGGGTATTGAGCCACACGATTTTGACCTAACCACCTCCGCGCGCCCAGAAGAAACCGAGCGTTTGCTGCGGCAGTGGGGAGATGCCTGTTGGGATGTGGGACGTAACTTTGGCACGATTGCCGCTAAAAAGGGCGACGTCGTCGTTGAAGTAACCACTTACCGCACTGAAGAGTACGAAATCGGTTCGCGCAAACCGGCCGTAGCTTACGGTGACAACCTCGAAGGTGACCTAACTCGCCGTGACTTCACCGTTAATGCCATGGCGCTGCGCCTACCCGACCTGGAGTTGGTGGACCCCCACAACGGGCTGGCGGACCTGCAGGCGGGAATTTTGCGCACTCCGGTAAGCGCTGAGCAGTCTTTCGACGATGACCCGCTACGCATGCTGCGGGCGGCGCGCTTTGCCTCACAGCTAGGTTTCGATGTGGACCTAGAGGTGATGGAAGCCATGGAACAGATGGCGCAGCGTCTAGAGATCGTTTCAGCTGAGCGTATCCGCGCCGAGCTTGAGCGCCTACTGCTTTCGCCCTACCCGCGCCGAGGTCTAGAGCTGCTGGTACACACCGGTATTTGCGACATTGTGCTGCCTGAGGTATCAGCCCTACAAGACACGGTTGATGAGCACCGCCGTCACAAGGACGTTTATGAGCACACACTGACCGTATTGCAGCAGGCCATGGATTTGGAAACCGGCCCTGACGGGGATGTGCCCGGGCCGGATCTGCGATTGCGCCTGGCTGCGCTAATGCATGACATCGGCAAGCCGGCCACGCGCCGCTTCATGCCTGACGGCACCGTAACTTTCCACGCCCACGACTATGTAGGGGCGCGCATGACCGCTAAACGTATGCGTGCACTGCATTTCGATAAGCAAACCATTAAGGACGTTTCACGCCTGGTGGAGCTACATTTGCGTTTCCACGGCTATGCGGACTCGCCCTGGTCTGATTCGGCGGTGCGCCGCTATGTGACCGACGCCGGCCCGCTGCTGGCCTGCTTGGGGTGCCTGCCCCGCGCGGATGTAACCACCGGTAACCGCCGTAAAGCCGCCATGCTTTCACACGCCTACGACGATCTAGAGCGACGTATTGAAGCCCTGCGCGAGCAGGAAGAACTTGCCTCTATCCGGCCTGAGCTGGATGGCCAAGAGATCATGGCGGAGCTAGGTATTAAACCGGGCCCTGAGGTTGGTAAAGCTTACAAGTTCCTGCTGGATCTACGTATGGAACGCGGCCCGATCGGTAAAGAACTGGCCCGCGAAGCGCTACATTCCTGGTGGGCCACCCAGCAGTAGTGCTCTGGCCGACGACGCTAAAGCTGCCTGCGCCTAAAGCGCGCTGGCTAGTTAAGCTGGCCAAATAACTGGAGTTACACAAAAAAGAGGGGGGCGCGGCTAAAAGCCGCGCCCCCCTAGCGTTTAGCTAGTGTCAGGCTAGCTCGGGCTGTAGACCCAAAGTGCCTACCAACGAAGCGCGGTATGCCTCGCTAGCGTAGTGGGCCTGGGCGGCCTCTACCTCGGCTAGGCGCTCGCGGGCGCCGATGCGCTCAACTACACCCTCGTTACCAGGGGTGTTGATGAACTTCTCAAGGGCGGCGTGAGCCTTGTCAGCGTGCTTGCGGTCACGGACAACCTTGGCGTCCAGGCGGGCGTTGTACCAGTCGGAAGCCAGGATGTTCTCACGCTCGAATAGGGCGCGGAACTCGGGGCTGTCTAGGTGCCAACCCTCGCGGCTGACGCCGTCGTGCATGATCTCTAGCAGGGCGCGCAGAGGCGGGCAGGCCTGCTCCAGGGAGCCGTCAGCGAAGTAACGGTCGGCAACCACCTTGTGGGTGGTGACGATAACGTCAACGCTGTCAGCAAAGGTCTTGGGATCTTGCAGCTCAGGACGCAGCATCTCCTCGGTGAAGATGACATCGGGGTGTAGGAACACACGACCGAAGTAGTTACGTACGAACTCGCCGTTGATGCGGTAGCCCAGGCGGCTAGCCTCAACCTTGCGGCCTTCGTATTCGAAGTCCTCAATGCGCTCCAGGCAGCCCTTAGCGATTAGCTCCTTGGCGTCACGCTCAGCGTGGCTCATGCGGGAGAACAGCTCCGGGATCAGCAGCGAAATGTCGTGGGCGACCTTCACCTTGGGGCCGATGTAACCAGCCGAAGACAACCAACCGTCGTAGCCACATAGCGCGTAGCTCAGCAGCGAAGCGTTCAGGTCGTAAACGGTGGGCAGAGCGTTGAACGGGGCCTTGGTTAGTGCACCTTCACTACCGGCACCGGTGGTGGAAGGCGACTTACCGGTCATGGAGGAAATGAACTCCATGTACAGCTCCGGCAGCTCCATGTAGTGCAGCGGGTTGTAAGCGCACAGAGCGGGCACACCCGGCTCAGGCGGGTTGTTGCGGCGACCAGCGGCCACCACATCTACGCTCTCACGCAGCGGCTCATCCAGCGGCACCTCGCGGTAGAGGTGGGCGGCCACCTCGGCTAGCTCAACCTCGTAGGGGTTGGCCAAGTCCGGGCGCAGCTGCAGGTAACGCGGGTTCTTGGAGCGAGCACCGTTAACCAGGCGGGTGTGAGCGCTGGAAACAAAGTAGGTTCCGTCCTCACCCTGGGCTGCCGCGCGACGGATCAGGTCCTGCATCGGCTTGGTGTACTGGCTCAGGCCCGGGGCGTCATCCACTAGCTCCTGGGCCTGAGCAGGGCTCATGGGCTCGAAGTTAGAGATGAAGGTGCCCGGCTTGGACATGTCCAGCTCGGTCTGCTTGTCGTAGCCACGTACGACGGCGTCGTCGGGGCGCTGGAACAGCAGACGCTCGCAGTTAGCGACGTACTTGCGGCTCAGGCCAGCAATGCCGTGCTCAGCGGCGAAGGCGGCGTCGGCCTCCTGGGCGGGCACCACAATGGAGGCGGTGATGTCGTCTTCGGTCTGAACCTTGGCGGCGGGGGAGAAGTCCGGACGCAGCGAGAATAGACGCCAGGCGCCGTCGTCCTCGAAGCCCACACGCAGCATGTTGACCTTGATGACCTCGCCATCTAGGCGCAAGGAGTTGGCGTGACGGCCGTTAACCAGACCCACGGTGAAGTGGCTGCGCCAGTCGCTACCCCAAGCCGGCTGGTAGTAACGCTTAACGGTGTAAACCAGTTCCTTGACGTGGTCCGGGATAGTGGACAGGAAGTGGTTGTAGTCAGGCGAGTAGGCCGGTGAGGTGGTCAGCAGCTTGATAACCGAACCCAGCGAACGCTTTTCGCTCAGGATCGAGCGGTGGTCAACCCCGTTTGACTTGGGGTCGGCGAAACGGCCTGAGTAGTCGCGGTCGAGTAGTACCTGCACCATGTCCAGGTCCTTTTCGACGTCGCCCACATAAGCCTCACCGAACACGAAGGCGTCCAGTAGGGCCTTAGAGATCTCAGACTTACCACCACCAGAAACGGTAGCGGGCTTGTGCATCTGAGTGGTCCACGGGGCGGTCCCTACCAGGTGCCACTGACGCTCGTCACCGCTGCGGTGCTTGGTGTGTAGGCGGTAACCCGAGGGAGTGTAGTAGGTCTTGCCAGCCAGTAGCGGAATGGAAACGCGGGTGCCGTTGTGGTCCCATTCCACGGTCTGGGTGCGCATCGAGAAGTGCGAGCCAGCCGGAACTACCAGCAGGTTCTTGTCGTTGATGGCGACGGCGTGACCGTCGTCGCACATCTGGAAGTAGCTGGGGTTGGCGTCAACTACACTCTGCACGGTTAGGTGTGCAGGGGTGTACTTGTCGGTGTAGTCCTGGCCCAGGTTGTAACGCGGGAAGGCGCCATACCGATGGCGATCTCCACCGGCGTCCCGGAGGGGGTGTGGCGCACCACGTTGCCCAGCAGGTTGGCGCTGTAGCCAATCTGGGTCTTAACTTCCTTCTTGCAGTAACCGAAGTAGTTGTCGGCCACTACGGTGACGATTACGCCGCGCTCGTCACGGGCGCAGCACTTGAAGGCCTTGCCGTCGTTGTAGAGGTCGCCCTCTTCCTTCCAGCACATGCCGTCGCGACGCTGACGCTCGGTGGCCTGGTCCCAGTGGGGCAGGCCTAGTTCCTTCTTGGTCAGCTTGGTCAGGTGCGGGGCCAGGATGACGCAACCAGTGTGACCAGTCCAGCTGGTGGGGTCGAGGGAGGCGTCGTTCTCGGGCAGGTAGGGGTCTCCGGCGTTGCCGAAGATGGACTCTACGAAGTCCAGGTTGGAAACCAGGCCACCGGGGGCGATGAAGCGGATTTCCATGGTGCGCTGGTTGTTTACGCCAGGCACTGCGGGCACGACGATGGGGCGCAGTAGGAGGGATACGAAGGCTTTTGCCGGGGAGTCCGAATGAGCGGCCCAAGGAATCTGCATGAGTTCATCGGGAACGTCATTGATTGCGTGCTCTAGCAGGCGGCCAAAGACTTCACGCGGCACAGCGCGCTTGTCGTCAGGGATCGGTAGGCCACCTTCAGAAACGTGGAACACGCCGGCAGTGGTACGTCGGTCATTCTTCGGGTTGTGGACGACGCCGTTGAGTACCTTGTAGCTGGTTACGTATTCAGAAACAAAGTGGTCTTCGCCTTCGGGGAGGGCTAGGGCGCGTGAGAGACCAGGCTGATCTAGTACGAAAGTTGCTCCAGGTAGTCGAGGTGCGACGTCGGTACCTTCGAAATAACTGTCTAGGAAGTTCTGAATGCGAGTGTCAGACGCACACAGACGGTTGGATAGTCGCCGCGACATTTCACGAGTACGGGCCAACAGCGGAGCCGTAAGCGAGGCAGTGGCAGAGTCTAGGTTGCCCTGTGACACGGGGATGCCTAGCAGTGCTAAACGTAAGCTGATCGCGGAGTTTGTGCTTTCAGGTGAAGTTTTCTCCATAAGTCATAAGCATAGTGGGTAGGTAGTAGTGTTGTCGTGACGCATGTCCTATACCTGAGAAAGCATTTCTTTCATACTGGAAGGAATCGTTGTGTGGCCGGTTCTATGCCGGACGCTAAGAATATTAAGCAGAAACGGGGACTATAGGTGTCGTTACCACCGCAAATCCCGCCGCGCGCTAACTCGGGCGCGAAGGCAAGTGCTAAACAGAGTTCATCGCCTGCAGCGTCTTTAGGTGGAGCTGGCAGGGCTAATCAGCGGCCTACTGGTCAAAGGCCTGTGGGCAAGGGAGCCCCGGCGCGTAAGGGGGCAAGTAAAAATTCAACGCGACCGGCAAACCGTGGCGGCTCTAAAGGCCCTAAATCCAAGCGCAAGCTATGGAATTACCCGCGTGCTGGCAAAGGCAAGATTAGGCGTTGGCTGCCCAGCTGGCAGTTTGTGCTTTGCTCGATCCTATTCGTGCTGACTATGGGTATTGGCACGCTGATGCTGGCTTATGCCACCACGGATGTGCCCGCGCCTAATGACTTTGCTAAGGCTCAGACCACTGTGGTCTACTACGACGACAGCAAGACTGAGATGGGGCGTTTTACGGATATTAACCGTACCGTCATTGACACCACCAAGCTGCCCTCCTATGTGGGTAACGCAGTGGTAGCCAGTGAGGACTCCAGCTTCTACTCCAACAACGGTATTGACCCTAAGGGTATTGTCCGTGCGTTGTTCAACAACTTAACCGGTGGGCCGATTCAGGGTGCCTCAACCCTGACCCAGCAGTACGTGAAGAACTACTACGTAGACACCACTGATTCTTATGTGGGTAAGCTCAAGCAGGCTTTCTTGGCGGTCAAGATTGACCAGTCCCAGTCCAAGCAGAAGATTTTGGGTAACTACCTCAACACCATTTACTACGGCCGTGGTGCCTACGGTGTGGAGGAAGCCTCCAAGGCCTACTTTGGTCACAGCGCTGATAAGTTGACGCTGTCTGAAGCTGCGCTGCTTAGCGCCGTGATTCCGGCCCCCTCAGGCTGGGACCCGGCGGTGAACGCCAAGACCAGTCAGGCCAAGTGGACTCGTGTGGCTGACCTGATGCTTAAGCAGAACTTCATTACCGCCGCCCAGCGTGCAGAAATGAAGTTCCCCAAGACTATTGAGCCCACCACCAAGCAGGTTTATGCAGGTACCAAGGGTTACCTGCTGCAAATGGTGCGTACTGAGCTTAAAGCCAAGATGAAGCTGACTGATGAGCAGATCGATACCGGTGGTTTCAAGGTCACCACTACCATTAACCAGAAGGACCAGGAAGCTGCCGTCAACGCAGTACACACCCTGCCCTCTGACAAGCCTGCCGGCTTGGGTGTGGCCTTAACCAGTATTGATCCGCGCACCGGCGCAATTGTGGCGCTCTATGGTGGCGAGGACTATCTCAAGAGCCAGGTCAACTCCGCTACTCAGGCAGTAGCCCAGGCGGGTTCTACCTATAAGCCTTTCGCACTGGTCACTGCCCTCAATGACGGCATGACCTTGTCTGATGGCTATATGGGCACCTCACCCATGACCATTGAGGGGCACGAGTTCCAAAACTTCCAGGATGTCTCCTATGGCTGGGTGAACCTGGTTAAAGCCACGGCTTTCTCCATTAACACCCCCTACCTGCAATTGAATAAAGATATTGGCCCGGAAAACACCAATAAGACAGCTATTGCCGCTGGTTATCCGGCTAACACGCTAGGTTTCGACGACACTACGCAGGGCGTGCTGGGTTCGGTTTCTCCCCACAACATCGATATTGCTCGCGCTTACTCCACCTTTGCGGCTCAGGGCCAGCGCCACGACATCCACATTGTGGGTAAGGTGTCCAGCTCTACCAACACGGTGGTTTACACCGCTAACACCACTGGTCAGCAGGTCTTCAAGAAGGAAGTAATGGCTGACGTAACCTATGCGCTGACTCAGGTAGTGCAGCTGGGTTCAGGTGAAACCGCGAAGAGCCTGAACCGTCCGGTGGCCGCTAAGACCGGTTCGTCCTCGGACAACAAGTCTGCGCAGTTCGTTGGTTACACTCCCCAGTTGGTTACTGCGGTGACCTTGTTCCAGCAGGGTGCCGATGGTTCTGAACAGTCCATTACCCCCTTCGGTAACTACAGTGAAATCACCGGTAGCACCTACCCGGCAGATATCTTCACTAACTACATGGGCGCGGCTCTTGACGGCCAGGAAGTGCTTGACTTCCCTGAGCGTTCGGACGAGTCCTACAGCTCTAGCAGCCGTGGTGGTTCTAGCAGTGGCGGCGGCAGCAGTAACGGCGGCGGCAGCAACTCCGACCAGAACAACAACGGTGGCAGCAACGGTGGCAGCAATGGTGGCGGTGAAGCTACTCAGCCAGCCCAGTCTGCCAGCCCTGTACCCAGCGGCGATTCCAACGGAGGCAACGGCTCCGGTAATGGAAACGGCAATGGCAACGGCAACGGAGATAACGGAAACGGTAACGGCGGCGGTAACGGCGGCGGCTCCGGTGGAGACAACGGCGGCGGAAACGGCGGCGGCAATGGCGGTGGAAACGGCG
>ERZ773031.1048-NODE-1048-length-14311-cov-36.731902_pt1 | contig 14311 bp, 19 predicted proteins | sample MGYA00511666_ERZ773031 | MGnify/ENA primary metagenome ERZ773031 (study PRJEB29015, sample SAMEA2738135) | human oral metagenome | biome: human oral; feature: human-associated habitat; material: saliva | place: China | collected 2250 ...
CCTGTCACCGCGTGGTAAATGCAAGCGGCCGCCTGGCCCCCGGCTGGGCAGCGCAAGCCACGCTCCTACAGGCAGAAGGCGTTGCGCTAATCGACGCAACACATGTGTCCCTTAAGCTCTATCAGTGGAAGGCCTGAGCGCAAGCTCCCCTTCTTTCTTTAATTCCAACCGCTGTTCTTTTTGCCGAAGTTCTGAACCCAATTCGCCCTTCCGTTCAGATTCGAATACCCCACACCGATGGAGTCATAATTCGGATTCAAAATATTGGCTCTGTGCCCGCTGGAATGCATCCAGGAATCCATTACCTCTTCCGGATTTCTCTGACCTGCGGCAATGTTCTCCCCCTTATAGCCGAATCCTCTCGGATACGCCGTAAAGCAGTCCGAGCCGTCGGGTCTGTCGTGCGAGAATAACACTTCCAACTCCGCCGCACGCACATCCGCTGTATTCGTGAGCCCGGCGTCCTTTTTAACCGGCGAAATCCCCTGCTTTGCTCTCTCCTGATTCACAAGCTCGATTACCTGATCCTCAAACTGCGCCTCGGAAAGCTGCTCGCTGTTCTGTCCGCTGCCCTGACTGTTACCCTGCCCGCCGGACTGCGCGGTTCCGACACCCGGCCGGTACACACCGTTTCCGTCCACATAATAACCGTCCGGCGTATAGCTGTTTGCAAGCATGCGACCGCCGTTCGCGGGATTCAGATAATACCAGTTTCCGTTCACATTGACCCAACCCACACACATGTTTCCGTTGTTGGTGTCCAAATAATACCAACCGCTGCCGTCATTCAGCCAACCGGTCTGCATATAACCGGAAGCATCCATGAAGTACCAGGAATTGTTGACCGATACCCAAGAAGAGCGCGCGTACGAACCGTTCGAAAACTGATACCACCAGCCTCGGTTGTCACGATTCCAACCGTTGTTTCCGGCAAAAACCGGCGTAGCCATAAGCATGGTGCCAAGAGCCACTGCCGCCGCAAGGAAAACGTTCTTCTTCATCACTGCCCCCTGTTTTGAAATGATTGCTTAACTTTAAGCAATCTTAACAATTATCATTCTACTCATGCGCCGAACAAATGTAAAGGACAGCACGTCCCTCATAACCAAGGCAGAATCAGCCGACAAAGGGGAACATAGACACTACGGTACCTATGTTCCCCTTTGAAATTTTACCCCGGTAGCTCACAGGGCAGTATCGTAGGCATTCATATAAACATGTTGTATAATAAGAATCGCAAACGCCGAAAGGAGACAGAAAGGTTGAAGAAGAGAATTATTGTTTTGATAACGGCAGTGGCTATGCTTGGATTTGTCCTCGTTGGTTGCGGAAGCGAGAAAAAAGGCGTTGAAACCACAGCAAGCACTTCTGTTCAAGCGTCCGCTGAAACAAGCGCAAGCCCTAAGCGCAAAGTAAAAATATATACCTATAATGACGGAACATACGGCCCCTACAGCATTCCGTCCTATGACGAAAACAACCAATATGCGCAGAAACTCAAAGAAGCCTACGCCTCCGACGCATATCCCGGTGTTTGCATTGCAAGAGTTGACAAGGGTTGGATCTGGTATTGGGAGCCTGAGACGGACGACGGAAATTATTACTATGTCGGCAGCGTAGATAATCCCAATTATCTTCAGGGGGATGATCTGAATCGCTTTCTTATGGATATTAAAATCAACCTGAATAAGTTCATTGAGAAGTGTGATGCGGGAGAACTACATCCTATCGATCTTGATGGCGACGGAAGTATTTCTTATCCCGAAGCGTATATTCAGTCCTTCTTTGCGATTCAATCAAATCAGGATAAGCCCTATAATGGTTTAATTACCTTTTTTGATTTTGATGATATTCTCTGGGAATAAGCCCGAAAAAATACTTTGATTGATTTTCCGAAAGAAAACGCGTGTAGAGTGATCCCCGTTAAGCGAGAAAGGAGGTTTGAATGAGAATCAAGTTCACCGAAGAAGAGGAGCGATTGTTTGATCTAGTCATGCCCTACGCCGCTCGGAAAGGATGGGGGCTTCGCCCGGATGCACCTCCGGAGATTCAAGCTATCTATGCCAGACTGGTAGAGATAACCAACCAATATCTGAGCCCGTATTCGACACCTATGACACCTATTCATAAGGATTCTTGTGATTTGTCGGACGATAACCAAGACAACTGAATCACAGCGATGAAAGCACAGCCATAACGGCTGTGCTTATTTTGTGCTCAGGGGGGCGGGGTAAGGTCGACATGCCGCCTTCATTCCATTAATCCCAGTAAACGTGATTCTGGTACGCGATATCGTCATATATCCTCTGGATTCTTTTTCCTTCCGCGTCCGGTTCATTGTTGTTCCCAAGAATGTTATTGATAACAACGTCGTCCACAGCGTCCAATAGCGCATCAACATCATCGGCGGATATCAATTCTTCAATATTTTCGATATAAGGTCTCAGCGCTTCAATCTGCTCAACCGTTATGATCATGTTTTCTCCTTTCGCTTTTGAATGAATAGAATTTACCTGAACAATACTTCCCGGGTCTGGGCGACTGATACGTATTATTCCCACGCGTGCGTGGAAGTCACCTATCGTAGCTCCAACCATAGGTGGCTTCAAACACCTTTTTATATTTCTGGATAAGACAATGGTATTGACATCCGCCCCCTTCGCGATGTAGCACAGTTCTTGATACTGACCAATGTCAACAGGTTTTCTGAATATAGCCAGAACTTTTTGAGGCTGATAGAGTGAGAAATTGCGGATATCCTCTTCAAGAGCAGTATTCGGTATATAAAATCCATTTTGGAAAATGAATCCCAGAAACGCTTTTGTATTTCCAACCAGTTTATCGGTATATCGCATAGATCGAACGGGATTGTAGATACCGACCATTTTGGCTATGAGATGTACTTTGGTTAGCCATGGAAGTACGGAGAGTTTTCTCTCAGTTGTTCCATTCACCGCCATAGTGAAGTCATTCGGATTTAGAATTCCGTTCATGGCCTTCTGATAGAAAACATTGCTGCTCGGAATCTTATCAGAGACAGGCCTGACTCCCGTTAGATGAAGAAAACCACTTGGCAGAAAAATGGTTTCAAAGAAGTCCGGCTTGCTTGTAGAACCGTATACAATTAATAGATTTCGGTTCTCCAGGTTATTGTGGTATTCCCTCGCGCAGCTTACGATGATTCTTGTTGCAAGCCTCTTCGAAATTTTCATTGCGTTTTCTCCTAAAATTTCAAGAGGGAACATTGGCACCGCAGTGCTAATGTTCCCTCTTGGCGGCTGATTTTTATGCTGTTCGCCAGCTTGCCGACCCATTCGTTCGGCACGATGTCTTGCAACCTTACGGCTCCTCATGTGCAAGCCCACCAGATATGTTTACGCTAATCATATCAAGCGTCGAATTAAGGTGTCAGCCCACCGCAGACTAAGCGTCTGCACTCTCAATATATCAGAACAAACGAGAGAAATCAATTAATATCCAATGATATCTGTGAAATCAATCTTCCAGAAGTCGGAATCTGTAAGCGCAGAAAGCTTATGGAGAAGGCTTGTTAGTTGCTCGACCAATTCAAAGTCTTCTATCGCGGGAAGATTGTGCTCTATATTCTGCATCACCTTTTCGCGAGACGGACTTCCCAAATCTGAATAGAGCTCGATTAGAGTTCGTTCTTCTATTGAAAAAACCATGTTCATTTTCTCCTTTTCATTGGTTTGTTCCTCTGTCTGCTTAATAAATTGATGGGATCCCTTAGAGTACACATCCGTTTTCTTTAAAACGAAAGCGGATGTTGGGGGAAACTCCTCAGATGGCCTATTTGACTTTGTACGCGCGGTTTCCTTCATGGACGGGGAAAACAAGCCGCATGCGAAATTGGCCACTCTGTACCGAGGCCTACCCCCGCGTATGCGGGGAAAAACTATAGCCTCCTACGCTAATAGATATAGATAAGCTGCCGCACGGCGGCTTATCGCTCGTTTAGGATCACCCCCGCACATGCGGGGAAAAGAGCTAACCGGAGATGTATCTGGATACGCCCAGCGGATCACCCCCGCGCATGCGGGGAAAAGCAAGTAGGGCTCAAAAATAGCTGCTAATGCGAGGGATCACCCTCGCGTGTGCGGGGAAAACCATTTTCTTTGCCGTATCGCTCGGACAAAAAGGGGATCACCTCGCGCATGCGGGGAAAACAGAATCGTAGAACTGTTTGGGTCACAACAGAACGAATCCCCCCCGTGTGTGGGGAAAACCGTGGTCACTCCACCATTTTTCAACCGTGGCAAGAACCACCCCCGCGCGTGCAGGGAAATTCCACAACTTTTCTATGTGCTAAGTCTATCACATTATCTATCCGAAATTTCGGACTCAATCAGTACTTCTGTTTTCTCCATATTCAAAACAAAGCAAAAAGTCATTCGGGTAAACCGGCGCGAATCAACACATGAGATGACGGGAGTCGAACCCGTGTCCAAATACCGGAAAATCGCACATATACGTGAGTTTATGCTTCGCGTGTGATCGTTTGACTTCCCGTGACATATCCTACTGTATTCATGCTCTCCAGGGTACAGTACAAGTAAGAACTCTTCGGGGGCTCTTTTTTATGCCTCTATTCCGAGCCGCTCCTTCAACGCCTCCTGAAGCACCTGAGAGAAATTAAAGCCTTGCGCAAGCGCAGCAGCATTGAGCCACGCGGGAATGGTTACCGTGCGCGTCACGGCCTTGTTGACGCCTGCCAGGCGGACAGCCGGCATATAGACATCAATCAGTGCCGCACGCTGGTTTGGCGCAAGGGAAAGAGCTGAGAGCTTGGCGGGTGTAGGAATGTCCTCTCCGTCTTCCTCAAGACCAAACAGAGTGATTCCGAGCAGCTCACGGGCAGAGAGCAGCGCGTCGGCGTCATCCTTGCCACAGGTGGCCACATCCAGATTCGGAAACTCTACAGCGATTTCCCGATCGTTCTCATAGGTGAAAACTGCGGGGAAAAAGTATCTGTCAGGATTTTTGCGCATTTTCCTTTGCCTCCTTCCTTTTCTTGCATTCCTCCCTTTTTCTGTACCATGTGGTATTCCCGAGAATCCAGTTAACAAAAGAACCGGCAGGGGCGGTCAGATGTTCGGAAGGAGCGGGCGGCTTAGTATTCTTCCGCTCAAAGCCAAAGAGAGTGAACGCTAACACATCCTCCGCCATATAAATCGCATCCGCCAGTGTATCGCCACAGGTATAACATCCTTGTAAGTCGGGAAAATGAACGGAATATCCACCCTCTGCTTCCGGTTCAAAAATCGCGGGATATGCGTATCTAGACATATGATTCTCCTTTAGTGCTCTTGAGCCTCTTCGGTCTGCGAGGATACTGCCGGTAGTTTTTTCCAGTTGGAACGTAGTCCGTCTATATGCTCGTGTAAATTTGGCTTTATACTTGCCCACAAAGGGTCGAGGATGAAATCAATCCCCTCTCTGCGTGCAAGCTTAGCGGCGGGAACAAAGTCGCTGTCACCTGAAATTAGAATAATATGATCGACTTGCATCGCTCTGAAACGCAATCGCCCGCCCGAGCATGTGCACATAATCGATCCCCCGTGTGCGAAAAAAACTTTTGCTGGGCTTCTCGCGGCTCAAAACGGCGGAATCGCCCCCGCATGCGCGGGGAAACAAAGCCCCCAGCGCAATCCAGATTACTTTGTTCTTCTCACTAGTTCCGCCAAAACTCCAAAAGGTGTTACTAAAATGGTTAGCAAGATAATCCACAACATACAATCACCTCCTTTTCGGATTCCCCCGCGTGATCGGGAAAATTCACTTTTGCATTTTCATCAGCTCAGATAGCACCATAAACGGAAACGCTATAATTCCTAAGACGATAAACAGCCCCCACCATATGATTACCCTCCTTCTCTCAAATGTAATCCCATCGGTCTCCCAGCGCATGTGGGAAAATAATCCAATCCTTTATATGTTTTGATTTTACCTCATTGCCTGTCTGAATTTTCGGACTCAATCAACACTTCGGGAAGTATCCGGAGGGTGTGGCTTTCCGTCAAGTTGAAGAAGTCACTGCATCGTGGATGACCATAAAAGTAGAGAGATTCTAGGATTACTCCAGCGTGTGCAGGAAAACAGATTCAAGAAGCGAGAGGGATAGTGGAATGTGGAATCACCCCCGCGTGTGCGGGGAATGCTGCGTATCGCCGGTGCTATACAGTTTGTATGTTGGGCATTATAATAAAGATGGAATATCTAACGCAGATGCGCAGAAGGCGGCGCTTCTGAAATTAAGCAGGACACACAACATGTCTCTGGAGGAGATTATATGAAGAAGAGCGACGCCGTAGAGGTAATCGATGACCATTTCGAGCTCCCGGAGTGGATAAAAAAGATGACCCGGCAAGAGATACAGGATGAAATTATAAGAATTTTGCTGGAAGAAGGCAAAATCAAAGAGGGAGAGTATCAACGGGAGGATCTGTTTTCTCTGCCCCCTGAAATGAGAAGATTGACGCGGGAGACATAACAGAATCAACTGAATAACAGTAACGCAAGCACAGTCATAGCGGCTGTGCTTTTTTGATGCACTGGTGGGCGCACTGGCGGACACTCCGGAAGATGGGAACGATGCGCACACTCCGAAAAACACAAGTGGGCTATCAAAGATAGCACTCAGCGAGGAGCAGCATGAAGAAGACGAAACTGGATGAGCCTTTGAAGAGCGGAGCAGTCACAGATGAGGAGTACAAGGATCTCCTTCCGACCTATAAGGATGACACGGGAGATCCGAATCCGGAAGACCCGCTCGTGGGGCTCGATGAGAAGACGCGGCAGCTGTCGAGAAGATGCCGCAGTCGGAGCGAGACCGGGCGGCAAACTGCATCAGCAACGCAAGAAAAAGAGATCTAGGACAGCAAGAGGCTGTACGAAGAGCTGAGAGCCGCGCCGGAAGAGCTTAAGGGGGCAAAGCTCACCGAGAATGAACGGAAGGAAGCGGCAGTCAAGCTTGCGGCGCAGCAAAAGAAATTCGCGGAAATGAAGAACCGGGAGCCCCCGCGTATGCAAGGAAAACTCTCTCTTGGTGTAAAGGCGCACAGAGCGGGCGGATTCCTCGCGTGTGCGGGGAAAACCGAAAAACACAGAAAAAGACTTTGAGAAAATGCGGATCACCCCCGCGTGTGCAGGGAAAACGCGGCAATCTGCTCAACGCGTGGCAGTAGGTTCGGATCCCCCCTGCATATGTGGGGAAAACCTACACCACATACACATTTGGGTTATATGCATAATGGAAAGACGCGAGGCCTATCAGTGAGAGAGCAAGAACACTTGACACTCTTTTAAGGGCGTGGGATACTAAAGACAGCAAAACTAGCATACGAAGGAATGCCATTGGAGCCCGGTGCGAATCCGGGGGTTGCGTAAAGGATCGCAGAGATGCGGTCCTTTTTGCTGTGCAAAAAAGAGGAAAATATGGGGTACTGATAACCCGAGAAACAGAGAAAATGAACTGGTGAGAGGATGAATAATGAAAAGAACATGGGCCCGGTTCGAAGCAGTGATGAAGCAAGGGAGCGAGGGCGAAATGGCGGCATTGCCTCTGGAAAATCCAGAAGGCGAAAAAAAGAGGTACGGGAGCGGTTAAAAGAAGCACTAAACTGTGCAGTGGTGAATCCCAAAGTGAAAAGCATGATGAAGCAAGGGATCACCCCCCGCGCATGCGGGGAAAACCCTGATCTTATTATACAACTTACAAAAGTGCTTGATCACCCCCCGCGCATGCGGGGAAAACTGGCCCGTACCGGAGCGAGGGAAAAAGCTGTGAGATCACCCCCCGCGCATGCGGGGAAAACGCTTTTCGGAAAGCCCTGCGCCAATTTCATCTCGATCACCCCCCGCGCATGCGGGGAAAACTTTCTATTTCATTAGTGAAAAAAGCGCCGTATCGATCACCCCCCGCGCATGCGGGGAAAACTGCTCGCCGCTGCCGCATAGCTAGCCTCGACCGGGATCACCCACGCGCATGCGGGGAAAACGGAGGAAGTGCTATGCGAAGAAAAAGAGCAAGAAAAAAGAAGCGCTTTAGCTTCATGGAAGCTTTAAAGCTCACAGCCGCCGTTATCATGCAGGCCGACTTCATATGCACGCAAGGATATCATCTGCTACAGATGGGCGTCGCTTTGGCACATGAGCTATCGAAAGCGCTTCATCACCTATATAGCCTAGTCCGCTAATAGGTGTAGAGAATCCGCCGCGCAGGCGGCGGGTTTCCTCTCTTTTATTCTAGCATAAACCGCATGAAAGGAAATATCTTTTTTATAGCTATGTGCTTTTTCTATGTCGTGTATCTCATAAGCGGGCGTGTGCTTGCGCCTGGTATGTGCGCGCTTGCAGCGTCCACTTGCGACACGATGTGTCGCGTCTCGCACCGGCTCCGCCACTAGTCATAGCGCGCGCGCTTGCAGGTGTGGGGCGGTATGATATGGCTATCTCGCAAAGCGCTTACCTCGCAGACGGGCACACGAAAACGGCCACTATATATAGCTCTCTTCGCCGCTCTATGACGGCAGCCGCTGCTCCGCCGAGCGCTGTCGGCTGCATGCCGACTTCTCTCCGGAACAAAGAAAAAGGCGGGCATATGCCCGCCTTTTTACTTACCCCTTTCAACCTCGCTTTTTACCTTCTAACGCCCGCCTACGCCATCCCGATCCGCCGCGTCTCCTATATGCTCCGCAAGTACTCGCTTTATAAAGCCGCTCACCGTCTCGCCCGTCGCGTCGGCTGCGGCACGTACTCGCTCAAAGTCCTCCTTTTTCAGCTCCAGCACAAAGCGCTTGTATACGCGCTTTTTATAGGCATTAATCTCCTGCGTCCTGCTCTTATCCATGTGCCCCCACTCTCGCTCTTTTTTTTCCTATCCTCTTATACTAACACATACCCCCCGCAGTTGTGCATACAGCATTTCTCACATTTTTTTGCTCTTTGTTTTGTTGATTTTTCTGGTATCTAGTTGTCTGCACAACCGTGTTATCATCAGGCCATCACAAGCAAGCGCCGCGAGTGCGGCGCACACCCGAAAGGAGATGTACCATGACAGTCAACTCTTCCGCCTTACTGCTACTCGCGACCTTCTCACGCACGCAAGACCGCAGCGCGTGGAATCACGGCGTTACTGCTCACGCGCTTGATCTACTGGACGCCTTCATAGACGCCTCCGCAACTGAGCTTGAACGCTCTGCTCTACTCAACGGCGCCTCTAGCTGGGCAGAGTACAGCCATGGCGGCTCCGCCTTGATCTACGATAGTGATATCGCAAAGCGTCTGTGCACTCCCTCCGAGCTCAAGCGCAAGCGCGGCGACGAGCTGCCCCCGAACTCGCGCGAGAGGGATCCCCCCCGCGTGTGCGGGGAAAACGCGCCCCGATGGCTCCAGAAGGCCGCGCTCCAAGAATTACCCCCGCGTGTGCGGGGAAAAGAGAACTACGCTTAACACGTATTTTGCTGGCGTAGAATTACCCCCGCGTGTGCGGGGAAAAGAGAACTACGCTTAACACGTATTTTGCTGGCGTAGAATTACCCCCGCGTGTGCGGGGAAAAGGATTACTGTCGTAGTCGCTTTCAGGTGCAGTCCGGATCACCCCCGCGTGTGCGGGGAAAAGCTTAATCTCTGCATCCAGCCCATCCTCATCGGCGGATCACCCCCGCGCGTGCGGGGAAAACAAAGTCCGCGAGCTCTGCCTCGCGGTCGACCGCGGATCACCCCCGCGCGTGCGGGGAAAACTCCGACCGCGGATAAAACGCTGGTTTTTCACACGAATCACCCCCGCGCGTGCGGGGAAAACTCACACAGCACAAAATCAAACATATTAACAGGGGGATCACCCCCGCGCATGCGGGGAAAACGAGTATGTTCGTTCAACAACACCATTAGAAGCAGGATCACCCCCGCGCATGCGGGGAAAACAAACAGACCGCAAGCCCGCAAAAGATAGAGTAAGGATCACCCCCGCGCATGCGGGGAAAACGCTCGACGAGTACCATCAGCACCCGGACACGGGGATCCACCCCCGCGCATGCGGGGAAAACATAAGCGCCAAAATTTCAGCTTTCAGCCCCTCAGGATCACCCCCGCGCATGCGGGGAAAACCGGTATCCCCACCGCTGTATCGCGAGCGAGTAGGGATCACCCCCGCGCATGCGGGGAAAACTTCTAATGTTGGCGTGACTGACGTTCGCGGTAAGGATCACCCCCGCGCATGCGGGGAAAACTCACGCAACTCACAAGCCCATAGTGTCCGCTCGGGATCACCCCCGCGCATGCGGGGAAAACGACCCCTATCAATTACCATGTGCTTAAAGTTGGGGATCACCCCCGCGCATGCGGGGAAAACAGGACGCACGCCGGTTCATCACCGGCGCGGGGAGGATCACCCCCGCGCATGCGGGGAAAACATGTAAAGCGCATGAGTGAAAAGCGTGATCTAAGGATCACCCCCGCGCATGCGGGGAAAACTTGCCCTCCTCTGTGGTACATCTATAGTATAGAGGATCACCCCCGCGCATGCGGGGAAAACAGGAATAATCTTCATATTTACAATCCAGGAACAGGATCACCCCCGCGCATGCGGGGAAAACGGAGCGATGACTTGGAAAAGGCAGCATATGTGAGGATCACCCCCGCGCATGCGGGGAAAACGCTCGACTTTTGATTGGAGATTATCTTGCATAAGGATCACCCCCGCGCATGCGGGGAAAACTCCTATCAGGAGCAGGAAAGCTTCGTCGAGACAGGATCACCCCCGCGCATGCGGGGAAAACGGCGGGAGGTGGTATGTCTTCGACAACGCCGGAGGATCACCCCCGCGCATGCGGGGAAAACCTCGTCGGTCATAGAGGCATGGTCGCAAAGAGCGGATCACCCCCGCGCATGCGGGGAAAACCGAACGAAATCGCGGCGGGGACGGTGCTCACGGGGATCACCCCCGCGCATGCGGGGAAAACGAGCTCAGTACAAGCGCGTAAAGCCCCGCCTCAGGATCACCCCCGCGCATGCGGGGAAAACTGCAATGCTTTCGACCTGGTGCGCATTCATAAAGGATCACCCCCGCGCATGCGGGGAAAACGGGATTCAGAGGCACGGAGGGCGGTGGCTCAGAGGATCACCCCCGCGCATGCGGGGAAAACTGCCACCAGGTCTTTGAGGTAGGTCTCCCATTGGGATCACCCCCGCGCATGCGGGGAAAACACATAAAGTCCATTGGTGCACTAAACAGCGTCAGGATCACCCCCGCGCATGCGGGGAAAACCGGCAGATGATGTAGGTTTATCTTCATATCATAGGATCACCCCCGCGCATGCGGGGAAAACGATAAAACGGCCTCACAATGCTGCTCTCGTCTAGGATCACCCCCGCGCATGCGGGGAAAACGCTCTTAGACGGTCTCCGTAGCATCCTCACGAAGGATCACCCCCGCGCATGCGGGGAAAACAGCTATGGAGTAGAAGTAGAAAATGGGGAGCAAGGATCACCCCCGCGCATGCGGGGAAAACTCTCCGGGGTTTCTTTTGGGTTAGTCGTCGCCGGGATCACCCCCGCGCATGCGGGGAAAACTTACCTTTTCTACTTCTAATCCATCTCTTTCGAGGATCACCCCCGCGCATGCGGGGAAAACGGGTTGCGGTATTCCACGTTCCCCTTGACTTCAGGATCACCCCCGCGCATGCGGGGAAAACAGTGAAGGTCTCCGCAAAAGAGCTTTCAGCGAGGGATCACCCCCGCGCATGCGGGGAAAACTGGATGACCTGAAAGAGTAGGAGGCAGCATGAAGGATCACCCCCGCGCATGCGGGGAAAACGACGGCGACCAGCTTCGCAGCGTCTCTCACGAAGGATCACCCCCGCGCATGCGGGGAAAACGTCTTGAAGCCCCTGTGTGACAAATGCTTTCGAGGATCACCCCCGCGCATGCGGGGAAAACTCATGCCCCTTTCTCCTTGTCCACGCCCGCGTAGGATCACCCCCGCGCATGCGGGGAAAACCACATAGCTGTAAAAAAGCCAAACTGAGAGGCAGGATCACCCCCGCGCATGCGGGGAAAACGCCTCAATGAGTTTCACTCTCGTTCTGTTATCAGGATCACCCCCGCGCATGCGGGGAAAACGAGAGGTCGAGACTGTAGTCATGAGCCAGATTAGGATCACCCCCGCGCATGCGGGGAAAACCGGCTACTTACAACTCTAATCAGATTCGGATGAGGATCACCCCCGCGCATGCGGGGAAAACCGGGTGGTGACATGAAGACACAGTACAACGCCAGGATCACCCCCGCGCATGCGGGGAAAACGAGGATAATTTTCGCGGTTTTAACTATAGGTTAGGATCACCCCCGCGCATGCGGGGAAAACGGAGCGGCACACCCGTGATGCGGATGTGTCCCGGGATCACCCCCGCGCATGCGGGGAAAACCCCTTGAAGAGCGTCAGGTCATTCTCGAAGGCAGGATCACCCCCGCGCATGCGGGGAAAACTAAATGCTGTTAAACGATTGGTTTTGGGCTACAGGATCACCCCCGCGCATGCGGGGAAAACTGATACTTACTTTACGCGCTCTTCCGTCATTAAGGATCACCCCCGCGCATGCGGGGAAAACGTATCTACAAATTCAGACAAAGCAGCCAACATAGGATCACCCCCGCGCATGCGGGGAAAACGTGCTATTCAACTTCTCAAACTATGGCAGCAAAGGATCACCCCCGCGCATGCGGGGAAAACGATTGATTGCGATGCTCACATCAACCCCAGCCAGGATCACCCCCGCGCATGCGGGGAAAACAAAATGGCAAAGTTTCCGAAAAAGTATGAGACAGGATCACCCCCGCGCATGCGGGGAAAACATATAATCTAAACCCCTATCTACAATGTGAACAGGATCACCCCCGCGCATGCGGGGAAAACGTGCTATTCGACTTCTCAAACTATGGCAGCAAAGGATCACCCCCGCGCATGCGGGGAAAACGGAGAGCGCTTGAGCGGGAGCGGAGCCTTAGAAGGATCACCCCCGCGCATGCGGGGAAAACTTGCTCAGTATCGCCGCCTGCTCATCAGGCAGAGGATCACCCCCGCGCATGCGGGGAAAACGAGATGGCAAAGGCTTGGGCAGAGGGCGACGAGGGATCACCCCCGCGCATGCGGGGAAAACTATACCACCGACGTGATTCTGACAAGCCAGGAGGGATCACCCCCGCGCATGCGGGGAAAACTTCTATGGTTCGAGCACATACACGACAGAGGAGGGATCACCCCCGCGCATGCGGGGAAAACACTTCGGAAATGGCGTATTTCCGTGGTTGATCCTAGTCCTCAGCCTCGATCCTCTTTAACTTCTCGTAGAGCTGATGCGTCAATCGGCAGTCAGCGAGCGCCCTGTGCGGCTCCAGTATAGCAAAATGAAAGTACTTTGATAAGGTCAAGAGTTTGTAATCTTCTACGTCCTCTACCTTTTGCCGTGCAAGATTCAGTGTATCGGTAATGTGAGGATGTCCCGGTAAGATATCGTTTTGCTTGCAAGCCTGCTGCAGGAAGCGCCAATCAAAGCTTGCATTATGGCTCACAATTCGTGTGTCTCCGATGAACTCCAGTAGCTCTTTGAGCACCTCTACAATCGGCTTCCCCTCATTTTTAAGCTTATCCGATGTGATTCCGGTCAATTCAACAATCGTTTCCGGCACAGCATCGCAGTAAATCAAGCTACTGTAACAAGAAACTTCTCGTCCTTCCTCTATTCGTATAGCCGCAACTTCAATCAATTGGTCGCGTGCTATATTAAGGCCGGTCGTCTCCAAATCGAGCACCACATATTCGGCTGTACATCGTTTGCGCGCCTGATGCTTCTGAATCTGCTGCACCTGATAGAATGTCTCCGCACGGCTCATCGCAGCCTTTTCTGCCTCAACTTGTTCGGAATTTTTTTCTCGTTTTTTTATTCCCGGCTTTCTCACCAGCTTGATTCCGTCGTAATCCACCGGCATCCAACTGGTATTATGAATTGCAAAGTCTAATTTCTGCTCTCCGTTGCTGCTGTAAACCATGGTTGCTCTGCCATCTTTCACGTGCTCGCAAATACGTCCCCAAAGTTCATCGCGAACGCGTGCACTGAGAGTCCCAACATAAACTCCTGTCGAAATTTCAAGCAGCCATTTAGACAAATCTCCTCGCACCTTGGGCGGGCAATCGGTAAGTGTGATCACTATCATGATGTATCACCCGTCCGATACGAAGTGGCGTTTGGAACAGTATCTCTTATGTTATCCCAAAGGTAAACAGCACTTTCTT
>ERZ773031.1058-NODE-1058-length-14233-cov-25.944774_pt1 | contig 14233 bp, 13 predicted proteins | sample MGYA00511666_ERZ773031 | MGnify/ENA primary metagenome ERZ773031 (study PRJEB29015, sample SAMEA2738135) | human oral metagenome | biome: human oral; feature: human-associated habitat; material: saliva | place: China | collected 2250 ...
CGATGCCCTCAAGGCGTCGGGCCTGAAGCTGACGCAGATCGTGGGCGATGTCCTCGCGGGCATCCGCGCCCTGTGACGAGATTTCTGAAAGGAGGACGAGCAATGGCTACATTCGTCATCGAGAGTGTCCCCGCCCGCCCGCCTGGCTGGGAACACCTACTACCTGGATGAGGAAGAATCCCACATCGAGGTCAATCAGGAACTCGCTCGCGCCACTGGCGCTGGCGCTCTGCTTGAGCGCGTCTGCCCGGCGAAGGTGTACTCGGTCGAGGCCGATGGCACCGTTGGCGTTGATTACGCGGCGTGCCTCGAGTGCGGCACCTGCCTGGCCGTGGCACCGGAGGGCGTGCTCAAGTGGCACTACCCGCGCGGTAGCTTCGGCATCATGTTCCGCGAGGGCTGATAACCCCAAAAGGTGCGGCCACGGGTCGTGTCTGCGGTGAGGCGGTGGGAGCGTGTAGCTCCCGCCGCCTCGCTGTATGTGGGGACGAGGCCGGGGTATGGCCTGTGCCGCCACTTCTTCCCACGGCATGTGTTACTGCCGTGTGTCCGTGGGCTTAGGCGAAGGGGACGCGTGGCATGCCGAATAGGGCCTGGCAGGCTTCCTTGGTGTTTTCAATGTGGGCGATCTCGAAGAGGCGCTCGGGTGAGTGCTTCAGGAACCACGGTAGATTTGCGGCAGCACGTGTAGATATGTTTGCGACGATGCCCGTAGGTGACCCCTCGTAGAGGAGTTCCCCTGTCTCGAGATCTTGTGACCAGTGTGGGGCAGGGGAGAGCCATCTGAATGCAATCCCGATATCCTCCAGCTGCCAGCTAAGCCGAAGGAAGTCAAACAATTCCATCACGAGCCATTGTTTAATTATGGTTAAATTCTTCGTGCGAATTGCGCCTCGCGGATTATATGATCGTTCGCTTATTCCGGTGAAATAAAAGCCGTCCTCATGCCAGATGTGCATCATGATTTGAGGATCTGGACCGAGGAAATAGAAGTGATTCTCGCTCAGTGCACTCAAAGGCCTATCGATGAGTGAGGTCAGGGCCGTTATGAACTCGTCGTCGCCAATCGTTGTCATGGTCTGTAGTGTCTCATGCTTTCCTGAGTCGTCGGTCGAGAACTTGAGGCTGGCTGTGGAGGGGTCTGGGTTTTTTGGACCATTTGTTTTGAGTGGGTTGTTCTGAGTGGTACGCAGCCACGGCCTCGACCCTCAGAAGCCTTTCTATCGGCCGGACATCGGGGGAATCATCCGTGAGATGTCGACGCCCGCGTCACTGAGCTGGCGGAGATACGGCTCAAATGATGTCCTGAACGGGGTGAGCGCTGGACGTGCGTCAGCGTTGAGGTAGGAATTGAGGTAGTCCTCGACCGAAAACTGCACGGCAAACTGCAGCTGCCGAAGCGCGGCGCAGTTCGTCGAATTGAGGGACAGCTCCGGATTCGCGATGTGCTGATAGTTCGCGACGCGAGGCCAGCGGGTCGGGGAAGATACCCACCGGCTACGCAGCTCATCGGTGAGCATGGTAGGCGAGATGGCGTCCTGGAAAAGGTCCGCGCGGCGCAGCGCTCCAACCGCAGCGATAACGATGTACGAGGCTATCGTCGCGCTCTGGGTGTCGATGCAGAATGCGGCGCTTGGGTGGCGTTCGGACCAACTGAAGCAAAACCTGTCCTCGATGGTCCAGACCGCAAAGAAGTCGGTGTTGTAACTCGAGAAGGCGTAGCCGTTCTCAAAGCTCTCGGGCGTTACGGAAGTATCCGAACAGAGCTTCCCAATCAGGGGCTTTAACGTCTCCAACATGGGCAGAAACTCCTTCAATGATGTGTTGAGTGACGAGCTCGTCGATCGATAGCGGAGAAAGATTATTGAATGTGACTCGCTCCAGGAAACGAACCTGCGGCGCATACCCGCGCGAACCATGGTCCTCGGCAAGGAGGCAAATCTCGATGAAAACCCCCTCCGGTAGCGGGTCAGCGGTGAATTGATATTGGTGGTACAGCTCGTTCATTTGTGCGGGCGGAGCTGACCTGCAATCCGCCGGAATGATGCCGTTGTCGATGATTGGAGTGAGGGAAAAAGCTCCGACGTGCCCGATGTGATCGAACCCCGTGACGTGAAAGTCTTCGATGAAGCTCTCTTTGTCTGAGTAGTAGCGGTCTGATCCAGCGATGGCCCCATGATCAATATCGTCACGCCATGTCGGAGAAATGCTGCCCGGAACGGAATACTGTGAACGCATCCAATCAGCCGTCGAGCGCATCTCCGGATGCGTGCCGTGTGCGAACTGGCCCTTGAGATCAAGAGCAACATCTTTGCCGATCCGGTAGCGACTCCCCAGTCCACTCGACGCATGCATCAGAGCGTCGCTCGGTCCCGGCGCCCGCACGGGGAAGAAACGAGTCTCCGGGTCAATCGGGCGGCCGGTATTGGGGGCGGGGGAATCTAGTGACAATGGGGCCTCGATTCATGTGTCGTGTGGAGACGAATAGTTTCTTTTTGCGCCGTGCTTAACAGGGTAGCGAGCGGTGGTGTGACCGCATGCGTTGGCGCATGTGGGGCTATTCGATCGGGAGCAGGAAGCGCTTGGATGCGCCCTCGGGAAGATCGAGTGGATTGGCGTACGTGGCGCGTAGCTGGGGTTCGAGCTCGAGGATGATGGGGTCCCAGCTATTCAAGATCCTAGTAGGTTCGTATTTCCGAGTCTCTTCGTTCAGATGTAGTTCTTCGTGAACTTGGATCGTTACCCCGAGGAACTCCGTGGGAGGATATTGATAGAAGTAAGTCCCCGGGAGATAGGTGACCTCTTGGAGGTTGTAGGCTGGTGCCCCTTTGAGAAATGGCGTAAGGTCACGCCCGTTTGAGCCGATGAAAATCGCCACTTCGGGCTTCTCTAAGTTGTTCGTCGCGATCGCAAGGCTGTGCGATGTCGCCAACAGGGTGGGCGCACCAATTGGGCGAGGTTCGGTGGGTGTGCGGTCGATGTAACCACGGAAGGTGATTGCAGCGGTTGGGGAGAGCTTCTTGAGGAAAGCGAGAAACTCCTGAGCATTATTGTCTAACATTTTCCTACCTGTGGAGAATTGAATTGTTCTGAGGAAAGCGTGTAGGAATGTGTATTTGTGTTGTTAGGAAGTGAGTCTTGGTGTTGTTGTATTTGAGTATTTCCAGGTTGTGGGGAGCCTGCATTTGTGGCTTTGAACCTTGTTGAGTATTTCCGTGAAGAGTTATTTAGTTAGTGTCGTTTCGCAAAGGGGGCTTCAAGGTATCGTGAGAATCCTCAGATGTCCTGGCAATCCAGAAGAGGCTGCAGTTGACGACTGTGGAAGAATCGTATGAAAAATACCGATTATGCTGAAAGTTGGTCCTACCGTTTGGGTTCCAAAATGGCGTAGTATTCCCATCTATCCTCCTGAGGGTTATAGCGCCTCTCATATGATGTAATATCATAGTCAGAGTTTCGTCCCATGAGGACCTCTCCCTCGTGTTGGGCGTAAGAGATTGGGCCAACGTCCGGTCCAGAGGCATCACGAATTTCGTACATCACTCTGACTTCGCCATCAGCTAGTTTGTCTTTCCGCATGAATGATTCGGCGACATGGTCGAACTTGCTCGTTGACAGGTAGGCGGGGTCGCTGAAAGTGCCACTTTCGAGTATTTCGAGCAACTTCCCTTCGTTCATCTTGAAGCCGCGGTACAATGTTCCCCTAAACTCTGGAAGTGTCTTGAGGAATTCATCCCTAACTTTAAGTTGATGCAACTGTTCGGGTGATAGTTCAGCAGATGGGTCGCGAAGGTCTCCATTGATCCGTTGATATTCCGGAGCTGTGTAGTCGTTAGTGCGTAGGATGCCTTCAGAGTCTAGGCCGTATTTCATTTCAATGTTTTTGGCCCATGCGCGACGTGCTTCAATCTCGTAGAACGGTGGTGCCTGCTCAATATTTAGCAGCCAGTCTTTGGAGCTAATGCGTGCATGTTTGTCGTAGTATTTGAAGCCATATGCTTCAAAAAGTTCCGCGTCAAACGTGTCTGCGTCGTCCTCGTCGACCGTGGTAGATGAGTTGTCGCCGTTAGGGGTGTCGTCGCCCATGTGAGTGGACTTGTTGTGGGGATCGGCTAGCGCATCATCGGAATTGCTCCCGTTTGATGTGTCAGCTGATCCATCAGCCTCGTGAGTGGGCGTGGTGGGATCGGCCGCGTGGGGTTTGCCGTCGGCGGTGTGGCCGGCGGTGTCTCCGTGGCCTGCGTGCGACATATCCGGCGCGCCATCTGCTCCGGCGTGGGTTGCGTGGGGAGCGTCTGGCGTGGCGTGGTGGGCGTGTGAAGCCTCGTCGCCATGGAGAAGTTTGTAGAACAGGTTGTTCTTAATGTCGTCGGAGGGTTCCGTTGTGTGCGGGGTGCCGTCAGGGGCGTGGCTGGCACCGTCTCCGTGTCCTGCATGCGACATATCCGCAGCACCATCTGCCCCGGTGTGGGGTGCATGGGGAGTGTCTGCCCCTACTGTGGGATCACTGGCGTGCTGCGGCATCCCAGCATTGTCTGCCTTTCCAGATCTATTGACGATGTTATTCTCCCACGAGAAATCATCAGAGTTTCCGGCAGTCGCCCCTGCTCTCCTGCGGACAGCGTTGCCGTCGATCTCCCTGGTGGGCAAGTCTGCCTCATCCATCGCAGTGCTGGGAGCGTCGGCTTTATTGGCGCTGCCGAATCCGTGGTCTGCATGCGGTATTCCAGCGGCATTATCTGCCCCGGTGTGAGGTGCCTGGTCAGTATCGCTCAGGCTATGAGTGCTTGGGGCCTCACTCTTCGGGGGTGCCGGGATGGGAGGCTCGTCCTTCGGGGGTGCCGGGATGGGAGGCTCGCTCTTCGGGGCTCCACCGCCCGTGGTCGGGGAGTTGTGTGAGGACGAGGCCCCGGAATGGCCGTTAGTGCCCTGTCCGGCCTGGTGGGAACCACTGTGGCCAGCACCGGAGCCGGAGTCGGCATGCGAAGTGCCGTGAGAATTACCTGCTGCGGGGTATGAACCCTGCGCAGGTGTCGACGAGCCGCTGTGGGTACCAGAATCAGCGCCGGTGTGGCCGCCACCATGTCCTGTGAAGGATCCTGTCGAGTGTGAACTGGATGGCGTGCTACCGAGGCCACCGCTGGTATCAGCGGAATTGGTGACACCGTTTGCGCCATGAGTACCATGTCCGGCGTTCGCGCCGAAATCAGCGGTACCGCCGAAGCTGTCTGCTCCGTGGCTAACACGGCTCGGATCGCTGCCACCGAAGGCGCCAGCGCGCTCATACGATCCCTGAGAGCCCAGGCTGGCCTCGCTACGGCCGACGCCCGCGCCGACGAGTTCATCGGTGCCGCCGGTGCCTCGCTGAGGAGTGCCGGTGTTGTTGGCCGGAGAGTATTGACCGTTAGAGCTCTTGTTGAAATCGCGGGAATCGACATTCAGGTGGTTGGAATCCTTGCGATTACCTGCGTCGTACGATTCGCCCCTGTCGGCAGACGAGTGGAGGTCGTTGCTTGAGGTATTACGCGGCTCGTCGGGATCGATGCGCCGCCTCGGGGGAAGGCCATCGGCTGCTGAAACACCTTCGCCTGCCATGCCGTTGTGTGCCGGGCCGCTGGGGTTGCCATGCGCGCCCGCCGCAGGGGCAGCGGTACCCGCTCCTGCCGAGGCCGTACCGCTGGTGCCATGCGAACCTGCGGCAGGGGTAGTAGTCCCGGAAGTGCCAGCGCCGGATGCCTGAGGTGTGGTACCGGGTTGGGCTGTGCCGGGGGTTCCGTTTTGCTGGTGAGTCGGAGGAGCGTACTTCGAAGTCGGGTCGGTGGTACCAGTCTCACCGGAATGTGTAGCGCCGGACATTCCGTTGCCCTGCTGGCCTGGAGGGGCGAATCGAGAGTTCGGATCAACCGCACCGACTCCTCCGTGTGACGGATTCCCCGAGTAGCCGCCATTGCCGTGACTGGGGGCAGGCGTGCCGGACAGGTCGGGTGCGCTACCGTTGTTGTAGCCGGGATGGTTGGGTGGGGTGTAGCTGGGGGAGTTGGGCGCGCCGTGGGACGGGTAGCTGGGTGCGCCTGTGCTGGGCATGCTGGGTGCGCCATGGGACGGATAGCTGGGCGCACCTGTGCTGGGCATGCTGGGTGCGCCATGGGACGGATAGCTGGGAGCACCTGAGCTGGGCATAGTGGGCGTGCCGCTATGACCAGTCGGGCTGGTAGGTGCTGTTGGAACGTGAGGATGCGGTGTAGTTCCGGAGTGTGGCAGGTGGCTGCCTAGGCCGGCCAGGCCGCTCGCTGCGTCGGAACCGATTCGTGCGAGCCTTCCAGCGAGTCTACGGCTCGCACGAACAAGGTCTGACACATCACTGATGTGAGTGACTGATAGAACGAGCTCACGACCGATAAAAGCGGCGCGTGCAGCACCTTTGAGACCCTTGGCAGCTGCCGCAGCTCCCGCTGTTACGTAGGTTAATACGATATCGGGAGCGAGGCGGCCAAAAGCACGTCCAGGGTCGTCAGCCCATGTCTCTCCGTCGATGAGGCTGTAAAAAACATCCCCGAAAAACTTTGTTGGATTGTTGGACAGTTCTGTAAAGAAACTTTCTAATTTTTCAGCCGGAACATCCGAATAGCTGACTAAAAACTCCTCTGGAGTGAGCCCTCCCGTGATGAGACGACGGAAATCGTTGAGTAGCGTTGGAGTGCCGAGGAATAACAGGTTAAACAGATCTGTTACAGCGTCTTTGACACCGAGGCCGAATGAGCCTGCAGTGCGGGATATTGCGTCGAGCCATGTGCGCTCAGGCAGCTTGGAAATACCATCGTCCAGTACGGAGTTCAGCTGATTTCCGGCCTCGTTAACTTCGTTGACAAGTGCCTGGAAGTCTTCCTCCGCGCCCTGCATCGTTGCCCGACCCGGCCCCTCGTCGCACGAGGCATCGATCATGGGGATGCCGCCCTCGGCTTGGGCACGGCTCCGTGCGTCAGCCTTGTTGTTTTGTGCCTGCTCGACCGCCCGACGACCCTGTTCCCACCGCGATCGAATCTCGTCGCACTGGCTCTGTGCCGACTGCAATGTCGATGCATATGTCGAGTATGCGGTCGAGGCGCTTGAGAATGCTTCCTGCGCGTCGAGCCAGCCCTTTAGCTGGAGCTTGTACTTTTCGTGGAAACGCTTCGCGGCGCGTCCCGTCCATCCGTCGGCTTTTAATGTGGAGAGACTTGAATGTATCTCTGCGAATTCATTCGCACGATCCATCATGACCGCGGCGCGCGTGGAAATGCCGCCGGGATCTCCGCCGATAGTAAAAACAGGTGCACCCTGTGCAACAACACCCATGTCAGCTACATTCCCGATCCGACGACGGGAGCCTGCTCCAGCGCTTCGGCCGCCTTCTCCACTTTCGCCATGTGTTCCTTCGCTTGCTCCATGTATTTCGCGTACGCTCCGAGTGCACCACCCGCGGCCCCCCTGGCAGCTCTGACTTCATCGCGCAGGTCATTGAGGCCCTTCTCCCATGTATCCTGGAATGCGTTTGTCTTATCCCACACGTCCGGGTTTTCGAGCATGCCAGAGTTTGGGACCCAGTCCTCCACGTCATACTTCTGTGCTGTTTCCTCAAAGGAGGATAACGCCTCTACAAATGAGGACAGAGCCTCCAGATCAACCTCGAAATCACCCATGAACCGTCCTCTTAACCATCGACATAAACGTAGGCCTTGGCCTCCGCTCTATTACCGGCCTCTTTAATCTCTTCCATTGCCTTGGAAGCCTCGGTGAGCAGCTTGCTCAACTCTTCCCCGCGTTTCTCCAAACGCTTTAACGCTTCTTCGAATGCCTTGCGAGACTCGCCTGTCCAATCATCGACCGCCTTCGTAACCGCGCTGTTCACGTCGGGGATGAAATCGCGAACGAGGCTTGCCTTTTGTGAAAATAGGTTGGCCATTTCAGAGGCTTCTGCCTCGTGAAAAATGAGCATGGAATCGCCGCTCATTCTGACTCTCCTTCATCGCTGGCTACGGATAGTTGCTGGAGCGTGTGATAGAACGTGATCCCTGAGCCATTGTCATCGTCCACGCTAAAGCCTGAACCTGCGTCAATCACGGCCTGAATGATGTTCTCTTCGCATAGGCCGAATAGTTCCTCGACGCTGACTAAAGCGTCTGCGAGGTTTCCGAGGTCCTCGTACAAAGCACTTAGGGAGTCGTTCCACTTAGTTAATGCGTTTCCGAGTGGTTCGATGTATGGGCCATTAACTCCTTCGCACAGGCTGGAGATCTCTTCCCCGAAGGTCGATATCGACTGCGAAAAGGGGTCGGCGACAGGCTGAATGGCCTGGGCAGCCTCAATCAGCTTGCCCGGAGTGAAACCTACATCTGCGCTCATGCTATCAACCTACAAATTGACTGACCGCGTGTCAAATGGCGCGGTTGCTTAGTGCTCCAAGTGCTCGTGTTCGCGGTGCTGCGGGCATTCGAGCTGGAACGTGGAATGCGCAATGGGGAAGTGGTGGCACGCGCATTCGCCCAGCTGGTGGACGATGCGGTCGCGGTTGGGGCCATCGGAGTCCTCGGAGACGGTCACGTGCGCGGTCACGGTCACCAGGTGAGACGAGACGGCGGCCACGTGTAGGTCGTGTACGTCGAGCACACCGTCGACGCCCATCATGTGCGCGCGCAGCTCGGTGATGTCCACGGTCGCGGGCGTCTGCTCCATGAGGATCGCGACGGAGCGGCGCAGGAGTGTCAGCGCGCGCGGCGCCATGAGCGCTGCGATCAGGAGTGAGGCTATCGCGTCGGCGCGCGTCCACCCGAGGGCCCACTCGGCGCCGGCCGCGACGATGACCGCGAGGGACCCGAGGGCGTCGTTTGCGACCTCCAGGAACGCAGCCTTCATGTTGAGGTTCGAGTTGCGTCCGCCCGCCAGGATCGCAAGCGACACAGCGTTCGCGAGCAGGCCGACGACACCGACCAACAGCATGGGGCCAGCCTCGACCTCGGGCGGGGAAGCCAGGCGCCACGCGGCCTCCCAGGCGACCATCACGCTGATAATAAGGAGCATGCCGGCTTGCAGGGTGGCGGCCAGGACCTCGGAGCGCGCCCACCCCCATGTGTGCTTCTCGTCGCGCGGGCGGCGCATGAGGTGAGCGGCGGTCAGCGCGATAACGAGGCCGGAGGCGTCCACGACCATGTGCCCGGCGTCCGCAGCCAGGGACAGGGAGCCTGACCAGAAGGCGCCGAGCAGCTCCGCGACAACGACCGCTCCCGTCACCGCGAGCGCCCACCCCAAGCGCATGGTCGAGGCCGCCGCGTGGGAGTGATCGTGCGAGTGGCCTCCGTGCCCGCCACCGCGGGAGTGCGCGTGATCGTGGGAGTGGGCCACGGCCTCGTCAATATGGGACGAGGCAGGGGCTGATTCTCGCGCGGAACCGGCGCTGGGGGAGGGGCTGGGACGGTTGTCGGGCATGCTCCTACTGTACGTTCCGAATGGGCTCTGTGCGGAGCGGCTCGACCACTCGGTATGTCGTAGATCACTGTCTGGGTGGCTTGTCTTGGGACTGGGTGCCCGGGTCTGAGTGTGACGGACGACGTATCCTAGGAGACAGAGCGCGGGGAACACCGCGACTGAAGGGCACACGCCCACAGGAACTGTAAAGGAGCGCCACATCATGGCAGAACCTCGTATCGTCACCGTCACTGGCGCAGCCGGCAACATCGGCTACGCCCTCCTGTTCCGCATTGCTTCCGGCCAGCTGTTCGGCCCGGACGTGCCCGTCAAGCTGCACCTGCTGGAGATCCCGCAGGCCGTGAAGGCCGCCGAGGGCACCGCGATGGAACTCGACGACTGTGCGTTCCCGACCCTGGCCGGCGTTGAGATCTTCGACGACGTGAACCGTGCGTTCCAGGGCACCAACGTCGCGTACCTGGTGGGTGCCATGCCGCGCCGTAAGGGCATGGAGCGCGCCGACCTGCTCGAGGCCAACGCGGGTATCTTCGGCCCCCAGGGCAAGGCCATCAACGACGGCGCCGCCGACGACGTGCGCGTCCTCGTCGTGGGCAACCCCGCGAACACCAACGCCACCATCGCCCAGAACGCTGCGCCGGACGTCCCCGCGTCGCGCTTCACCGCGATGATGCGCCTCGACCACAACCGTGCGATCGCGCAGCTCGCCCACAAGACCGGTGCTGCGAACGCCGACATCAAGGACGTTGTCGTGTGGGGTAACCACTCGGCCGACCAGTACCCGGACGTCTCCTTCGCGAAGGTTGCCGGCAAGCCCGCGACCGAGCTCGTGGACGAAGAGTGGCTGTCCAGCTACTACCGTCCCACCGTCGCCAAGCGTGGCGCCGCCATCATCGAGGCGCGTGGCGCCTCCTCGGCCGCCTCCGCCGCGAACGCCGCGATCGACCACATGTACTCCTGGATCCACGGCACCCCCGAGGGCGAGTGGGTCACCGCCGGTGTCATGTCCGACGGCACGCACTACGGCGTCCCCGCCGGCCTGAACTTCGGCTTCCCCGTCACCTCCGACGGTGGCGAGTGGCAGGTCGTCGACGGCCTCGAGATCTCCGACGCGACCCGCGCCGGAATCGACCACAACATCAAGGCCCTCCAGGAAGAGTACGACGCCGTCAAGGCGCTCGGCTTCATCAAGTGAGGCTACCGCCCTCGTGGCGGTTGGTGGGAAGGGTGCGCGCCCGGCTGTTTGGCCGGGCGCGCGCCCGCATGTATGGGGGCCATGTGTTCGGGTGTGAGCTTGGCGTGCACCCACGTGCGGGGTTGTTGGGGCTTCCTCTGTGAGTGTGGCGCGGTCGCAGCGCTTCGGCGACTTGCGGTAGTACCGCGTGATGGAGCGATTCATTAGATGCAGCAGCAATGCACTAGATGGCAAGGCATTGCACTGTTTACTATCCAGTGCAATGCTGCGCTAAGTAGTGCAATGCCACTGAGCAACAAGCCCATGCGCGGCGCGGCCTACCCCATTGCTGCTCCAATGAGATTCCAGCCGAGCTATGTCGGGCAGCCCTGCACCGGTGAGAGAGCCTGACACCAGCTAGGGAGCATTGCACTAGCTCCGAGCTGGTGTAATGCCCCGCTAAGTGGTGTAACACCACTTAGAAACAAGCATCATTGCGGCCTGATGGCTACTACGCGTTGGTGAGGACTATGTGCGCGGCTGCGGGTCAGTGAAATGGTGCGTAGTGTCGGACCTGTTGGCGGGGGCCGAGCTGTCCCTGACGTGTATCTGCGCTGTCGCTTGTTGCCGATGAGGGCGTGCACCCGATCAGTGAGCACTGCACCCGTTCTGATCGGGTGTAACGCTCCTTGACGGGTGCAATGTTCCTTATCGGGTGAAGCCTTCAAAATTTCGCACGTAATTCTATTCAGAGTCCTTCAGAATTTGAAATCAGAACGTTGAAATTCCGCGCTTTCTGGGGTTTCGTAAATTTGTGGTGTCTAGGAATTACGTGCGAGATTGTTCAGTAGCTCAGTGTGGTCGAGGAGGGGGAACTAGTTGACTGCTGCGCCGGTAGAGCCGTCCTTGATCCAGTCGTAGGCAACGCGCTGCGTACCGTTGGCGACAGTGATCGTGCCGCACTCGCGGAATCCAAAGGATTCGAGCGCGCGTCGCATTGGAGCGTTGTCCTTGTGGGTGTCGCAGCGCAGGTAGTCCGCGTGCTCGGCCGCGAAGCTGAAAATCGCTCGTGCAACTCCATGCCCGCGCACTGCGGCCACACGGTGAATCACGTGGTAGTCGGCGTCGGAATGCCAGGCGCCATCAATCTCGGCGTAGGTCTCGTCTGGCCCGGCAGCGAAAGAAAATACGGCGAGCGGCCCGGCCTCATCGGTCACGAGGAAACAGTGTCCGCGTGCGATGTCTTCCTCGGCATCAATCCGGCCTGGGTATCCGTCGGGCCACTGAGCCGCATTCCCATTCGCCTGCATGAACGCCCGGGCATGCTCATACGCCCCCTCGATAAACTCGAGGTCTTCAGGGGATGCGATTCGATTCTGCACACGGTAATCGTATCAACGGAATTTGCTCAATATGTGACTGTCCGGATTTGAGGTAGGTGTGAGCATCTTGTCCTAAGTTCGTATCTGGATTTGTGTAACTAAAGGCATGACCTAATGCTGAAACAGGACTTATTGTTTCAATCAGATGCAAGTCAAGTTACTCTATAATCTGATGTTACTGTATTTGATAAATGTGGTGGGTCTAGCGCATATCTAACATAACTGTTTCCCTCCTGTGCTCGACTTGATTGTGAAGATGATGGCTTGCGATTTAAATATCTTAAAAATGTGAGGATAAGAGTGGTGAGTATTGAGCACTTTAAGTTTTAACCGCGGCTGGCTCGGGGTTGGAATGAGTAGTAAGTCGTTGAATGTATAGGTTTGGGGGCTGAGCCGCAAGAGTGCGTTGAAGTGAGTGTGAATAGAGCGTATGTCGCATATGTTTGTAACTTGATCTTCTGTGTATCTTGTTCTGGAGATGAGTCCGCATGATTATTGACTGCTGCGACTGCTTCTGGAGCGTCCTGTCTTCCATTGATATGTGTGACCTTCGGCGAGGTCGGATGGGTTGGGGCCTTCGAAGTGAAAGAGTTCTGGTTCATGTTCAATGACTTTGCATGAAAGTGGGTAGTGCGGCTCTGGGAGAACTTTGCCAGTGGTGGAAAGTGTGGGTGTTTGTGGCGGTAGTGAGCCGCTAGCACTTGGGTTGATTAGATAATTTCTTGAAACTTGTATTGGTGGCTTAATTGCCTTAGTTGTCTTTATGTATATCCTAATTGGTTTTATCTTATCGTCAGCCCAAAAATAGTTGTCTTTGATGTGGATGCATCCATCGGGGTCGGATAGAAACTGTTCGTAGTTCTCTTTCTGTTCGGTGCTACTAAAGCCTATCATTAGGCCTGTGTCAATTCGATTTGCCTCAATTGAAATATCGGTTTTAGCGTGACTCATGCTAATCTCTAGCGTTGCGAGTCTGCAGAAAGTAAAACAGAGGCTAGTTGGATTCTTGATGGCGTTCTCAAGTTTCCTATTGTCAATGATCTCAATATCTGAATTTATGCATTCAGTGTCGCAGGTGCACTCATGTGTGCTCCAGCATCTGCAGGTGAGTGTGGTAGGGTCGGAATTGCAGTCGCAATGGTCTGGGCATCTGCAGATAGCGTTCTGAAATTCGCATTTATTGAAGTGTGCATCTGTTTTGCTTTCGCATTCTGTTGCGCTTTCGCTAATTTTAATTGATGCTCTGATGCTCTGTATTACAAAAGTGGTATTCGTGAAAATACAGTCGTGTGACAGTTTGGGTATAACGTCGACGTAAAGCTTAGCTCCGCCTCTTGTGCCTATAATTTCTATTCCTCTTTGGAAAGTGCTAGCCTCCCATTGGAGCATGTTGAATGTTGATTTTCTTATACTAAGTTTTTCGAGGAAAATTGATTTTTCGAAATTAAGCGTTGCCTTTGTTGTGATGTTACTTATTGTGATTGGCATCAATATAATGCAATTGCTCAAGTTGATTGTTTGCTGGGACCAGTCTGCGTATGGGGTGGGTGTTAGTGGAATATTAATGCGCCTGAGGATGATATTGATGATAGCCTGTTGTATCATTAGTCGATCTTGCTTTGAGGTGTCATCTGTTGTTGCGCCTTCTTGGCGTACCTGGAGGCAAAGCGTGTCAATGATGTGGCGTTGGAGTTCTTGTTTCTCAGAATCACTGAAAATCGATGCTCGGGAAGTCGTGTCTGCCAGCTCTGCTAGTAACTCGACGGCGCCGAGGCGCAATGTGGGATTCTTTGAGCCAAGAAGCTGAAAAATTTGCTCGCGGCGCTTCCAGTAGTCATCGCGTTCGACCGCTGCCTGTGTTTGCTTCGCGTTGGCGGCATTATCGTGGCTTCTCTGTTGCCAGGCGGAGAATGCGAGGCCTGCGCCAGTGATCGTCAGGCAGAGTTTCATCGCTTTGGATGATGGCCAATGGGGTTGACCTCCCCAGAAGAACGCGAGCAAGAGGGTCCAGCGCAGTAGCCCTTCAGCAATAGCTAGTGGGGTCCACCAATGCATTAGCCAAGCGGGCATCGGGGTCAGCCGTGCAGTGCTATCGGAGCTCACTGTCGGCGGTTTGTTGCCCGCAGTGATCTGAGGTGCCGTGGGTTCAGGCTCTTGCGCGTCGTTGGCGGGGACCATGGTGGCTCCTTTGCTCCGGGTTCACTGCTTCGCATCGTAG
>ERZ773031.1059-NODE-1059-length-14227-cov-10.818657_pt1 | contig 14227 bp, 11 predicted proteins | sample MGYA00511666_ERZ773031 | MGnify/ENA primary metagenome ERZ773031 (study PRJEB29015, sample SAMEA2738135) | human oral metagenome | biome: human oral; feature: human-associated habitat; material: saliva | place: China | collected 2250 ...
TAATGAGACTAGTCGCGATTCCCTCGGCTTTGTTGCCTTGATTAATTAATTCTTCGACGAGACTGCGTATTTGGTCAACATTTTCCTGTTCGTAACTTGTTAATATCTCTTGAATGAGAACCTGTTTAGGCACACCTAAGGCGGAAGAAACTTCTTCGGTGGTAATCAGGGTGGATTTATCAGGATGAAGATTGCTTAATTGATCGAGAATTGATAAAGAATCACGGAAGGAGCCGCCACCTTGCTCGATGAGTAGTGAAAGAGCGTCTTTTTCGATATTGATTCCCTCTTTTTGGCAAATATTTTCGAGGAATGGCTGCATGACGGATTTATCGGCTAATTTAAAATGGAAAATCTGCACACGCGAAAGAATGGTGGCAGGGATTTTTTCTGGGTTGGTAGTGGCAAAAATAAAAACGACGTGCTCTGGTGGCTCCTCGAGAATTTTTAGGAGTGCGTTAAAAGCGTTCTTCGAGAGCATATGAATTTCGTCAATGATGTAGACTTTGTATTTGCCGATAGTAGGGGCAAGCATGGCCTTGTCGCGCAACTCACGAATGTTCTCCACCATGGTGAAAACGGCAGCATCAATTTCGATGATGTCGACATAATTATCTTCCAGTTGGTAGTCAAAATGGTTAATCTCGTGAGCAAAAATACGGGCTACCGAAGTTTTGCCGCAGCCCCTGGCGCCGACAAAAAGGTAGCCGTGAGAAATTTTTTGATTGGTGAGTTGAGTTTGTAGCTGACGAATAGTATCGTCTTGACCGACAACATCTGCGAGCTTAAGTGGACGGTATTTACGATAGAGGGCTTTCGTCATATTTAGAGCGACGCCTCGACGGCAGCCCAATTGGCGTCATCGTTGTTCGCTGGAATGACTACTGAAACCTGAGAACCTTCTTTGAGGCGGAAATAGGTTACCGATGCATAAAGAATTTCGTATTCGCGACCATTAACTTCGACAAAATATTTGTCATCATGGCGAATCAAAGTACCGATTACGGTCTTGCGTTCGACTGGTCCGATTTGCTTGTAGAGGAATTTACCTTCCTTCGTGATGGTGAGCTTCATAATGTCACCTTCGACAAGCTTGGACTTGCTGGCGTAGTTGGCTGGAACCGGATAGTTCTTGCCGTCTTGGTCAATCATGATTTGGCCATCAAAGACGCCTTCGATAATCTTGCCTTCGTTATTGCTAATTACTACTTCTCTCGGAGTGGTAATGGTTTCTCCGTCTCCGAGCATTGAAATCAAAAGTTCTTTGGCGGCGGCCAAATTGGTTTCTGCTTCTTGAATAAGAGAACGGAGTCGTTTTATTTGTTTTTCTGGTAATTCAGACATCACCTCGCATCCTGTCTGTTTAATAAATATCACTTTAATCGTACGGCCTTTTTGGGAAAATGTCAAGAAAGATAAGGTCAAAATTAGTGGACTTTATGGGGAAATTATGTTAAAAAATGCTATTTTTAGTAAAATGGTTTATGATAGAGATATGATAAAAATTATTGCTGGTGGCAAGAAACATATTCCAGAGATTGTGGGTTTAATTTCGGAATACGAAAAGCGTTTGAAGAAACCGTTTGATATTAAATGGCAATTTTTCGAAGAGAAAAAACTTGATGAGTATCTGGCTAGCTGGCCGTTCACGGGGCGAGAATTTGTGATACTTTTGGATGAGCGCGGAGTGAATTTTAAGAATGGTCAAATTGCGGAAATTATGTCGCGCGAGTTTAATTTTGGGAAAGAAATTGTTTTAATTATTGGCGGTGCGTACGGCGTGACGGAAGAAGTGAGGAAGAAGTCTGACGTGGTCTGGAGCTTTTCGAACTTGGTCTTCCCTCACCAATTGATGCGCGTGATGCTAGTGGAGCAGATTTATCGCACACAAGAAATTTTACATGGTGGAAAATACCATCACGAATAAAATCTAGGATTGATTATTTTTAGTATGGAGTCTACCTTTTTTATTGGCAAGATTTCGCCAATATTTGTTGTAAGGGTCCTGGAACCTTAATGTAAATAATTTATTTACTCCCTAGGGCTTGCGCGTAAAATAACCCTGCACTCCAGGGCGATCCACACGAAGCCAAGTTTTGTCTGCCGTAGATGGATTGGCTAGGTATGAGCCGTTACCACCTCGAAGTTTTTTGCGATTTCTGAACATATTGGAAAAAGCTGTAAGCTTAGATATATCAAAATCATTGTTCGCGTATATTTTTTCTAACTTATCATCAGATGCATAGTCGTTTGAGAGCGAGAACATATCCTCCATATCCGTCACCTTGGAGGTGTTAAAGTTAGTAAGGTTAAGCGAAGTGAGATTGCGCATATTAAAAAACATATTACTCATTTTCATCACTTTGGAAGTGTCAAAGTTAGAAAGATTAAGACTAGTGAGAGACGTGCCAGAAAACATACTATTCATATATGCCACCTGGGAGGTATCAAAGTTAGAGAGATCTAGCGTGGTGAGACTAGACATATAAGAGAACATATAATCCATATATTTCACCTGGGAGGTGTCGAAGTTGGAGAGATCAAGAGAAGTGAGACTAGACATGCCATAAAACATAACTTCCATATTCGTCACCCTCGAGGTATCGAAGTTAGAGAGATTAAGGGTAGTGAGACTGGACATGTCACGGAACATATATTTCATATCTGTTACCTGTGAAGTATCGAAGTTAGAGAGATCAAGAGTAGTGAGACTAGACATGCCAGAAAACATAAATTGCATATCCGTCACCTTCGAGGTGTCGAAGTTGGAGAGATCAAGCTCTACGATGTTTTTGATTTTTTGTTCATTATATTCTCGATAGAACATCAACCCGCTATCCACATTTAAATAGACCTTCTCCGATTCGGCATAGTAATAAGCTGTTTTATCGGTCGGGTCTAACCAAAGCTTAATTTCATAATCAGATTCTTCGTCATCGATATTTACTGCATTCATGGATGCAGCTGGCGCTACGGAACTTTTCTTGAAGTGCTCAATTTTATCCGTAGCGGCTCCTAAGGCTCTTAGTTTTGTATTAAAATCCGGGCCCTCTGTCATGATGGCGATATGATTATAGTTATTTGTTAGAATGGAAAATATTAGTTTATTTGTATATCTGCCACTTTCAAGATTATCACTTAGTTTCATGCCAATTTTGATGCTATTCGTTTCATTGCCATTGGTCTTTCCAGTAGTCTGCAAGATTTGTGCTGGGGTAGACAATGCTGGAATCGGTGCATAGTTCGTGGACGCCCCAAACTTATAACCCCAAGTATTATTAGAAAAATCTCCTAATAGCCCAGTGGAAGAGATCGAATTAATTTTCGCACCATTTGAAGAATCATTATTTACTAGCGCCGTTTCATCGGTCTCTGAATTTAAAGTTGCCGTATAGCCAGTCTTATTGTTTGTATTTACTGTAAGGTTTAAGGGAATTTCTGTGGTTTTATTCGTAGAGTTTATTACTTGGTTTCCATTGACCGAAGCCACAGTATTATCTACCGAGGCCGAAAGTGTCGGAGTATACAGAGCAAAAACTGAAGCAGAATTAAAGCTAAAAATAAAAATCGACAAACAAAGTCCTAATAAAAAAGTAAAATTCCTTCGAAAATTTACCCACAAAAAATTATGAGAGAAACTGATTTTTGGCATGTCTCTATTTTACCATAAACAAAATCAAAAAATAGCAAGCTCACTTGCAAATAATCCTATTTTCGTCCAGCCAAATCCCATTACGCATTTTTGCAAAAAATGCAATTTTGCGTAATAGGTGCTATACTAGCAAACTCCTCATCGCTAGCACGAGGCAACACGAGATGCGATATGAGGGTATCTGTATTGTTGATATTGCTGATTGGCTACTGGAGGGCTAAAAGTTGTTCTGGACCTTAACGGTGCACTTGATTTTTTATACAAAGTATTGTAGAATATACTTGTTTCTACGTTAAGCTAAAAACATAGCTTTGTTCTTTAAGAAAGGGTGGTGATCATGTATGTCAAGAAATCCAGAATTAGATAGGCTTAAGTCTATGCAGCAGTCATTTTTTGAACAAAGGCAAGTTGCTTTTCAGAAATTTATGGATTTACAAAAGCAAACCAATGTGGTTTACGATACCATGCAGGCGTGTTGGGAGGAACGTGTCCGCGCTAGGGAGCGTATGAACCATGAGTACGAGGTAATGCAGTCTACGCGTTCGTCCCGTGATTTTATTTGGGGCGCGTATATGCAAATTCGTGATCGTAATAATTCGCGAATCGAGTCTTTAAAACACGAAGCCGATTCCCACCACCGCGCTATGCAGAAATGCTTCGATGAAGCTAGTAGCGTATATCTGCATGGTGATAAATCCGATGTTTCATATTTTTTCCAACAAGGATATGAGCATAGAGATCGCTGCAATGCATTGAATGCCGAAATATCGGAACTTGCTCGTGAAATTAAACAGGCTAAATCTAAGGCGGAGACTTTGGCTCCAAAAACGGATTCATCAATGTTTAGTCGTGCGAAAGCTGCTTTTGAGCTTGCAAAATCTAAACATGAATTAGCACAGGTGGGATTTAACGAGTTAAAGTCTCGGTGTGACTCCGCTAAGTCTGATCTTGACCATCTTCATGAACAACTTAAGCAGGTTCAATCTGCCATCATTCATAAGCTTGAAGAGGTGAAGTCGGACCAAAATTCAAAAAATGTCACTTGATTGACAAAGTAGATATTGCACTTGTTCATGAAAAGCGAGATGCATTATAACCAAATACTAAGACCGGCACTAGTTGCCGGTCATTTTAATTTATTGCATTTTTTGAATATACTGACTAGGTGTATTTAGATAGGTTTGCATTTTTCTCTTCTCTCTGATATAATGTATCAAGTTACCAAAGACAGTGACGGAGTAATCTTAATAAGGTCACCGAGGAAAATCTTCTAATTAATTTTTCTGGTAACGAAAATTAAAAATTCGTAAACTTTTTAATAAAAAATTTAACAATCAAGGGAACTTTTTATGGCAATTTCTAAAGATAAAAAGAATACATTGGTTGCAGATTTAACTAAGCTTTTATCAGAAGCTAAACTTACCGCTTATGCAAACTATCAAGGTTTGTCTGTGGCTGAACTCGAAGAGTTGCGTCACAGTGCTCGTGAGCAGGGTGTGAAAATCAAAATCGTGAAGAACCGCTTGGTTCGTGTTGCGATGAATGAAATCGCTGTCTACAAGGACACCGACACTACTCACCTCACTGGTCAATTAGTTTACGCTATTTCTGATACCGACGAAATCGCTCCTGCTAAGATTTTGGCAGAGTTTGGTAAGACCCACAAAGCTTTCGAACTTTTGGGTGGTTTTTCTGAAACTGGTAACGCCTTGGATACCGCAGAGATCAATGCTCTTGCAGCTCTTCCTTCCAAGAACGAATTGGTCGCCCAGGTGGTGGCTCAATTGCTTTCCCCAGTCAACGATTCCATCTCAGCTCTCGCTGGTGGTCTTTCCGGAATTGTTTCTGGCTTAGAAAACAAGTAACAAGTGTACTATTAATAACAAATTTAATTTTTTGAAAGGTCTAATATGGCTGATATTAAAAAACTTGCTGAAGAATTAGTAAATCTTACTGTTCTTGAAGTAAACGAACTCAAAAATACTCTCAAAGATGAATACGGTATCGAACCAGCTGCTGCTGCTGTTGCTGTTGCTGCTGCTCCTGCCGCTGCTGCCGAAGAAGAAGGCAAATCTGAATTTAACGTCGTTCTTAAGGACGCTGGCGCTCAAAAGATCGCTGTTATCAAGGCTGTTAAAGAAGCTACCGGTCTTGGTCTTGGTGAAGCTAAAGCCCTCGTTGATGGTGCTCCTTCAACCGTAAAAGAAAACGTCAAGAAAGACGAAGCTGAAGCTTTGAAGAAAACTCTCGAAGAAGCTGGTGCTGTCATCGAATTAGCTTAATTAAAACTCTGAAGTTTACGAATTTATCGAAAATATCCCACCAATGGTGGGATATTTTTTATGGTATCAGTTATCATTTAACGACGCTATAATAAGTGGTGATTTTTTGACATTAATTAGTCTTGAAAATGCTATGGACTTTTTTATTTTATCATGCTAATGTTAAATTAAATAATATTTTGGGAGAATGTAATTAATGAGTAATTTTTTTGATTTCGGTTGGGGGGGGGATTTTTATTGTTTCTTGTCGAAATATTTAAGATCTAGAAGAGCATCACTATTAGTGATTATGACATTTTTGGCTACGGTTTTCATAAATTTTATGAATGTAGAAAATATTTATGCATCTACTGCATCCTTGTCGGTGAATGGTGATTTGAATTTTGGTAGCGTGAATCCTGTTGCTTCTGGATCTGAATATGTAAAAACCATAGGAGTCCATGGTGGAGCTAATAGCATGATGGGTTACAAATTGTATATGTCTGCTGGCAGTGATGATACCTCGCTTTCTGGAAGTAACTGGAATTCATTCAAAATAAAATCTCTAGAGGGAAAAGAACAGTTTTTATGGTATGGACCTCCAGTATGCACTAATTGCTATGGATATGCTGTTGATCGACCCGGTGGCGCTCAATATAGTGCTATACCAAAATTAAGTACACCTGCATTATTGAAGAAGTCGGGTGATAAGGGTGAATTTGACCTTAAATTTAGCCTCGGGATGAGATTGGATGATAAGATCGTGGCGCCAGATAGTTATAAAAATACAATTGTATTTTCTTTATTAGCCAAAGATGATGTTGTGGCAAAATTAGATATCGGAAGAAATGTGAATAAAGCAATTAAGAAGGCACTTGGTGTAACGGACGAAGAATATTTAAGCCACCCAGAGAAAACTATGGTAACTAGTGGGCGTTTTGCTCTTGATAGTTTTAAGATAGCAAAAGAGAAAGAGGGGGATATACCTGAAGAAAAGATTTTTAAGGTCTCTACGGATGATTCTCCTGTACCGATTTATCTCGGTATAAATACTTTTGATACTAATAGTAGACATAGTCTTTTAATGTGGTCTGATGCTTCAATAATTTCTTTTCCGGAGGATATGTCTTATTTTTTTAGTGGAGTAAAAGCTTCTATTGGATATTTTACGTATGGAGAAGAGATGGGTCGTAGGAATATAGACACAAAAAATATAAAGAATTTATCTCACTTTTTTCACGGAGCAGATCTTCATATAAGTGACGATACGCACGATAAATTATTCGAGAATCTTATTGATGACGAGAATGTAATTACTAATTTAGATTCTATGTATGAGAATGCTGAGATTAAAAATGCTTTTTATATGCCGTCAAAAAATTTAAATCATGTAAAAACCGCACGAAATATGTTTAAAAATTCACAATTCAAGACGATGTATTTTACGGATTTAAAAATATCTGGAATAGAGGACATGACGTCGATGTTTGAAAATTGTCCAAGACTTTATCATCTAGATATGAGCGAGATGTCGACGGGGACGCTTACGAGTATTAAAGATATCTTTAAGGGTAGTAATGCTCTTTCTAAACTGATATTACCTAAGGTATTTAATACTAGCAAGATTACGGATATGAGTTATTTGTTTGCAAACAAAAGTAGTTTAGGGGAGCTAATAGGGTTTAAAGTAATAGATACTAGTAGTGCCGTGAATATGAGTCATATGTTTGATAATTGTCCGCGAAATTTTATTTTTTATACAGAGGGTGTATTTGATAATTTTAATACAAGTAAAGTGGAAGATATGTCGTATATGTTCGCTAATGCTGGTAGACATTATTATAATGAAGCTCCTTTTCCGCTTAAGCTTATTACTTCAAGTGTGAAAAATATGGAGGGGATGTTTAAGGGGTGGAATGTAAAAATTGATATTTCTGGTTTTAATTTTGAAAATGTCGAAAATATGTCAAAGATGTTTATGGATGGATGTGAGGATTCGTGTGTGGGAAATGAGAATCATAATTCGGTGGAGAAAATTAAATTTCCGGAATCTGGTATTATTGCGCCAAAGTTGACTACGATAGAAAAATTTTTTGCATATAACCAGACAATGAAAGATTTTACTCTGCCTGTTTTTTCTGCTCCAAAGCTTTTAAATGCTAATTATGCTTTTGCATATTTATATGATGCAAATAAAGTAGATTTAAGCTCGATGTATGTTCCAAATTTAGAAAACATGGAGTATATGTTTACTTATGTTGGAAATTATAGAGATTTAACGGAATTTAAGTTATTTACGCATCCACTTCAGAATATAAAAACATTAAAGCATGCATTCGATCATATGTATGTACATTACTGTTTAGATAAAACATTGGATTTGAGTAATTTTAATGTCTCTAAGGTTACTGATTTCTCGCATCTTTTTGATTATTTTTGGGCAGATGAGTTAGATCTTACTGGGTGGGATACAAGTAAGGCAGAAGACATGAGCTATCTATTCTTTGATGCTGATCCGGGGAAAGTATATGTGTCGGATAGTTTTGTGACATCTAACGTTATAAATTCAGAGCGGATATTTGCGGGCGCCGTGTTGACTGGTCAACAGGGGTCAAATGCTTCTAGTAAAGATATTTCATATGCGCATATTGATGGTGGTGCGGCAAACCCAGGGGCATTTTGGAGGAAATAATAAAAGTTTAATACAATCATAAGCCTCGAGTGAGAATCTTCTCCTCGGGGTTTTCATCTTTATTCTAGATAGTGTTTACTTTTTATGGTTTACGCCAGAATGCGCCAGGCTTTGATGGTCCGCCATCTATGCGAGCGTAAGATATATCATGACCAGGCACTGAGGTTCCCTGTTGTCCTCTTAGGTTATCAAATGATCCACCAAAGATTCCGGAAGAAGCTGTAACATTCGTAGTGACAAAGGTATCTGATACATAGATTCTTTCGATATAGGAAGAATCATAAAACATTCTAGTCATATTCGTTACTTCTTTTAGACAGGAAATAAAAGTGCTTACATTAAAACTCCTATCATGCCCCATCCATGGACGAGTATTGTGAAAAAGGTGTGAAATATTTTTTACTTGAGAGAAATTTAGCATTTCTTTAGTTTTATTATCTCTGAAAGTAAATTTTGGCTCATAGGTGGTGCCATTAATTCCGGCAAAAAGATAAGATAAGTCTTCTGGAAAAACTATTTCCGTGGCACTTGTCCAAATGCATGTAGGCTTCCAATCTTGATAGCTCCCAGGATAGATACTAAGATAGACAGTTGCTTCTGAATCTGGCGTGGAAATTGACGTGGTCTTCACCTGAGTTCTCTCGAGCTTTGATCTTGTAAGGGTGGCTTAATTTTGGAATTTCATGATAAATGTTGTCATCTGTTGATTCGAGATTGTATCCGTACAGAGAATTATTTGGATGTTGACTTAGGTCGTTATAGCTTCCCGTAACGGACTCTATTTTTCTGTGAATTATTTGCATTTGTACCGATTAATGCATTTTCTTCAGAGGCGCTAGAAAAATATAGTTGATAACCAGTAGGGCTGTCTGTTTTAGCGGCAACCTCTAAATGCTTGTAGTAATCTTTAAAATTTATTAATAATGAAGCATAGAAGGAGGTAAGCTAATATTTGATATAAAACACCATTATGTAAAATGTATTTTCGCAGTTTGGTCACTTAAACCTCCAATTTATGGGCTTATTCCTAACACATTTATTTTAGCATAAATGGAATAAGATGGCGAAGAGAAATTGTAGGTTCGGGTGTTTATTTCTTGGTGAAGAGCCCTGGCTGACCTGGTTTATCGATACGAGCGTAAGTAATATCTTCGCTTCCGTTAGAGGTTGTGCCATTACCACCGACAAACGACCTACCATAATCCGAATAGAAAATTCTATCTGATTTTGTGACATTAGTGGTGACAAAACTTTCTGAGGCATATATTGTTGTAATGTAATTACTATCACAAAACATTTCGGTCATATCGGTGACATTTCTAGTATCCCAACCAGTAAGATCGACGGTAACTATCCAAGTATAATTAACAAGGTTGGACATGTCGGTAACATTGGAAACATTAAGGTCACTTAGATCTAGTAGCCCATCGCTGGACCTAGCATAATAAAACATATTGTGCATGTTTCGAACATTAGAAGTATCGAAGGAGATTTTGGTTGGACCATCTAGGGTAAATTGAGTGCCGGCAAACATACTTTCGACGGTTTCAACATGTGAGGTATCAAGTCCGGTGAGATCTAGTTTGGTGAGTGAATTTTTAAAGTTACTAAAGATAAAGCTAAGGTCAGTAAGAATCGTAGTGTTCATTTTTGGGAAAACTGCTTTATCAAGGTAGTGTTGACCCTTATAAAGTCCACGTAGGGAGACAAGATTTGGCGCGTTAATGGTGCCGGTCGGCCAGATGATTTGCTTGGCGGAGTAATTATAGTCATCCAGGCTTATTTTATTGCTATCGATCGTTACACCGCTCAGCATCTCTTCCATAGTAGTAACACTATCGAAATGCATATTAGAGATATCGAGCGAAGGAGCCTTGAATCCACCAAACATGTCTTTCATATTAGAGACATGATTGGTTTTAAAGGTAGTCGGAATAGTAATATTTTGACTAGAGGTAGTTCGATGAAACATGTATGATGCATCGGTGATATTCTCAGATTCGATATGGTGAATAAAATCTTTAAGGTCAAGCGATAAGGTGTTTGCAAACATGTGATTGGTATTGGTGGCGCTAGTTAATTTGATTTTATCGCTGTTCTCTAGCGTAGTAAGACGAATATTGTCGGCGAGGAAGGAACTAAAATCTGTAATAGCTGTGGTATTAAAGACACTTGGTAGGGTGATTTTTTTAACATATGGAAGGTTCTTAAACATACTAGCGATATTCTCTAGCGGACCGGTGGAGATATTGTGAAGATCAATTCCCTCGAGGTTGGCGCAATCTTGGAACATGCTCGACATATTAGTAATGTGATTGCCACCCATAGGTGCAGCATTGAGGGTGAGCCCGCCTATTTCAGATTTGTAGAACATCTGGGAGAGATTCTCCGCAGAGGCAAGTGAAAGCTTTGGTAATTTTAGTGTAAGGTAATAGTTTCCACTTTCCTTAAAGAAGTTATTAAAATTGGTAGTACTAGCAAAGGTGGCACTAGAGAGATCAAATTCGGTTAATGGTATTTTTTCAAACATGGAGCCTGCGTCGGTGGATTTGGCAAAAGTGGCTAGGGGCAGGAGAATTTTGGCCGATGTGCTGTTCATAAACATGCTATTAGTATTCGTGGTTTCATCAAAAACGGCCTTTGGTAGCTGAATACTCGAAGAGCTTTGAGTGTCTTTAAACATTTTTGCGGTATTTTTGGTTTTGGCGAAAGTAGCGTTACTTAGAATAACTTGGCTGACACTACTGCCTTCAAACATAGACTGAGTATCTTCGGCTTCACCGATAGTCCAATCGGAAAAATTAACTTGGCTTAATGATTTGGTGTTACGGAAGGCATAGGCGAGATTTTTAGCGCGATTCACGATGTCGGCGAATTTGTCCACTGTCTGGACTGTCGAGCCTTCGAAAATCGATTCAGCGCTTTCGATTGGGGAATCTTTGAGATATTCAAAGAAGCTAGAAGCTTCGAATGAACTTCTGTTGTATGCAACGGTGTTGTGAAATAGATGGTCGAGATTTTTGACTTTCTTAAAATTTAGGGTGGACTTACTGCGGCCATCGGTGAAATTAAAGTTGACATGATAATCTATTCCGCCAAGACCGGCGTACATGTAGGAGAGATCTTCTGGGAAGACTAATTCTGTGGCATTGCTCCAAATACATAGCTCATCCCAGCTGCTGCGATAACCACCAAGATAAACTTCTGTATCGGAATCTGGTAAGGAGATAACTGAGGTGCGTTCTTTGGTGATACTATCACTACATTTATTTCTACCTATGGTAATATTAACCTCTGGCCATAGATCGTTCGAAGTGGTAGTAAGCGGGTTATCGAGATAGTTGGCGTCAGTGATGCCGACGGCTTTTTTGATGGCCTTATTAATTTCGATACCATTAACTAATTGGACGGAAGCTTGATCTTCGGCCAGGAGGGTAAAAATTAGATTGCGACGATATTCACCAGGCTGAGCGGATGATTCAAGTTCGAAGCCGAGGTTGAATTTGACAGTATCGGCGGTAGTAAGTGGATCTTTGACTTGCTTGATTTTGAGTGGACTGCTAAGACTTGGTATCTGTTGGTAAATCTGGTCATCAGTATCTTTGATATTATAGCCGTACTGATTATGCATATCCCTAGAAAGTACATAATTAGAACCATAGACAGAAGGGATGGAATAGTCGTTCTTAGGGTCGCTGCTCACTAATGAACTGTTCTCGCTGTCGCTGCTAAAAAGTAACTTGTAACCTAATGGGCTATTAGTATTGACAGTGATATTGATGGATTTGGAAAACTCCATTCTACTTCCAGTCGAAAAATCGGTTTCGACTTTAACTTCACCGGGCATGCCTAGTGAGGCAGTCGAGGCATACGTGCTTTTGAAGCGCAGCAAACAAAATAAAGTACTGGTTAAAAAGATTGATAATATAGTAAAAACCGACCTACCACTTACGACCTGTCCATTTCCTCGCTTTGACACGGTTTATTCTCCAATTTATGTTATTTATCTAGTCCTAATAGATAAATTTATGTTTATGCATTTAATTTAATTTTAGCATAAATGGAATAAGATGGCGGAAGAAAAATGATGTAAAATTTAATAGATATCGCTTAAAATATGAAAATGGCACAAAAAATAAGCACCGGATTAGTGGTGCTTATTTTAGAGAGATTAAGAGATTAGTTGTAGATATTTTCTACAGCAATGGAAGGACCCATGGTGGTAGAAATAAAGATGCTCTTGATGTATTGACCCTTGATAGAAGCTGGTTTCATTGACTTCAAAGAATCCATGAACACGGTAGCATTTTCGTTCAATTGGTCGAGAGTGAAATTGGTTTTACCGACACCGATGTGGACGATAGCTTGCTTGTCGACACGATATTCGACCTTACCAGCCTTAGATTCCTTGACGGCCTTCTCAATATCGAGAGTGACGGTACCAGCCTTTGGATTTGGCATCAAACCTTTAGGACCGAGCAAGCGAGCGAACTTACCAAGTTTTGGCATGTAAGCTGGGGTAGAAATGAGAACGTCGAAATTGATGATTCCCTTTTCAAGTTGCTTGATGAATTCGGCATCTTCAGCGATGTCAGCACCGGCAGCCTTAGCTTTCTTGCATTCATCTTCTGGGGCGAAGACGGCGACGCGAACAGTCTTACCGTTACCGTTTGGTAGAACGATGGTGGTACGAATGTTTTGGTCAGCTTGGCGTGGATCGACACCAAGACGAGCGTGAATTTCAATAGTAGCATCGAATTTAGCTGGGTTGGTTTCGACAGCAAGCTTAATAGCGTCGGTGAGGCTGTAGGCCTTAGTCTTGTCGATATTCTTGTAGGCAGCTTGGTATTTTTTACCACGGCGTTCAAGAACTGGACGAGTGACTGGCTTGGCACCCTTTGGTTTCTCCTCTAGGGCCTCTTGCTTGTGCTCTTCAGCACGAGCTTTGCGCTCTTCTTCAGCCTTAACTTCTTCGAGGTGCTTCTTAGACTTTTTACCAGATTTGGCAAATTTTTCTTGCGTCTCGATAGTTTCGACTGGAGTTTGATTTAATTCTTCAGTAGATTTGATTTGTTCTTCTGACATTTGATTTCTTTCTGTGGTAATAACGAGCGAACTCTCCCACGGTTAATTAATTTTAATCAATTATTCGGCGATGGTGACACCCATAGAGCGGGCAGTACCAGCGACGGTCTTGATAGCACCTTCAAGATCGACAGCGTTCATTTGCTTCATCTTGATGTTGGCAATTTTCTCGAGTTGTTCACGAGTGATAGAACCAACTTTTTCGGTGTTTGGACGACCAGAACCTTTTTGAAGTTTTAATTCTTCACGAATTAAATCGTCAACTGGTTGACCGAGACAAACCCAATCAAAAGTGCGATCATCGAAAACGCGGATGTGAACGATCACGTTCTTGCCGGCGAATTCTTTGGTTTTGTCGTTAAATGGATTAATGAAATCCATCATGTTTAGGCCCCATTGACCCAAGGTTGAACCAACTGGAGGACCTGCGGTGGCCTTACCACCAGGGATGCGTAACTTTAAGTTACCAATTACTTTTTTTGCCATAATATATTTACTCCTAATTAGAGCGCGTAACGGGTATATTCTAACATATTT
>ERZ773031.1063-NODE-1063-length-14186-cov-2.951596_pt1 | contig 14186 bp, 11 predicted proteins | sample MGYA00511666_ERZ773031 | MGnify/ENA primary metagenome ERZ773031 (study PRJEB29015, sample SAMEA2738135) | human oral metagenome | biome: human oral; feature: human-associated habitat; material: saliva | place: China | collected 2250 ...
GATTTTGAGTTGTCGGTGATGATACTTGCGGGATTTGATGGCAATCAGCTCCCGATACAGCTCGTTAAACAGCGGCAGCTGGAACTTGATGCCATTCGAGAGGTTCACGATACGGTTTGCGCTCGGCATCAGACGAAATGCCGCTAGTGCCAGGACACCGAGCAGTGGAACAATCTCTGATGGTGCGTATCCAACGGCGAGTTTGCCGATGATGAGCAGAAGAAGCGCACACACGACGAGAGTCTCGATGATCATGCGCGGAAGCTGGTTCAAAAACAGAAAGCGACGATTGGCAACGCCGTATTGCTCATAGTTCTGTTCGAACTCGCGAAGGAAATACTCTTCCTTTCGCATGATTTTCGTTTCTTTGATTGCACCAAGTCCCTGATTTACAGAGCGGATGTAGCGCGCGGCAAAGTCATTCTGTATCCGTCCCGTCTTTTCCATACTCCGGCGAAAGGAGCGCAGGAGTGCATAGATCATCCCCCCCATAACGCCCGCAACGATGATAGCGGTGAATGGATCGGCAGCGATCAACACCAGCCAGATCGTCAGTGCCGTAACGATCTCGGTGAGAAGCTGAAAGGTTGGAATTAATATGTTGGAAAAAATAACAACGCCACTGCTGTTGACATTTCGCAGAAGTGTAGCGGTATTATGATTGAGATGAAAGAGATAGGGTTTTGCGAGGTAGTTGGCCATCAGTTCTTTCGAAAAGTGAATCTGATTGGACAGGGAGAAATCGATTTGCAGACGCAGCTGCCATGCGAGATAGATGTTCTTTAGGATATAGAGGACAATCAGTATCCCCGCCAGTCCCATGATGAGCCCGGTATGCGTCGTGATGCCAATCTTCGACACATACGCTGCAATCTCTGCATGGTGCGCAAGGAAGTCCGGCTGCCCCATGAGGGAGATGAGCGGCAGGATCGCTCCAATGCCGACCGCCTCGAGAACAGCACCGACCATCATCACAACAACGAGAAAGGCACAATGCCTGAGTTCACGCGGTGTAAAGATCGAGAAAATCCGAAAGAATAATTTCATCGATAAAAAGACTCCCTGTCCCCATATATTTGAAATAAAACGCCACTATGACAAAACGTCTATCTAATAAACAACAGTATAGATACATGCAGGCAGTCTGTCAATATATGCCAACACTGCAGCGATCAAAACGATGCTGCACCGTTCTACCGCTCCGCACGCATCGGATTGTTCAAAAAATCCTCGTATGCAAGTCGAATGCCATCCTCAAGCTCCGTTGTATACCGCCACCCCAGAGCCTCCGCCTTGGAGACATCGAGCAGCTTGCGCGGCGTACCGTTTGGTTTCGTGGTATCCCAGCGGATCTCGCCGCGATAGCCGACCACTCGGGCAACCATCTCCGCGAGAGAGCGGATCGAGAGTTCCTTCCCCGTTCCCGCATTGACCGTCTCATCGCCGCTGTAGTGATTCATAAGGAACACACAGAGATTGGCAAGGTCATCGACATAGAGGAACTCACGCAACGGCGATCCGTCACCCCAACAGGTCACAGACGGTGCCCCCGCTTCCTTTGCCTCGTGAAAGCGCCGAATCAGCGCGGGGAGAACATGGCTGTGCTCCGGATGGTAGTTGTCATTGGGACCATAGAGATTCGTCGGCATCACGGAGATATAGTCCGCGCCGTACTGTCGATTCAGATAGGAACAGTATTTCAGTCCTGCAATCTTCGCAAGAGCATACGCCTCATTCGTCTCCTCGAGTGCCGACGTCAGCAGGCAGTCCTCCTTCATCGGCTGTGGAGCAAGACGGGGATAGATACAGGACGAGCCAAGAAATTCCAGTTTCCTGCACCCATTCTGCCATGCTGCATGAATAACATTCATCTCAAGCATCATATTCTGATACATGAAATCCGCAGGAGCCTCAGCATTTGCCTGTATGCCGCCCACCTTTGCCGCTGCCAGAAACACATACGCCGGCTTCTCCTCGGCAAAAAACGCCTCAACGGCATCCTGTCGGCAAAGATCAAGCTGCGTGTGGGTACGCGTCACAACACGCGTAAAGCCCTGACGTTTCAGCTCGCGGCAAATCGCTGAGCCGACCATCCCGCGATGTCCTGCGACATAGATTTTTGCGTTCTTTTCCATCATCGCACTGTCCTCAGTTCTCTTCTTCCCACTTTACTTTGTCCTCTTTCGAGATGGATGCGCCCACCTGCACCTCGATTACCACCATCCGCTCCCGCGCGCTAATTTTATGTTTCATCCCTGCGGGAATGTCGATCACATCCCCCGCAACAACAGGACGCTCTGTGCCATCGAGTCGCACGGTACCGCAGCCGCTGACCACCGTCCAAATCTCGCGTCGATGTGTATGGCTGTGATAGTTCATTGCGTGCCCCGCATTCAATGTGACCTTGATGGTCAGGCTCTCCTCCTCGACATCGATGATGCGGAAGCTCCCCCATGACTTCTCTGCGAACATGACTGGCTGGCTGATATGCTCAACATAGGGCTTCATGTAGCTTGACGCCGCCTTGTCCGCGACGAGGATTCCTTCGGGGCTCGCCGCTATGACGAGATTCTGTGCCCCCATGACGAGCACAGGAACATCCATCTCATTGACCACATGCGTATTGCGGCATCCATCGTCCAGCACGGCATTCCCAAGTGTCGTTTCTTCCATGATCTCTGTCAGCGTATTCCACGTGCCGAGATCTTTCCATGCGCCGCCATAACGGAGCACGCCAATGTTGTTCTCATGCTCGACAACGGCATAGTCGAAGCTGATCTTCTCAAGGCTCTCATACGCGACTAGAAGCCCCTCATAATCCGAACAGCCGAGAATCTGGCGCGCCCGTGTCAGCACATAGCCCAGGCAATAGACGAACACGCCGCTGTTCCAGAGGGCTCCCTCGTCGATATATCGCTGTGCCGCGTCCGCATCCGGCTTTTCGCGAAAGGAAAGGACGTGGCTCACTGTCTCCTTGTTCTGTGGTAGGATATAGCCATATTTCTCACTTGGATAGGTCGGTTCAACCCCCATCAGCATCAGTTCCCCAGCTCCTGTTCCCACGAGCTGTGTCAGCTGATGCACGGCAGAAAAATAGCTGTCCTCCACGTATGGATCGACAGGACAGACGGCAACGGCTTCGTTTTCATCAACGCCTTTCACATCATGCAGGTAGGCGCTGACGAGTGCAATCGCAGGAAATGTATCGCGGCGACAAGGTTCAACACAGATATCGACTGCCTCACCAAGCTGATTCCGCAGCACAGAGACCTGCGCCTTCGATGTCGCAATCGTGATCTGTGCACCGGGAATCGCATGACATACCTGTCCGCAGACACGCTGCGCCATCGAGTGCCGCGTCCCGTCACTCTGCCGAAAGAACGGAATGAACTGCTTTGACCGAATGTCATTCGACAGCGGCCAGAGCCGCTTCCCAGAGCCGCCCGAAAGCAGGACAATGTGCATATGCGTCCTCCATAGAATTTATCAATCTGATAACTGCTGTATCACAGATTCAACGATCTACGCGACAGGCATCATTATTTTCGCTTGCACTTCATAAGCCAAGCTTCACAAGCTTCACAAACACTTCACAAATATTGAATATGCTGCTCGATCTACTGGATTTACGGAGTTTATGGCTTTCCTTTGATCGATTTGCCTACTATCTTCACAAGAGCTTCACAAACTTCGCAAACAGGTTGCGAAGTTCTTTTTATTGCAAGACATATGTTTGTTTTGGATCATGCCTGCTCCCCTGTCTCTTTATCAAGCCCTTATTTATCAGTTGATTCAAGCGCGACGTAATCGTTCCGGCTGATTTCCCAATAATATTGGCCAGTTCTGCTCTTGTCATTTGCCGGTGACTTCCCATGAGCGCAAGAATCTCTCTCTCCACCTCATCGAGGTTTTTCCACACTTCACTCCCCACAGCCTCTACCGCCCGATCCTGCCGACGAAGTTTCCTCACCTTGATATTATTTTTGAGTGTCAGCCGAACAGAGGCTCCACTCGGCTCCGTATATTCAGGCTCTTCCAGAAAGTACTCTGCCATATCTGAATAAATCCGTTTTACCCCTTCATTTAGTTCTCGTACCCATCTAAATTCTGTCAGCACCCTGGCAATCCGCATATTGCGTGAAAAGCGAGTATCACGAATATTATCCACGGTCACAATGTTCGGCAGTCTCCCAGGGCTTTGTATCTCCAATCGGTCATCATACATAGAAACCCGAATATAATCACCGCTCATCGCATACTCACGATGTGTGATCGCATTGATCAGCCCTTCCTGCCATGCAAACTCAGGATATTCAGGAACGGTGCGGAACCGCCCCGTTGTCGGGTCAAGCGAGGTAAATTGACGAAGCTGTGCTCCGATAATCTCCTGTGCTTTCTCAACCATACGCAAAATAGGCAATTCCAGACTGATATCCTTCACCAGATTCATCCGTGTTCCCGTGTCGGCGGTCTCTCCTTCATAACGCAAAAAACGCACCCGACACGTCGGATAGAATCTCATAACATTCTTCGCAAAAAGCAGCACTGCTGCATGTGTCAAATGTGGCTCGCCATGCCAATCCGTCAAGAAGCCGCGAGACCGCAAGACCTGCTCGGACGGTAAATCGCTTGCGTCAATATGGTCTTTGTACTGAGACAGCAAGTCCTCGTCCAAATCTTCGAGTTTCGCGTCCATATTGCACTCATCTTCATAGTGGCGTGTCCCCTTGCTATATTCAAGTCGACGTATATCCCCACCTTTGATTTCACGCGTTCTATCTCCAATACGCAAATAAACCGAATCATTACTCATATAAATCAGCCGATCTACGCTGGCCTCCACGTGCAGCAACAAAATGCGATCTGGTTCTCCATGTTCATTGACAATGTTCAAAAATTCTTCCTGCATCTGTGGCATAGGCTTGCAATAATCCTTCGCCATGTTGAGAAAAGCATTGATCTTATCTTCACCGACCGCATTTATACCTTCCACGCGAAGTGTTTTATCACTAATACCAACAACAATAGCTCCGCCTTCAGCATTTGCAAAGCCGGCAACCAACGGAGCCAAATCCGAGGGCTTAATCTGTGCCGATTTACGATCAAAATATTTATTTTCCGGCTCCGTCATCATATATGATAAAGTCAAAATTGTATTCTTTTGGGATTGCAACACAGTATCCCTCCTTCCAGAGCTCCACTCTCTACCATATCAACATCGCTATTTTCAATAACTATCTCCCATATCCGCCCGTACCATCATACGGACAAGTTCCGGGAAAGACACCTTGCGCTGCCAGCCGAGTTCTTTCTCTGCCTTTGACGGATCCCCCCAGAGGAGCTCCACCTCGGCAGGACGGAAATAGCGTGGATCGACATCGACCAAAAGCCGACCGGACTTGGCATCATAGCCCTTTTCCTCGACACCTTCGCCGCGCCACTCGATCTCAATGCCTGCCTCGCGGAAAGCCATCTCGACAAATTCGCGTACGGTATGCGTCTCATTCGTCGCAAGCACATAGTCGTCGGGCGTATCCTGCTGGAGCATCCGCCACATCCCCTCAACATAGTCCCCCGCAAATCCCCAGTCGCGCTTCGCGTCAAGGTTACCAAGGGAGAGCTTCACCTGTTTCCCCGCCATGATACGGGCAACAGCAAGCGTGATCTTGCGCGTGACGAACGTCTCACCGCGCCGTGGTGACTCGTGATTGAAGAGAATGCCATTCACGGCAAACATGCCGTAGGACTCGCGATAGTTCTTCGTGATCCAAAAGCTGTAAAGCTTTGCCGCACCGTACGGCGACTTCGGATAGAAGGGCGTCGTCTCGCTCTGCGGTGCCGTATTCGGAAGCCCGCCGAAAAGCTCCGAGGTCGAAGCCTGATAGAAACGTGCATCCGGCTTGCTCTGGCGAACCGCCTCCAAGAGACGGATCGTCCCGACGCCCGTCGCCTCCGCCGTGTACTCCGGCACCTCGAACGACACGGCGACATGGGACTGCGCAGCAAGATTGTAGACCTCGTCCGGCTGAATCTCTCGAATCAGTGCATGTGCATTGCTCGAATCCGTCAAGTCACCATGGTGGAGAAAGAGACGTCCATCATACTGCACATCAGACAGGAGGTGATCGATCCGCTCCGTACACGGCGTACTATGGCGACGAATCACGCCATGTACCTCATAGCCCTTTTCGAGCAGTAATTCGGACAGATAGGAGCCGTCCTGTCCTGTAATACCGGTGATTAGTGCTTTTTTCATAGAATTTTCTCCTAGAATTTTACTACATAAAATCATAATGTGCTACAACCATTATCGTAAGACTATCCTATTGAACTTCCTCGTACACGGACATAATTTGATCCACCATTTTTTCCGTTGTAAAACGTTCAAGAAATAACTGGCGTCCCTCTCTCCCCATATCACGAAACGCCTCTCTATGCTCTGCTGCATATCGCAGCTTTTCTGTCAAATCATCCACACTGTCCCGCTGAACAAGAAGACCTGTTTTGCCATGAATGACTTCTTCGCACACGCCCCCTACATCCGAAGCAATGACCGGCAGCTCTGCCCTCATTGCCTCAAGGATACTGATTGGAAACCCTTCCCAGCGGCTGATAAGCAAAAATCCATCGTACGCTGGCAAAAGTTCCTCGACATGTGTTTGGCTGCCCAGAAAGCAAACCTGATCGGATAAAGACAGACGATTCACAAGCTGACGTACACCATCAAGTTCCAGACCATCTCCAACAAAATCAACAAGAACTTTTATTCCACTTTCCTTTAAGGAAAAAAGAGATTTGATAACATCTCCCTGTCCTTTTGGCTGAGAAAACCGTGCTACCATGACAAGGCGCAATGGTTCGGAAGGACCTCCTGTACGAATAGGAGCTTCTTCCGAAACAGCATTATAGATCGTAAGCATTTTCTCTCTATGCCTTCGAAGTTTTTCTGCTCCAAGCCTGCGGTCATATTCGGATACACAGATAATCCGCGCTGAAAAGAATCCCCCCACCCATTCCATACATTGATATATGCGTTGCTTCATCGGGGCAACCCCCTCTGTGAAGGCCCATCCATGCACAGTAAAAATAGCAGGAACGCCAAGCGACCACGCAACAATCCGCCCAACCATCCCTGCCTTGCTCGAATGACAATGCACAAGATCAGGCTGATATTCCTTGACGATGCGGCGGAAATGCCATACCGCTGCAAAATCATGAAAAAATGAAATCTCCCGTCTTAGACTGGGTAGGATGATACAACGGACGCCGTGTTCCTCCAGCACCTCAGTCAGCCAGCCTGCAGCACCAACGACAACAGCGACCTCATGCCCTCTTTTCACCAACTCGGTAGCAATCGTAAATAAATGAACCTGTGCGCCTCCAAGCTGTGGCAGTGTAATGACATATAGTATTTTCATCCTTACTCCCCCAACAGACGCATCAAGGCATCATCCAGACCGGAGTTCCTCAAGATGTGTTCCCATTTCAAGTCTTCTATGCCCGTATTGCAAAAAGAGAACGCATTCAGTTCATCCCAATCGAACCCCGAAAAATCCTCCCGTATCTTATAAAAGCGCATCTTTCGCTGCGCCTCAAACCGGTCTACCCAGTAATATGAAGTTGTAACAACCTTCATTCCCATCGCAACATATTCCAATAATTTTGTCGAGGTTTGCAACGAATACGGGTATTTATTCGGAATGTAGTTCAACGCGTACCGTGCTTGTTTTGCAAGGCACGGAACATCTTGGTACGAAACCGCCCCCGCAAAAATTATATTGGGATGTCTTTTATATGCATCATACAGCTCGTCAGTCGCCCTACCAATCAGCAAAATGCTATGCTTCGGATTGCGTACAAAAAAATCCAGCACGTTATAGAAATTTCGACTTGAATCCATTGCACCGACATAAACAAAATCATACACGATTTCAGGATCAGGTGCTTCAAAAAAGCGGCGATCAACCCCCATATCGCGATAGCAATAAGGAACACCGTCCGCAAATCCATATGCGTCCCGAATTGATGGATTCAGAAATATACGCATGGAAGGACGTGCATTCAGCCACCGCTTCATGATGTCCTTGATCCGATTCCCCCGCCCTACCGAAAGCGATGCATACTCGTGAATCATCGGAATGGATTTTCGGAAATGCAAGTCCACTCCCATAAACTGCCATATCAGATCGAAATCAGATAATGAATACGAAGACAGGTCTTGGCAATTTACAAAGCAATACCGAGAAAAAAACTTTTTATAGATAGAAATCTCAGGAAGGTTCGCCTTTCCCGGATGAAAAAACAAGATCTTCTTCATCTAAATTGTCCTTTTATCTTCCGCAACTTAGCTAAAACAGATACGAGATAAAAATACCAACTGGAAATCCCAAGTTCTTGTTTTATTTCATGATCCTGCATCTTAAAAAACCTAGCGTACAAAACGTACCACGATGCGACCTTCATCCCCCACCAGATATTTTTTCTTATAAACGAGTGCCATTCCTTAAAGTATAGCAACGTAGATCGAGGACTATTTTTCATATACGTCTCGATATTTGCACTCAACCCATCTTGCAGATACTCACATGTCTTAAAGATTTCATTTACACAAAAGAGCTTATATCCATCATGCGCCATTCGATTCCAGACGATTGCCTCAGAACAAAATTTTTCACCAGGCTCTTGTGGAAACGGATAGTTCTTAAGGCTGGGAAGATAAAACACCTCTGCCTTATCCCCAACAACGCCATCTTTCTTCCATTCTAAAACGCTCGTATATTCATTTTCATAACGGGAAGGGAATGCTGTCCCGATCAAGTGTCCATCTCCAGTCTCAGACAGACCGGCGATTCCTGCCAACAAACCATTATAATTTTTTTTTATGCCCTGGAAAATTCCTTCTATTTTTTTCAAGACACCAGTTCTTAGTACATCATCTGAGTCTACAATAAAAAAAATGTCCCCTTTTGCCATCTGCACACCACGGTTAATCGCAATATGCTTTCCTGAATTTTGCTGCTTTAGAAAATGAATCGGAAAGGCAGCCTCCGCCTCCCATTCTTTCATAAGAGATTCCGTGCTGTCCTCAGAACCATCGTCCACAACAAGCCATTCAAAAAAATCATATTCTTGTTCTTTCAAAGACGTATATAGTCTTTTTAAGCAATGCGCTCTATTGTACGTAGCTGTAAAAACCGTTATCTTTATCATGCTTCATGTCCACTTTCCGAAAGAACCGTGCGCTTTGCATATTTTCATGTAACAAACCTTACCACTTTTTTTACGGTGCTTATGAATCCATATACTCTATAGGTAGAAATAAGTCGTGCCAAGCCATCTATTACGCACTCTATTGGTACATACTTACGTAGAAAAAGATAGGTTTTCTGATACATCTCCTTTACTTTCACATCATCTTCTGAAAGCCACGATCCCGCAAAATGATGTATCGTATGAGTTTCACCTGATATAAGGAGTTCACCTGTCTGAAAGGATTTAGCACAAAGATACTCAAAAGGAAAGAGTGCAATATTGCCTTGCAACACTCTCATCTTTCCATCCAATTCTATTTGATACATACCTTTTGTTTGATTTGTTATTCTATGCACATTCGTTGTCAAATCATACGAACCATCCGCTTTGACAAACCTGAGCGTCTCATATTCTCGTAACAATGCTTGAATCCAAGGGTTGTTCTTTTCAGCACCCATGATTCCCGTAGGAATATATCGTGTTGATTCATATCCGGTAAATGCAGCGTAAGATAGAAAACTATCAAGCGATTTTACAACTTCAACATCCGTATCCATGTATATACCACCATGAGTAAATAGCACCTTCAATCGAACATAGTCTGTTATAAATGCCCACTTTTTTGCTTCATAGGCTTCTCTGCAATATTGATTTTCATTGATGTCAAAATTTTCTTCGTTCCACTCGATAATCTGATAGTCCGGGCAATATTTCTTCCAGGTTTCGATATACGATCTTATTTGCTCTGTTTTCGGCGCATGACCAAACCAGCAGTAATGTATAATTTTAGGTATCACACAATGCTCCCCCTTCACAAGTGTTACAGTATATTGGAAGATATCAGCTTCTCTTGCACCAACGGCAATGCTCCCATGTACAATGATGCTGCTTCCATTTTTTAAACGTACATAGAAACCATCCCCAAAGATTCAAAGCATCTAACGTGTTGCGGGCGAATCTTTTTAACGTAACACGCACATAGTGTCTTGAAGGCAACCTAATATAGTTCATCAATGCCAGTTCTTCAAGAATTCTTATATCTTCTTCTTCTACGCGTACTTCATACTGACTGCTCGCTCCCCCAAGGCTATAATATGTCACTGGAAAATCTACAAACTGAAACTTCGCTTGTTCTTTGAAATACAATGTCAATAACAACTTAAAATCTGCCGCAAGCTGATATGTTATATCAAACTCCTTTTTCTTTAAGAGCTCCCGCTTTACAAAAATTCCCTGATGGGGCAGTTTGGGTAAAACGATATGATCTCTCCCTTCTCCATCTCTGGATTCAATCACTATTTCACAATGATATCTTTCATTTACGGCAATACAAGGTGCACTAAACACATCTGTATCATCACAGATTGCATTGCAAACACGCTCTATTGTATATGGATCAACTAAACAGTCATCAGCACCTAGAAACTGTATATAATCGCCTGTAGCAACATGAATACCTTTATTCATGGCGTCATATATGCCATTGTCATCTTCTGAAATAATTGTCGATATTTGCGCATCATAAGAATGGACAATGTCCATTGTCCTATCTTTAGAATGCCCATCAACAATAATATACTCTATATTCGTATAGGTCTGTTGGACGACACTACGTATCGTCTGTTCAATCGTATCTTCTGCATTATAGCAGACCGTAATAATCGAGATCCGCATCAGTTATCCTCTATGCCTAAAAATCCCCATATATGTTCTTCTGTATGTCAAAGTCCTTCAAGCTGTCCTTTGTTCGCACATCATGCACGCCCTCGGTCGCACTCTTTTGAAAGAGTACGCGCACGGTCTGGATGATGATGGTGAGATCCGTGCGAATGCCGGCGTTTTGGATGTAGACGAGGTCGTAGATGAGCTTGTCATACGCCGTTGTATTGTACTTCCCGTAGACCTGTGCGAGCCCTGTGATGCCGGGTTTGACGTTCATGCGATAGACATACTCCGGGATTTCCTGCTTGAACTGTTCGACGAAAAAAGGCCGCTCTGGACGAGGTCCGACAATGCTCATATTCCCCACGAGAACGTTCCAAATCTGCGGGAGTTCATCGAGACGAACGGCGCGAAGGAATGCACCGAGGCGGGTAATTCGCGGGTCATTTTCCTGTGCGAGCATGGGGCCGCTCAGTCTCTCCGCATCAACGCGCATCGTGCGGAATTTGTATACCTTAAATGGCTTTTCATAGCGGCCTGAGCGCTCCTGGCTGTAGAAAACAGGTCCCGGATCAAATATCTTAATGGCAATCGCTGTCAGGATCATGAACGGAAGTGCGGCAAGAAACCCCAACAACGCCACTACGACGTCCAAGATACGCTTTAGACTGCGTTGTTCCAGCGTCAGGCGGAGACGCTGCGGACGAAACACGGGAACATCATCGATCTTGTCAAGTGTCATGCCGCTGCAGAACACCTCGTATGCATTGGGGATCAGGAGTGCCTGCTTTTCGTGGAGATTGCAGTAGTGAACAATCTTTGCTTTGTCCTTAAGTCGTATGTCAGGGCAAATGATGAGGACATCCACCTGCTCTGCCGCAGTCTCCCAGTCGCTGTTCTTCAGGTCTGTACAAACAGAACGAAGCTCCATCGCGAGCTGCGGCTGCTGCTTCATGCGATGATAGACATGCTGACATTCTTCCTCACTGCCGATCAGCATGACGCCGCGTGTGTTCTGATGTGCTCTGACATACCGCCAAAGCAGATGCCGCCAAATGGCAAGGAGGACAAAATCTACTCCGGCACACCACAGGAGTACACCGCGTGACAAAGCAAACTCACGAATGAAAAAGGTGAGTGCCATCATAAGGACGAGCATCTGAATCATGCTGACCGCTACAGAGAGGAGTATTTCGGCAAACCGTTTGCGCTCAATGGTGTAAAGGCCATTGATATTAAACAAAAGTCCCGTTAGGATCACCTGTACGGGAAGCATTCCTTGATATAAGTCAAAATTACTGATCAGACTGCCGCGAACCAAAATAACTGTAGTCACAAAGAGGTACACCGACACTACAATTCCCATATCGCCAAGAAGAAGCACCAGCTTCTGCGACATGGGAAACGCTCTGTTTCCCATGGTGTACCACATCCTTCCGCTTATTCTCACTTCATTATAGGTAGTTCAGATCGGCATGTCAACCAACGCAGGCATTGCAGCCCTGTCGACACGAGGATGAAAAGGCACCTATGCGAAAAGAATTGATCCCGTCACGCATCGGCCTCCAGTTGTCCCGCGAGAAGGGAAAGCCCCATCAGCATACAATACTCGGTCAAGATGGACAGCTGGTTGATGTTGGTATCGGTCATTCCCTCAAGGTGCACGCCCAGAAAAACGAGGATGCCCATGAGTGCACAGGAGAACTCCGCTGTATTGCGCTCCTTTCGGTACTGCCGCCACAAGCGCAGGAGGATATAGCCATGCAGGACGAAGTAGGCAGCAAGCCCTAGGATCCCCCCTTCGGAGAGATGTTTGAGGATATTGTTGTGCGGATGCCCATGCCCGGTCTCAGGGCGCCCCTCAACCACTGGCCGTTCCTTTGCCTCCGATGGGATATAGATGGTGTTGTAATACCAGCCATACTCATCCATGCCGACACCCGTCACAGGATGCTCCTCCCACATGGAGACAGCCGCACGCCACATATAGGTACGCTCCAAATTGCTCTGCATCTGTGGGTTTGTGATCGTCGCAAGACGCTGACTGTAGTTCGAGGATAGGAGCATGACGCCAGCGATGCAAAGGACTCCAATAACGCTCCCGAGAAGAACCTGTCGGCGAAACCGCCGCTCAAGGAGGATATAGGCGATCATGACGAGAACAAAGGCGATCCACGCCCCGCGCGTTTGGCTCAAAACTAGGATAATGAGTGAAAAGACAGCCATTCCCAGAAGGAAATGCCGCTCGATCGGACGAAAGTAGTTTTTTTTTGAAAAGAAGAAAAAAACCGGTATCGCCATCAGCATGTGAGAGCCCAGAAAAGTAGCACTGTGAACAAGCCCCTTCGGACGCCACCAAACTTCTCCGTGCACCGCAATCTGCCATAGAGAGACGATGTTATTGATACACACAGAAACAGCAAACACAAGGACAAGAAGTCGTACTTGTTCTTTCGTCCGGACATAAAGGAGGACGAAAAAGAGCGGCAGAAAACGATATGATGTACCGATCACAGAATGCATGGACATCATCTGCTCTCTGGCACCGACAGCGCAGACCATCCACACGATAAGATAGAGCAGTACTGCTTTCGCCAAGCCCGTATCCGTCATAGGCAGTGCTCTGCGCCGCAGGACACCGGCGAGGGCAATCAGTCCACCAAGGGCGATCGCCCCCACCATTACTCCGGTAGAGACATTCGACGCAAGTGCCATGAGCAGGAGAACGCGAAACATCCATTTGTGTTCTGTCTCTGTCATCATTCCTTGACTGCTCCTCTCATAATCATGGTAAATGCTGTGTTGTACATCTCTCTTTGGGCATATAGAATAGGAGTGCTTCTCTCATTTGTTTGGGAAACACTCCTATCGCTTCATTATGCTTTCAAGTTTTCTTTATACCACTGGATCGCCTCAGTGATGCCCCGTGAGAAATCGTACTCCGGTGCATAACCGAGGTTCTTTTTTATCTTCGAGATGTCCGCACCACTGTGCCTGATGTCGCCCTTGCGCTCGGGGCCAAAGACAGGCTTCAGGTCTTTGCCGAAGAGTTTGCTGAGTACGGCATACATCTCATTGAGGCTCGACCGTTTTCCCGCCGCGACGTTGTACGCCTCCCCCGCCGCCTCGTGCGGTGCAGCGCAGGCGAGGAGATTCGCCTGCACGACATCCTCCACATAGACGAAGTCGCGCGACTGCTCACCATCACCGTTGATCGTCGGCGGTTCATCGCGCAGAAGGCACTCGATGAACTTTGGAATGACCGCTGCGTA
>ERZ773031.1068-NODE-1068-length-14149-cov-26.323542_pt1 | contig 14149 bp, 14 predicted proteins | sample MGYA00511666_ERZ773031 | MGnify/ENA primary metagenome ERZ773031 (study PRJEB29015, sample SAMEA2738135) | human oral metagenome | biome: human oral; feature: human-associated habitat; material: saliva | place: China | collected 2250 ...
GGGAGCGCACGCTCTACATTCACCCCGAGGAGTGCGTGGACTGCGGCGCGTGCGAACCCGTGTGCCCCACCGAGGCCATCTTCTACGAAGACGACCTGCCAGATGAGTGGTCGGACTACCTGCGCGCCAACGCCGATTTCTTCAACGAACTGGGCAGCCCCGGCGGCGCCCAGAAGACGGGCGTCCAGGACTACGACGATTCGATGATCGCAGCGCTGCCGCCTCAGAATGAGGAATGGAAAGCCGAAAACATGTGACAGTCGATAGGGTAGAGGTATGACTGAAAGCCTGCCCCGCCCTCTTGACCTGCCAGAATTCCCCTGGGATCAGCTTGCGCCCGCCAAAGCGCGTGCAGCAGCGCATCCCGGGGGAATCTGTGATCTGAGCGTCGGAACCCCCGTCGACGACACCCCCGACTTCATCCGTGAAGCCCTCGCCGAGGCCTCCAACGCGCACGGCTACCCGACGGTTATCGGCACAACCGAGGTGCGTGAGGCAATCTTGGCCTGGGGCGCGCGCCGCGGCATGGTGGACGTCGGCCCAGGTGGCGTGATCCCCACGATCGGCTCCAAGGAAGCTGTCGCGTGGATCCCCTTCCTGCTCGGCGTGCAACCGGGCGAGAAGGTCCTGGTCCCCGAGGTCGCCTACCCGACCTACGACATTGGCGCTCGCCTGGCCGGAGCCACTCCCATCCCCGTCGATCCGACAAACCCCGATTCCTGGCCCGAGGCCGCCCTCGTCTACTTGAACTCGCCCTGCAACCCTGACGGCCACGTCATGAGCAAGGACCAGCTGCGCGCCGTCGTCGCGTGGGCGCGCTCCCACGGGGCGCTCGTCGTCTCCGACGAGTGCTATGCTGCCCTGCCCTGGGCCGAACCCTACGTGAGCGAGGGGGTCCCCTCCCTGCTCGATGCGCAGGTGTGCGACGGCGATGCGAGCGGTCTCATTGTCTTGTACTCCCTGTCCAAACAGTCCAACCTCGCCGGCTACCGCGCCGCCCTCGTCTACGGAGACCCCGCCCTGGTCGCGCCCATCGTGACCGTGCGCAAGCACTCCGGCCTCATGGTCCCCGCACCCGTCCAACACGCGATGAGCGTCGCCCTGGCTGACACGGAGCATGTGAAGACCCAGCGCGCCCTCTACGGTGCGCGTCGCGCACTTCTCCTGGACGCACTGACCGACGCGGGCCTCAACGTCGACCCCAACAGCGCCGCCGGCCTCTACCTGTGGGTCGCCGACCCCGCTCACCCCACCGACTCCTGGGCCCTCGTGGACCGTCTGGCCCAGCTCGGTATCCTTGTCGCCCCCGGGGACTTCTACGGCACAGCCGCCCGTGGGCGCGTCCGCGTGGCCCTGACCGCCTCCGACGAACGTATAGCAGCAGCAGCCGAGCGCATCCGCGAGGCCTGGACGCACTGACCCTGCACCGACACAACGAGGCCGGGACCACATGGCGCGCCCCGGCCTCGTTCCCTGTGCGGACGTCAGTTCGACGCGTGCAGAGCGTCGTTGAGTTCGATGCCCACCACGCCCGCGCGGGCGATCGCCTCGATGCGGCCCGTCTGGGAGTTGCGGCGGAACAGGATGTTCGACGCGCCCGACAGCTCGCGCGCGGCAATCGTGCGCGGCTCGGCCTCGCCGGAAGAATCGATGAGCGTCACCTTCGCACCGGCGGTCACGTACAGGCCAGCCTCGACCACGCAGTCGTCGCCGAGCGCGATGCCCAGGCCCGAGTTCGCGCCCAGCAGGCAGCGCTCACCCAGGCGCACGCGCTGCTTGCCGCCGCCCGAGAGGGTACCCATCGTGGAGGCGCCGCCGCCCACGTCCGAGCCGTCGCCGATGACGACGCCCTGCGAGACGCGGCCCTCGACCATGGAGCGACCCAGCGTGCCCGCGTTGAAGTTGACGAAGCCGGCGTGCATGACGGTCGTGCCCTCGGACAGGTAGGCGCCCAGGCGCACGCGCGTACCGTCGGCGATACGAACGCCTGACGGCAGCACGTAGTTGACCATCGGCGGGAACTTGTCGACGCCCTGCACGGTGACGGGGTGGCCGTCGCGAGCGCGCAGGCGCAGGCGGGTGGCCTCGAAGTCGGCGACGGCGCACGGGCCGGCATCCGTCCACACGACGTTGGGTAGCACCGCGAAGATACCGTCCAGGTTGATCGTGTTGGGCTGAACCAGGCGGTGGGAGAGCAGGTGCAGACGCAGGTAGGCGTCCTCCGTCGAGGCGGGGGCTTCCTGCAGGTCAATCGTCGTGGTCACGACGACGGTGCGCACGCGGCGCGCGTCATCGACGCGCTCCAGCACGGACAGCGAGGTCGCCAGCTCCTCGTCGGTCCCGGCCTCGCCCAGGTGCGGGGCGGGGTACCACGTGTCGAGTGTCGTGCCGTCCAGAGTGATCGTTGCGAGGCCGATGCCCCATGCGGTGCTGTTGTCCATGCCCCTACAGTACGGCGCGACGGGCGGCTGATTGGCCCCGAAACTCAGCGGCGCGGCGCATCCCACAGGTCCGGCCAGAACACCCCGAGCTCGGTGGCCATGGAGCGCAGCAGCGGCAAAGAGATGCCGACGACCGAGTGATAATCGCCCGTCACGCCCTCGATAAAGGGACCGCCCAGCCCGTCCACCGTGAAGGACCCCGCCACGTGCAGGGGCTCGCCGGTAGCGACGTACGCGTCGATCTCGGCATCCGAGATGTCCCCGAAGTGGACCTGGGTCGAGGCTGAGCGGGTGACGGTCGCGGTGACCGTGCGTTCGCCCACCGTTCCATCGTGGGGCGAGGCCGGGGCCAGGATCGCGGCCGAGTGGCCCGTCCACAGGGTGGCGCTCGTGCGGCGCATGGCGCGGATGCGCTCGCGGGCCACGTCGGGAGTGTGGGGCTTGCCGAGCATCTGGCCGTCGATCTCGAGCATGGAGTCGCAGCCGACGACGAGGACGGCCTCGCCCTCGGGCAGTTCGGCGTTGGCGCCGGGCGTTCTCAGGGCCTCGCAGACGTCGGCGCACTTGGCTGCGGCGAGCGCCGCGACTTCGTCCGCCGGGGTGGTCGCACTTCCTGAGAATGCGCGCCCGCCGGGCAGCGCAGCGAGGACGGCGTCCTCGTCGACGGAGGAAACCTGGATGATCGGTGTGACGCCCGCTGCAATGAGCGTTGCACGGCGCGCGGGGGAAGCTGAGGCAAGAACAAGGCGCATACGGACATTGTGGACCATCGTGCGAGAAGCGTGCAGACAAACTGCAATTTGTTGCAACAGATTGGGTTTTCGCAGGTAAACGTGCAAAACCCTGGTGAAAAACTCATCAGACTACTACAATTGTCGACGTACGAGGTCACAATCTTGATGTGACTTTGAAAAGTGATCTGATATACCGTTACCCGCTGATGTGGTGTTGAGTCAGCCCAAAGAGGAGGGATTTGCGATGGATGAGCACGCGGCTTCGTCCCCTGCAACTCCTGATGACCTGACCGCAACAAGCTACGTTCCTCAGCTGCTCGGAGGTCATCTGACGTATTCGGCCCGCGATCTCGCGGAGATGACGAATACGCCTATCGAACGCGTCTTTCGTTTCTGGATCGCCCTCGGATTCCAGGCTCCCACCGCAGATGACAAGGTTTTCTCTCAGCGCGATCTGGAAGTTTTCAGTCGCTGGCACGACCTCGTCGAATCCGGTGGCATTGACACAGCTACCTCACGCTCTCTCCTGCGCGCCAACGCCCACCTGGCCGATCGCCTGGCCCTCTGGCAATTTGAGGCGCTGGTCGAGGATTCGATGCGTCGTCTGATGCTGGACGACACGACGGCCCGCATGTATGTGCTGGACCACATGCGCGAGTACATTGACGTCTTCCAGGAGATGTTTACATACGCCTGGCGGCGCCAGCTCGAGGCAGCCCTGTCCCGTTTCGACCGTGAGGTGTCTCAGCGAGGGCGCGAGGAGCGGCATAACCGCTTCCCGCTGACCCGCTGCCTCGGCTTCGTCGACATGGTGTCCTACACGTCGTCCTCGACGATCCTTGGGGATGCTCTCGTGGGTCTCATTGAGCGCTTCGAGGAGGAGAGTCGTAACGCTGTCATCGAGGAGGGTGGTCGCGTCGTCAAGATGATCGGTGACGCTGTCCTCTACATCGCCGATGATCTGTCGACCGGTCTACGCGTGGCCACAGCTCTCATCGAGAGGCTGAATGCCGATGATGAGATGCTTCCTGTGCGTGCGTCCTTCGTGCGCGGAGACGTTTTCTCGCGATCGGGTGACGTCTTTGGGCCCACCGTGAACCTCGCGTCTCGCCTCGTGGACATTGCCCCGGTCGGCAAGATCCTCACCGATCCGACCACGGCTGCTGCCATCGCGGCCGGCGAGGTTGGCGACGGGTATGAGCTCGAAGAGTTCCCGACCGCGGACTTGCGCGGTTTCGGTCCTGTTTCGCCGTACCTGCTCTCAAGCGTCGTCAAATAACGTTCATCTCGCAGTGTGAACGAGTGCCTGATCAGCCCGCACGACGGGTCAAGAAAGGTGCAAGTTTTGGTTCGGAATTGCTAAGATGCAAGCGTGACTACAGTTCTCCTCGTTGAAGACGATCCGGCCATCTCCGAGCCCCTCGCCCGCGCACTGGGCAGGGAGGGCTACGACGTGCGCGCACACGCGACGGGCGCTGAAGCCCTCGCGGATGTTCGCGGCGTTGACCTGGTCGTCCTGGACCTCGGCCTGCCCGACATGGACGGCCTGGATGTCGCCCGCGAGATCCGTTCCTCCGGCAATCGAGTCCCGATTCTGATCCTCACTGCGCGCACGGACGAAGTCGACATGGTCGTCGGCCTGGACGCGGGTGCAGACGACTACGTGACGAAGCCCTTCCGCCTCGCGGAGCTCCTCGCCCGCGTGCGGGCGCTCCTGCGTCGCCAGGCCGCCGAGCCCGCCGATGGTGAGCTGCGCGCTCAGGACATCCGCATGGATGTGGCCGCGCATCGCGCCTTCGCCGGCGACGTGGAGCTGAGCCTGACCGCCAAGGAATTCGACCTGCTGCGCGTCCTGCTGCGCGAGGCCGGTTCCGTCGTCGGCCGCGATGCCCTCATGCGCGAGGTCTGGGGTTCGGACCCCACCGGTTCGACCAAGACCCTCGACATGCACGTGTCCTGGCTGCGCCGCAAGCTCGGCGACGACGCCACCGACCCGCACTACATCACGACTGTGCGCGGGATGGGATTCCGCTTCGAGAACGCGCGCTGAGCGCGCCGCTGAGGGAGGCCCGCCATGCGCACTCGCGCGGTGAGGATGGTTGTGTCCGTCGTCGCCGTCGTGTGCGTCGTCATGGGCCTGCCCGGCGCATTTTTCGCCTCCGTCTCCATCTGGACCTCCGAGCAGCGCAGCCTTGAGGTATCCGCTCAGCGCGTCGTGCAGAGCATCGACCGGCGCAGGGCGGCGGGGGAGAGGACCGACAAGGAATCTGTGGCTCCGCTCGTCTCCGAACTGGCCGAGGGCGGTGACCAGATCAGCTACCGCATCATGGTGCCCGGCGAAAACCTCATCACCAATGAGACGCAGCCGACCGGGCGTATCCTCTCCGCGTTCGCCGAGTCCCCCAGCGGCGTCAGCGTGCAGCTGACCTCATCGGCGTCGGTGGCGACCACTCGCATCCTGTGGGCGTGCGGCATGTTTGGGGCTGGCATGGCCGGGTCCATGCTGATCGGCTGGCTGATGGCACGCTCCCTGTCGCGTTCCCTGTCCGCTCCGCTCATCTACCTGGCCGCCCAGGCCGAGCAGATCGGCTCGGGAGGGGTACGCGCCCGCGTGGAGCGCTCGGGCATTGAAGAGATCGACCTGGTCTCCGAGGAACTTGCGCGCACCGGCGAGCGCATGGCCGGACGACTGGCCGCGGAACGCCAGGCGGCCGCCGATGCCTCCCACCAGCTGCGCACCCCGCTCACCGCGTTGTCGATGCGACTGGAGGAGATCGAACTCATCTCCTCCGAGGAAGAGGTGCGCGCAGAAGCTCGCACCTGCCTCGAACAGGTTGAGCGCATGACGAACGTCGTCTCCGAGCTGCTGGACGTGTCCAAGCGCGAGAGTGGCGGCTCCACCGAGGCCATCCACATTCTCGAAGTCTTTAACACCGCCCGCGAGGAGTGGGAGGACCAATTCGAGGCCGCGGGACGGCCCCTCGTCTTCCTCGACGAGGCAGAGCGCCCGATCCTGGCCGACGCTGGCAAACTCGGACAGGTGCTGGCCACCCTCATCGAAAACTCCCTGCGCTACGGCGGGGGTACCACACGCGTGTGGGCGCACGCAGGCTCCTCCAAGCGCGGCGTCGTCATCGAGGTCAGCGACGAAGGGGAGGGCATCGACGAGGCCCTGGCCCCCGACATCTTCGAAAAGGGTGTATCCGGACACGGTTCGACGGGCATCGGACTGGCGCTGGCCCACGACCTGGCTCAGGCGATGGGCGGCCGACTGGAGCTCAAGTCCAATACTCCTGCCGTTTTCACGGTATCCGTGGCCGCGATTCCGGCGTCCCTGGACCCCGATCGCGTCATGCCCGAGGGGCCGCTCATTTCCATGGGACGCCGCTCGCGGCGCTTCTAAGAGCGGGGTAGATTGGGAGGCGTGGAACGCGATATGTTGACTCCTCCCACCGTTGCCGTCATTGGCGGCGGACAGCTGGCACGCATGATGCAGGAGAGCGCGATCGCGCTCGGTATTAATCTGCGAGCCCTCGTTGAGGCCGAGGATGGGTCGACCGGTCTGGTGACCGTCGACAAGGCTGTCGGTGCCCCCAAGGATCTGGACGCCGTTCGCGCGCTCATCGACGGTGCGGACGTCCTCACTTTCGAACATGAGCATATTCCTGCCCAAACCATGGAGGAAGCCGCGCGCGTCGTCTCCGTGCAACCCCCGGCCCCCGCTCTCCTGTACGCCCAGGACAAGCTTCAGATGCGTGCGCGCCTGAGTGAGATGGGCATCCCCTGCCCGGCATGGGCACGCGTCGACAACGCGGCTGAGCTGGAGCGTTTCGGAGCGGTCATCGGCTGGCCCCTCATCGTCAAGACCCCGCGAGGCGGCTACGACGGCCACGGTGTCGCGGTGGCCCACAGTCCCGCCGACGTCGAGTCATGGTGGGGAGGCGGCTCACTCCTGGCCGAGGCCCTGGTGCCCTTCACGGGTGAGGTGGCGGCCCTGCTGGCACGCACCCCCTCGGGCGAGGTTGCCTCCTGGCCCGTCGCCTCCACCGTCCAAGTGGACGGCGTGTGTGCCGAGGTCACGGCTCCCGCGATCGGTATCCGACCCGAGACAGCAGCTGAAGCGCGCCGCATCGGAGAACGCATTGCCTCGGAGCTGGGCGTCACCGGCGTCCTGGCCGTCGAGATGTTTGTCGTCGGAGAGGGAGCGGATGAGCGCGTCCTCGTCAACGAGCTGGCCATGCGCCCCCACAACACCGGACACTGGACCATCGATGGGGCCGTCACCAGCCAGTTCGAGCAACACCTGCGCGCCGTCCTGGACCTGCCACTCGGCTCTACCGACCTGCGCGCACCGGATACCTACTCCGTCATGGTCAACCTGCTGGGTTCCGCCTACGACCAGCCCGCGCGTGCCCTCGCCGCGGCCTATGAAGCCGGGGGGGACAGAGCGAAAGTCCACCTCTACGGCAAAGAGGTGCGCCCGGGCCGCAAGCTCGGCCACGTTACCGTCGTCGACAAAGACCCGGACGTGGCTCTGACGCGCGCACGGGCCGCCGTTGAGGCCCTGCACGGCACCTCCGCCAGCGACTGACCACCCAACCGTCGGCCGAACGGCGAGAGCGCCCCGGCCTCGTCCCATCCCGAAAGGACCGCCCATGACCACCGACCTCGACATCCAGCTCACGGCAACCAGCGACTGCCCCCTCGTCGGTGTCGTCATGGGTTCCGACTCAGACTGGCCCACAATGGAACCCGCCGTCGCAGCACTCGCCGAGTTCGCCATCGGCTGCGAAGTCGGCGTCGTCTCCGCCCACCGCATGCCCGAGGACATGGTCGCCTATGGGAGGAGCGCCTCGGAGCGGGGGCTGCGCGTCATCATCGCCGGAGCCGGCGGTGCCGCCCACCTTCCTGGCATGCTCGCCGCCCTCACCGAGCTGCCCGTCATCGGCGTGCCCGTTCCCCTCAAGCACCTCGACGGCGTGGACTCCCTGCACTCCATCGTCCAAATGCCCGCCGGCGTGCCCGTCGCGACCGTGTCCATCGCGGGCGCGCGCAACGCCGGGCTGCTCGCCGCCCGTATCCTCGGCGCCGGCGAAGGATCGTGGTGTGAAGGTCTGCGCGCACAAATGCGCGACTTCCAGAAGGACCTGCGCGACGTCGCCAGCGCCAAGGGCGCAGCCCTCGCCAAGCGCGTCGCCGAGGACTACTGACAGGCCCCAACAAGCCCCGCGCGGGTAGGCGCGGGCGCTCCCACCGTCGTATCCTGAAGGCATGAGCATTCTCGTTTGTGGCGGTGCCGGCTACATCGGCGCCCATGTTGTCCGCCTCCTGCGTCAGCGCGGGGATCGCGTCGTCGTCGTCGACGATCTGTCCACCTCGAACGCCGCCCGGGTCGGGGATACGCCCCTGGTTCGCCTCGACGTCGCCACGGACGAAGCGCGGTCCACCCTGTCCACCCTCATGATGGACGAGGACGTCACCGCCGTCATCCACTTCTCCGCCCGCAAGCAGGTCGGAGAATCCGTCAAGCGCCCTGCCTGGTACTACGCGCAGAACATCGGCGGTATGGCTAACGTCCTGGCTGCCATGGAGGACGCGGGCGTCGACCAGATGATCTTCTCCTCCTCCGCCGCCGTCTACGGCATGCCCACCGCCGAGGTCGTCACCGAAGACATGGCTGGCCACCCCATCAACCCCTACGGCGAAACCAAGCTGATCGGCGAATGGATGATGGCCGACTGCGAGCGCGCATGGGATCTGAAGTGGATCGGCCTGCGCTACTTCAACGTTGCCGGTGCTGGCTGGCCCGACCTGGCCGACCCCGCCATCATGAACCTCATCCCCATGGTTCTCGACCGCCTCGAGCGCGGGGAGAGCGCCAAGATCTTCGGCGCCGACTACGACACCCCGGACGGCACCTGCGTGCGCGACTACATCCACGTCATGGACCTGGCCGAGGCCCACATCGCCGCCCTCGACGTCCTCGCTGAAGGCCGCCAGCCCGACCACCACACCTACAACGTCGGTACCGGCCTGGGCACCTCCGTCCAGGAGATCATCGACGGCCTGCGCCGCGTCATCGGCTGGGACTTCCCCGTCGAGGTCCTCGAGCGCCGCGCCGGCGATCCGCCCAAGCTCATCGGTGACCCGCTGTCCATCGGCGTGGACCTGGGCTGGAAGGCCAACAACGGTCTCGACGAGATTCTCACCTCCGCCTGGGAAGGCTGGCAGGCAGGTCCGCGACCCATCACGGTACCCGGTGCCTGAGGCCTCTTTAACGCCTGACACGGCCGCGGCCTCGTCCCTTGAATGAGGGAACGAGGCCGCGGCTTGTTCTGCGCTCGGGTGCGCCTGAGGACGTCAGCCGATCTGGTTAAAATCCGAGGTCGTGAGCTTACCGGCGCGCAGCTTGGCAAAGAAGTCAGGGGCCGTCTCGTCACGTAGCAGGACCGCCGAGGCACCCGCGCTGGTCGTATAGTCCAGCGACTCGATGGGCGGGACACCCATCAGCTCGTCGGAGGAGGCGCTGCGCAGCGCCATCACGAGAGAAGCGACCGTCATGATCGAGGAATCCTCATCGACAGTGAACGACTTGGAACCCGCGCGCTCCACGCGCAGGGTCCGCGCGGGGTTGATGAGGGTCGCGGGGGATGCGGCCTCGGACACGACCTTGGAGATCACCTGACGCTGACGCTTCGTACGACCGATATCGCCCTCCGGATCCTGGTAGCGCATACGCGAGAACTGCAGGGCGGTGGGGCCGTCTACCGTGTGGCAGCCCGCAGTCCAGTTCAGGCCCGAATACTCGTCGTTCGAGTCGTGGTCGTAGCACAGCTCCACGCCGCCGACCGCGTCCACCATGTCGGGCACCGCACCCATGCCGATCTGCACGAAGTGATCGACGGTCAAACCCGTCAGCTTCTCGACTGTCTCGACCAGGAGCTGGGGGCCGCCGTAGGCGTAGGAAGCGTTGATCTTGTCCCAGCCGACGCCGGGAATCTCAGCGTAGGTATCGCGGGGAATCGACAGCGCGACAGCCTGGCCGTTCGCCGCGATGTTGACCAGCATAATCGAGTCAGCGCGCTCGGATCCCTCAAAGCCGTCCTGCACGGCGCCGTCCGCACGCGAGTCCGAACCGGCCAAGAGGTACGTCGTACCGGCTGTATCCGAGGCACCCGACAGTGCGCTCACGCGCCCGATGTTCGTGTTCGCGTCCCACACGAGGAATCCGCCCCACGCGAGAACAATGACCAGGAGGACAGACAGCGTCTTGAGAACCAGGCGTCGGCGGCGCTTGCGCCGAGGCCTCGGAGCCGTCGCCGGAGCGGTGCGCGATGGCGTAGCGCCGGGTGTGGGGACTGGGTTGGGGATTGCCTGGGAGCGCGTGGCGCTCACCTGGCGCGGCCCGTTACCCGAGGGTGCGAAGCTGGGAGCCGCTGGGGTGCGGGTCGTTGGAGCGTTGCTGGAGTCAGGCGCGAAGCTGGGAGCAGCGGGGGTGTGGGTCGTTGCAGCGTCGCCAGAGCCGGGTGCGAAGGACGGTGGGGTCGGGGCAACCGTCGTCTCGTCGGGCGTGGCAGGCGGATTCGGAACCGGCGCACTCCGACGGGCGGAGGACGCAGGTGTCGGAACAGGATACGCCCCCTTGGGGGAGGACGACGGGATCTGTGACGAGTCCGCCTGGCGCGTGCGCAACGACTTGCGCGCGGCAGATCCCGGCGCGAACGACGGGGGCGGGGTAGGAGCGGAACGTCTCGGAAACAGCGAGGACGGATCGCGCTGGGGCTGATCCAGGGTCGGCGGCATCAGCGGGCGCGAGGAGTCGGCACCGTCTTCGGAAATCCTCCACATCTGCGGCGCGATCCCCTCAGGTGGGGGAATGGGCGCGCCGGAGGGAGCTTCCTGGCCGATGACGTGCGCGTCATCGAAGTCGGGGCGGCGTCGTTTCGGGTTGGGCGTGAACGAGGGAGGAGTGCTCATTTGTCTTTCGGCGGGCAGGTGGCGGCGTTCTTCTGGGCGGCAGCCTCGTTGGCTGCGTTGTTCTCAACGGAGGCCGACTGCTCGGTATTGTCCGTGGTGCTCTGTGACTCATCGGTGCTCGGGGCGTCGGCCGCAGAGGGCGTCGGCGAGGGCACGGCCTGTGCAGCCTTCGGGTCGGGGACCACCAGCTGCGCGCCGTTGCCATCCGTGTAGGTCGTACCCACGGGCAGCGCCTTGTCCTGCTTGAGCGCGGTCCACATGTTGCGGGCCATCGGTTCAGCAGCAATGCGTCGGTTCGGATCCCAGTAGGGCTCTTCGACGGGCATCGTCACAAACTGGATGTTCGTGCGGTCGATCTTCGACAGGACATTGAGCAGCAAATTAGTATCTGCGCTGGCATCGCCCAGGTTCGGGGAGACGTTGACAGACTGGATCGCGGCCTGCAGGAAGGTGAGGAGCGCGCCGGAGTCGGTGACGTAGTCCTTGGCCTGAAGCTCGCGAAGCATCGCGGAGATGAGCTGCTGCTGGCGGCCGATACGAGAGATGTCGGAGCCGTCGCCCTGGCCCTTACGCGAGCGCATGTAGGCCAGTGACTGAGTACCGTCCAACTTCCAGCAACCCGCGTCGATGTAGAGCTGCGCGGATTCGTCTTCGATGCGATCAGGAATGTTGAACCAGATACCGCCCAAGGCGTTAATCATTTTGATGAAGCCAGCGAAGTTCACGACCATGAAGGAGTCGATCATCATGCCCGACATGTTCTCGATGGTCGACTTCACGCACGCAATGCCGGGCGCGATGTCCGCGTCGGTGTTACCACCGTCGGCACCGTAGAACATGGAGTTGTTGAACATCTCTTCTTCGATGGGTTCGCTGGTCGATCCGTCGCGGTGCTTACACGCGGGGATATCGACCAGCGTGTCGCGCGGAATCGACACGACCTGAACACGAGAGCGGTCGGCGCTGACGTGGATAACCATCGTCGAGTCGTTGCGAAGGCCGGGGACCTCCTCCTCGTCACCTGCACCGACATCGCCGCTGTCGCCGTTACGCGAGTCCGTGCCGACGACGAGAATGTTGAGGGCGCGGCCGTCAAACGAATCCGGGGTCGCCTGAGCGTTCCCGTCGATCTGATAGTCGCCGATGTCCACGACTCGGTCGGCGAAATCGGAACTGATTTTGGCGTAGAGGAAGCACGCCGTTGACGTGGCGAAGAGAACGCCGACCATCAGGATGGCGAGCGTATATCGCAGGAGGCCAAAGCGCCCAAAGTTAACAGCCGAGTGCTGGATCGGTCGCAGATTCATGTTACTCATCACTTGTAACCATATCGTTATCGGTCGTGTTTGTCGGGGAATGTGGTGGGGAAGCGGCGTGTTCCACTTGCTGAGGATCCCTCGTCTCAGGGGAGTGATCGCCGGTGGAAACCACTGCCTCGTCAGGAGGACGAACCCCCGCCAGCGCCAGCGCACGCGCGAGCGCCGCCACACGTGCCTCCATGCGCGCTTCGCGCCGGTAGGCGGTGACCATCTGAGCGATCAACGCGACGACAAGGCCGTAGACTATCAGGTTCACCCCGCGATCAACGCCGATCACGTGCGCCAGCCTGTTCGCCAGGGACGGCACGAGGATTGCGACAACCGCAGCAGCGACGAGCGCGCCGATCCCGATGCGGCGCATCGCGAGAGAGGACGCGGAGGAAACCGGGCGCGTGAGCCACCATGCGATGACGGCGAGTGCGAGCAGCAGAAGGACACGAATCAGCAGGTAGGCGCTCATCGTTCTCCCAACACAAGGTCGACGACGATGTTGACGGAATTCAGTAGCGGCTGGCCCTTCGCGCGCGAATAGTCCGTGTAGGAGATCGTCACGGGATGTTCGGCACCGGGCAGGCCGCAGCCAGCCAGCTGGGAGACGATCTGCGAGGCGTGGGCCATGCGTCCCTGGGTCAGGCGCACGTGGGCGAGGGCGTCGGCACGGATGACGCGCAGGCCATTGTGCGTGTCGGTGAGCGCCATGCCGGTGCGGGCGTGAGCGGCCATCGCACCGAAGCGCAGCAGGGCGCGCTTGAGCGCGCCGACTTGGGCGCCTCCACCGTCGAGGAAACGGGACCCGAGGACGAAGGCAAGGTCCTCCCTGCGCGCGCGATCAACCATCGCCGCGGCGTCGGCGGGATCGTGCTGGCCATCGGCATCAAAAGTCACCACGTAGCGGGCCCCACGGGCGAGGGCCGCATCGAAGCCGGTTTGCAGGGCAGCGCCCTGCCCCAGGTTTAGCGGGTGGACCGCCGTGTAGGCACCGGCGCTGCGAGCGAGAGCAGCGGTGTCATCACCGGAGGCATCGTCCACGACGAGGACTCGGGGAAAAAGAGCGCGCACGCCCGCGATGACGCCCCCGATGACGGGCGCCTCATTAAACGCGGGGATGACGACCCACGTGTCGGAGCGTTGCTGCATTTCTCCAGTGTCGCACATAGGGCAGGCCACGCGCCTATAGTGTTGCTATCTGACGGGGCGTACCTGATGTGCGTGATCGTGCCTACAGGACAACACAAGGGAGATACCGTGATCAAGCCCAGCGCCGACGTGGCATCCAGTGCGCAGGTCGCGCCCAGCGCCCGCGTGTGGCACCTGGCCCAGGTTCGCGAAAACGCCCGTATCGGCGAAGAAACGATCATCGGACGCGGGGCATACATTGGCGAAGGCGTTCGGGTAGGTGCGCGCTGCAAGATCCAGAACTACGCCCTCGTCTACGAACCCGCCTCCCTGGCCGATGGCGTCTTCGTCGGCCCCGCAGCCGTCTTCACGAACGACCACTGCCCCCGCGCCATCAACCCCGACGGAACCCTGAAGAGCGCGTCGGATTGGGACCGCGTCGGCGTCACCGTCGAGCACGGTGCCGCCATCGGCGCGCGCGCCGTGTGCGTGGCCCCCGTGCGCATCGGTGCGTGGGCAAGCGTCGGAGCAGGCGCTGTCGTCACCCGCGACGTCGTCTCCT
>ERZ773031.1084-NODE-1084-length-14014-cov-5.213626_pt1 | contig 14014 bp, 13 predicted proteins | sample MGYA00511666_ERZ773031 | MGnify/ENA primary metagenome ERZ773031 (study PRJEB29015, sample SAMEA2738135) | human oral metagenome | biome: human oral; feature: human-associated habitat; material: saliva | place: China | collected 2250 ...
GGTATATTTTTAATTGAAGCTTATAATTATATAGAAGCATATTTAGCTCAGTGGTATGCGAATGAAAAAAATATGCTTCCTAATCCTTTGCTAGTACCTTTTGATGTAAAGAAAAGGATCATCCAAGAGGTACTAGTAGGATTTGATATCAATAGTCAAGCAGTTCAGTTAACAAAGTTCTCATTAATGCTTCGAATACTATCTTACGAAGGAAAAGAGAGGGTTGAGAAAGTAAAACCTATATTACCTACACTTGAAAATAATATTAGATGCGGAAATTCACTTGTGAATATGTCTGATTTTGATTTACCTAACCTCTCATCGGAAGAACTATTTGAAATCAACCCAATGTTAGATGGACTGTTAGGCGAAAAATATGATGTAATTATTGGCAATCCACCTTATCTAAGTAAAGAAGATATAAAACAACTTGAAGTTATTTTCCCTTTTTGGTTTGAACTAAATCAAAATGATAGAGCTAAAATAATTCTTTCGAGTCGGGTTTTATCTTTAAAGAAAGAAGCTATCTTTTTTAATTCAAATGAATTAGATGGACTTCTGTTTCTAAAATCAGGAAGATTAAGATTCTTTTTATCATCTTTGGATGCAAGGGATTTACCTTTATATTACTTAAAAGATAATGAAGTAGGATTTTTTGAAGATTTTAATAATAAGCTTATTTCTCCAATTTTAGATATTGCTTTTGTTGTTGAAAGAAATAGTGAAGTTCTTTTAATACCTTGTAGTATATTAAATCTTTTTAGAAAAAAATATAGTATAATGGAAAGATTTTTACATGATTTAACAAGAGAGAAATTATCAAAATCCTTATTATCTTTACAGAATATTTTATTAATACCACTTAAGGAAAGGTTATTAAATTTTTTATACAGTCTGAAAAAAAATGAGATATCTTTAACTCATGAAGAGATTGCTAAAAAATTAGGAAGTTCTAGAGAAGTTATCAGTAGAAATTTAAAAATTTTAGAAAAAGAAAATTTCTTAAAAATGAATAGGAAAAAAATAATTATAATAGGTCGAGGTGAAGTATTATGAAAAAACCAATTATTGGAATTTCTGCAAGTATGATATTTGAAGAAAAAGATGAATTATTTTTGGGAGATAAATATTCCTGTGTTGCTCACTCTTATGTAGATGCTATTTATAAATCAGGTGGAATACCTGTTGTATTACCTATTTTAAAAGATGTTTCTGCAATAAGAGAACAAGTTAAATTATTAGATGGTATAGTTTTATCAGGTGGACGTGATGTGGATCCTCACTTCTATGGAGAAGAACCTTTAGAAAAATTAGAAGCTATTTTCCCTGAAAGAGATGTACATGAAACTGCTTTAATAAAGACAGCTACAGACTTAAAGAAACCTATTTTTGCAATATGTCGTGGTATGCAAATACTTAATGTTGTTTACGGAGGAACTTTATATCAAGATATTTCTTATGCTCCAGGAGAACATATAAAACATTATCAAATAGGAACACCTTATCAAGCAACACATTCTATAAAAATTGATAAGAGCTCAACTTTATTTAGAATGGCTGATAAATTAGAAGTTGAAAGAGTTAACTCTTTCCACCATCAAGCATTAAAAAAATTAGCAGATGGACTTAAAGTTGTAGCTACTGCTCCTGATGGAATAATAGAAGCGGTTGAAGGAACTAATGAAGATGGAATGTTTATACTTGGTGTACAATTCCACCCAGAAATGATGTATGATAAAAGTACTTTTGCTAGATCAATGTTTAAGAGATTTATTACTATCTGTTTAGAAAGTAGACCAGCAGATATAATTTTAAAAGATGGACTTCATCATGAAGAAGAGTATAAAACAAAAGAAATAGCTGATAGAATAAAAGAGCTTGAAGAAGAAGAAAAAAAGGAATTTTTTAAAGGGGATTTATAATCCCCTTTTTCTTTACTATTAAATTAACCTAAAAATAATTCTTTCAATTCTTTGATATTGTTTCTACTTACAGGAATAGCTGTAGGATAATTTTTAATTTTTATTATCCAAGATGAATTAAACCATTGTTCTATCTCTGTTATCTTATCTAAATTTATTATGAAAGAACGATGACAACGATAAAAATTATTTCCTTTTAGCATTTCTTCCCATTTTGAAATTTTAATTTTGCTTATGTATTTTTTCTGATTAGAGAAAATTAAAGTTTCTTTTTCATCAGCCTCTATATAGTCAACATCATTTAATGAAATGACATAAAGCTTTTCATCCATATTGATAGTAATTTTCTTTAAATTATTATTTTTAACTGTATTTACAGTCTCATTTTTTATATTGACTAGAGATTTTAAAAGATTTCTTATCCTACTTTCTGAATAAGGCTTTAAAAGATAGTCGTAAGCTTTTATTTCAAAAGCATCAACAGCATAATCTTTATAGGCTGTAATAAAAATAATTTTTGTATCAGGATACATCTTTGTAATTATTTTTCCTAAACTAATTCCATTCATATCAGGCATATTGATATCTAGAAAAATAGCATCTACAGAATTTTTTTCCAAAAATGTTAAAGTATCTAAAGGATTATCAAATTCAGCAATAAGTTTAATTTCCTTTTCTTCATCTATAAAATATTTCAACTCTTCTCTTGCAGGTAGCTCATCTTCAACTATAATGCAACTAATCATATTTTACACCTCCAAGTATTTTAAATTTTATCCTTGTTCCTTGTTCTAATTTTGTTATATTTAGACCTTCACCATAAAGAAGTTTCAATCTTTGATGAACATTCTTCAGACCTATATTTTCTTCAATTTTTTTATCTAAATTATCTATTACAACTTGTTCTATTCCAACTCCATCATCTTCAATTGCAACTTCTATATCTTTATCAATTTTTTTTACAATAATTTTTACAAAGCCATTATCTCTCTTTTTTAAAATACCATGTTTTATACTATTTTCCACAAGAGGTTGTATAATTAAACTAGGTATTTGAAAATTATATAAGCTTTCATCAACATCATAAATTATATTTAGTTTTTCACCAAATCTAGCTTTTTCTATTTTAATATAAGTATCAATTTGATTTAATTCCTTTATTAATTCCACACTTTTTAAATTATTATCCAAATTATATCTTAAATAATTTGATAAATCTATAGTAACTTCTCTAGCTTTTTCAGGATTAGTTCTGATAAGAGAAGTCATAGTATTTAGTACATTAAATAGAAAATGTGGATTTATTTGAGATTGTAAAGCCTTTAACTCAGAATACTTAAGCAAAGATATTAAATTTTCTACCTTACTAATTTCCATTTGAGTTGAAATAAGATGAGATAGACCTATCATTAAATATCTATTTTTTTCTGTTATTTTTTCTGCAGTATCGAAAAATATCTTTAAAGTTCCTGACACATCATTTTTTTCTTTTAAAGGTAAAATGATACAAGACTTTATATGAGGAGAAATATAGAAAAAATCTTCTATAATTTCATCTTCATCATCTTTAATAACAAGCATAACTTCACCAGTCTTTAAAACTTCCCTAGTATTGTTACTTCTAATATTACTTCTGTTTATTACAGACTTATCTGTAGAAAATCCTGCAATAATTTCTTTTGTATCAGTGATTACAGTAGCTCTTGCTCCTAAAGAATTAGCAATTATCTTACAAACTTCACTAAGATTTTCTGTATTTCTAAAGTAAGGAAGAGTCTTATTTGCTATTTCTAAGGCAAGTTTTGCTTGATTACCAGCTATAAGTTCACTTTTTTGAATGATGTCTTCAACAAGTAGAATAAGAACAGAAGCTCCAACAGAGTTCATAAATACCATGGGAATATAAAAATTTTTAACTATACTTTGAGCTAAAACCTTATCTTTTTGTATCAATAAAATTAAAGCCATACTTAAATTTTCAACAACAAAGGCTAGAAGAAAAGCAAAAAACATTCTATCTTTATTTTTAGCAAAACGAGAAACATAAGCAGTTAGAAATCCACCTATTGTAGTTGCAATAGCACAAGGAATAGCTGTTTCTCTACCAAGATTAACAATAGCTCTATGTATTCCAGCAACAAGACCTGTAAGTGCTGCAACATAAGGACCTCCTAAAAGTCCTCCAGCGACAACTCCCATATTTCTTGTATTTAAGATAGCACCATTAAAATTTAGTCCTATATAAGTTCCACTGATGGAAAGTAATGAGAAGAAAAAAGATAAAGCTATTACATCTTTTTTACTCTTTGCCTTACTTTTTATAATTATATTTGCCTTATCTATTTTAATAAAGAAAAAGGCAATTATTGCAGAACAACCAATATTACTTATTAAGTGTGAAATAAATTGTATATTCATAAATTAACTCCAAATCTAAAATTTAAAGAGAAAGGACTATAAAAAAATAAAATATTAATGTTTTGAAATATATCAAATTAATTATAATAGTCTTTTCTTTTTTATTATAGTATAACAAATTTTTAATTCTTAATAAATACTTGTGAAAAAAAATTTACATTTCAAGCCAAAATAATAACATCTTATTCCAAATAGTATGAAAAATAAGCAAAAACAGTGTATAATAAAGAAAACTTTAATTAAGGGGGCATATATTATGTATAGTTTTATAGGATCGATAATAGCTTTAGTGCTAGGTTATTTTATTTATGGAAAAATCGTAGACAGAATTTTTGGAGCAGATGATACAAAAATTACTCCTGCAAAAAGATTAGCAGATGGTGTTGATTACATGGAAATGGGATGGGCAAGAGCTTTCCTTATCCAATTCCTTAACATCGCTGGAACTGGACCAATATTTGGAGCAGTTGCTGGTGCATTATGGGGACCAGCTGCATTTCTTTGGATAGTCTTTGGATGTATCTTTGGAGGAGCAGTTCATGATTATCTTTTAGGTATGATGTCAGTTAGACAAGATGGAGCATCTGTTTCTGAAATAGTTGGAGAAAACTTAGGAAATGGAGCAAAACAAATAATGAGAGTTTTCTCTGTTGTACTTTTATTATTAGTTGGAGTTGTGTTTATAATGAGTCCAGCTCAAATATTAAAAGATATAACAGGTGTAAGCTATGAAATTTGGTTAGCAGTTATTATAGTTTATTATCTATGTGCAACTGTTTTACCAGTTGACCAAGTAATAGGAAAAATTTATCCTATATTTGGATTATCATTATTAGTAATGGCAGTTGGAATTGGTGGAGGATTAATAATAAATAATGCTGATATTCCTGAAATAGCATTTGTAAATATGCATCCAGCAGGAAAATCAATATTTCCTTACCTATGTATTTCAATAGCTTGTGGGGCGATCAGTGGTTTCCATGCTACTCAATCTCCTATGATGGCTAGATGTTTAAGAACAGAAAAAGATGGAAGAAAAGTTTTCTATGGTGCAATGATATCTGAAGGAATAATAGCTCTTATCTGGGCTGCTGCTGCAATGTCATTCTTTGGTGGAATTCCACAACTTGCTGAAGCAGGACCAGCTGCAGTTGTAGTTAATAAAATATCAGTTGGAATCTTAGGAAAAGTTGGAGGAGCATTAGCTTTACTTGGAGTTGTTGCTTGTCCTATAACTTCTGGAGATACTGCATTTAGAAGTGCAAGACTTACTATTGCTGACTCTTTAAAATATAAACAAGGACCTATCGTAAATAGATTTGTTGTTGCAATTCCTTTATTCGTATTAGGTATTGCGTTATGTTTTATCCCATTCAATGTTATCTGGAGATACTTTGGTTGGGCAAACCAAACTCTTGCTACAATAGCTCTATGGGCAGCTGTTAAATACTTAGCAAACAGAGGAAAGAACTTCTGGATTGCTTTAATACCAGCAATGTTCATGACAGTGGTTGTAACTTCTTATATTCTTGCGGCACCTGAAGGATTTGTAAGATTCTTTGGAGATAAAGATATAAAAGTTATTGAACATATTGCAATAATAGTTGGATGTGTTGTGTCTTTAGGATGTACAGCTGCATTCTTTATGTCAAACAAAAAAGCAAATTTAATCACTGAATAACAGAACTCCCATTATTCACAGGAAATACTCCCAGACCAAAGCTGGGGGTATTTTATTTAATAGTTGTAATTTATTTTTTTTGTGATATAATTCATTTGTTACTATAATAAGTAAGTATTATAAAGCTAAATTCATATAAAATTCATAAAAATATAGTAATATAATTATGGAAACTTAGCTTTGATAAGGAGGAAAAATGAAAAACAGAAAAATAATAGCAAGTTGTATGCTAGCTTTATCTTTAGTAGGATGTACTGGTTTTGAAGCTGGTAATGGTGGATATACTACTGCAGGAGGAGCAGGAGGAGCAGCTGTTGGTGCTTTAGCTGGACAAATAATAGGAAAAGATACAAAAGGAACTCTTATAGGAGCAGCTGTAGGATCACTACTTGGAATGGGTTGGGGAGCTTACAAAGACAATCAAGCAAGAGAGTTAAGAGCTGCACTTAAAGGAACTCAAGCTGAAGTTAGAAATGATGGAAATGCTTTAGTTGTTAACCTTCCAGGAGGAGTAACTTTTGCAAGTGATAGTGCAAACATATCATCTGGTTTCTATTATGCACTAAATGGAATAGCTCAAACTTTAGTAAGATATCCTGAAACAAGAATACAAGTAAATGGATACACTGATAGTACAGGTGGAGATGCTCATAACCAAGAATTATCTCAAAGAAGAGCAAACTCTGTAGCTCAATATTTAATATCACAAGGTGTTTCTTCTAACAGAATAGTTGCTAATGGATTCGGAAGCTCAAATCCTATAGCTTCTAATGCAACTCCAGAAGGAAGACAAGCAAACAGAAGAGTTGAAGTAAGAATACTTCCAGCTCAATAATCCCAATAATAAATAATATGTAGTAAACAATTGAGCAATTATCTTCTCCCATTGATAATTGTCAAAAAATAATAAATAATAATATAAGTTAAGTTATTTACTCCCATTGATAACTTAATTAAAAGTGGCTAGAGCAATAATCCCGCTCTAGCCTTTATTATTATAATATTTCAAATTTTTCTATAGCTCTTTTTCTTAACTCTTCTCTGAATTTAGGATGAGCTATTTCTATTAAAAGTTTTGCTCTTTCTCTTAAGGTTTTACCCTTTAAATGAGCAATACCGTATTCTGTAATTATATAGTCAACATCATTTCTACTTGTAGTAACAGGAACCCCTTCTTCAAAAGTAAAAACTATTCTTGAGATTTTTTCATCAGCTGTTGTGGAAGGTAAAGCAATAATTGACTTACCTCCACTAGACATAGTTGCTCCTCTAACAAAATCGACTTGTCCTCCAGGTCCACTAAATTGTTTAGAGTTAATATATTCAGCATTAACCTGTCCCATTAAATCAACTTGTATTGCTGAATTAATAGAAATCATATTATTATTTTGAGCTATGATGATAGGGTTATTTACATAGTCTACTGGATGTAACTCTATAGCAGGGTTGTTATTAGCATAATCATATAGCTTTTTTGTACCAAGTAAGAATGTAGCTATAACTTTATTAGGATTAAAATTTTTCTTTTTATTAGTTATAACCCCTGCTTGAATTAAATCTACTATACCATCTGAAACCATTTCTGAATGTATACCCAAATCTTTTTTCTCTTTAAGAAAATTTAAAACAGCAAAAGGAATAGCTCCAATACCTAATTGTAAAGTATCACCATCATTTATTAGGCTTGCACAGTTAGCTCCTATTTTTTTTTCAAGTTCTCCTACTAATGGAGCTGGAATTTCAGGAATAGGAGTATCTTCAATAATTATATAATCGATATCATCTATATGGATAAAACAGTTCCCTAAAGTTCTAGGAACAAATTTATTTATTTGAGCAACAACAATCTTTGCACTTTCAGTAGCGGATTTAGTGTAATCACATGAAAGTCCATAACTACAATAACCATGTTCATCAGGAGTTGAAACTTGAAGTAACATAGCATCTGGAGATAAATCTCCATCTTTTCCAAATATTTTAGCTGTTTCATAGAAGAAAATAGGAGTGTAATCTCCATAAGAACTATTAGCAGCTTCTCTTGTTTTTGGACCTATAAATAGAGCATTATGATGAAAATATTCTGAATTTTCTTCTTTAGCATATTCACATTTACCAATTGATAATAAGTGATCGATTTCTAATTTTTTAAATAGCTTTTTATTTCTAATTAATGCTTCTGTTAAAACAGATGATTCTGAACATATATGTCCAAAGCTAATTCTTTTCGCGGATTTTATTTTTTGGATAGCCTCATCAGGACTACAAATTTTCGCCTTATATTTTTCTTGCCATTTTTCCATTTGCTACCTCTTTTCAAGCACAACTTATAAAAATTTTTTTAATTCTAAAAATTATATAGCTTTATCCAGAATAAGTCAATAAATATTATTGTTTTTCAATAGACTTATCATTATACAATCGAAAAATATTTTCTTGATTATCGAATATAAATGTGTTAAATTAGATTTAAAGAATATTTTAGAAAAGGAAAAAATGATATGAAAAAAAACGAATATTTTAAAGAAATTGAAAAAATTTATAAGGAAATAAAAGATGATATAAAAAAAAGATTAGAAGAATTTAAAAATACTTGGGAAAAAGGTTCTAACAAAGATATACATTTAGAACTGTCTTTTTGTATACTAACACCTCAATCTAAAGCATTGAATGCTTGGCAAGCTATAACAAACCTTAAGAAAGATGATTTAATCTTCAAAGGAAGTGCAGAAGAACTTGTAGAATACTTAAATATAGTGAGATTTAAAAATAATAAGGCTAAGTATCTTGTAGAGTTAAGAGAACAAATGACAAAAAAAGGTAAGATAATAACTAAAGATTTCTTTAATTCACTTCCAACTGTATATGAAAAAAGAGATTGGATAGTAAAAAATATTAAAGGAATGTCATATAAAGAAGCTAGCCACTTTTTAAGAAATGTAGGTTTTGGAGCAGATGTTGCTATACTTGATAGACATATACTAAAAAATTTAGTTAAATTAGAGGTTATAGATGAGCTACCGAAGACTTTAAGTCCTAAACTATATTTAGAAATAGAAGAAAAAATGAGAAAATACTGTGAATTTGTAAAGATTCCTATGGATGAGATGGATCTATTACTTTGGTACAAAGAAGCAGGAGTGATATTTAAGTAAATGGAGTATAAATATGGAAAATTTTTTATTGGCACTCAATGTAGTATTACCAATCTTTTTAACCATGGCATTGGGTTTTTTATTAAAAAGACTAAAAATGGTAGATGAGAGTAGTTTAAATACTATGAATAAATTAGTATTTAGAGTATTTATGAGTACCTTACTATTTTTAAATGTCTATAATATTGGAGATTTATCTAAACTTTCCATTGACAATTTAAAATTACTAGGCTATGCCTTTATAATTATTTTTGTTATAGTTTTTTTAGCTTGGATAATCTATATGCCAAAAGTAAAAGAGAAGAAAAAATTATCTGTTTTAATTCAAGGAGTATATAGAGGAAATTTTGTTTTATTTGGTCTGGCTATTGTAGATAGTATCTATGGGAAGGAAGGCTTAGCAACTGTTTCACTTTTAACTATTGTTGTTATTCCAACTTTTAATGTCTTAGCGGTTATAATACTGGAATATTATTCAGGTAGAGAGATAAGTAAATTAAAGTTAGTAAAACAAGTATTTAAAAATCCTTTGATTATTGCAACTTTATTAGGAATAATATTTATTCTTTTAGAAATAAATATTCCTAAACCAATATACAAAACATTATCAGATATTTCTAAAATTTCAACTCCTCTTGCCTTTATAGTCTTGGGAGCTGAGTTACAGTTTGGAAATATGTTAAAAAATATAAAATATCTAATCTCAGTAAATCTATTAAGGCTTATAGTAAATCCATTAATCACTATAGGAATTGGTAAATTAATAGGTTTTCAAGGAATAGAATTAGTTGCATTGCTCTCAATGAGTGCCTGTCCTACAGCTGTAGCATCTTACACTATGGCAAAGGAAATGAAAGCTGATGGAGATTTAGCAGGTGAAATTGTTGCAACAACAAGTATGTTTTCAATACTTACTATTTTCTGTTGGGTATTGATATTGAAAAATATGGCATGGATATGAAAAATAACAACAACTCTTTTAAGGAGGTGCTACAGTGGAAGAAATGAATATAAAGAAAAAAAGAGTTATGATGTATTTCATAGAAGCAACTCAAGAATTAATATTAGATGAAGGCTTAGAAAAGTTGTCTATTAAAAAGATAGCAGAAAAAGCAGGATATAATAGTGCTACAATCTATAATTATTTTGAAAATTTAGAAGTCTTAATATTGTATGCATCTGTAAATTATTTAAAAGACTATTTAAATGATTTAAAAAATGAAATAACAGCAGATATGAAAGCAATAGAAGTCTATGAAACAGTTTATAAGATTTTCACAAAACATTCTTTTGAAAAACCTGAAATATTCCATACTCTATTTTTTGGAAAATATAGCTATAAGCTTGAAAATATTATAAAAAAATACTATGAAATCTTTCCTGATGAAATTGAAGGACACATAGACTTAACAAAGGCTATGTTGATCCAAGGAAACATATATGATAGAGATTTGCCTATTATAAATAAAATGGTAAAAGAAGGAAGCATAAAAGAAGAGGAAGCAAAGTTTATAATGGAAACCATAATAAGAGTTCATCAAAGTTATTTGAGTGATTTACTATATAAAAATAATGACTCATTAATAGAAGAATATACACAAGGTTTCTTTAAAATTTTTAAATTTTTATTAAAAAAGGGGGACACATGGCAACAATAATTAGATTAGAAAAAGATGGTTACATGAAAGATGCTTTTGTTGGTTATAGCTATACAACAGCTTTCTTCAATGCTTTTGTACCAGCAGCAAGACAAGATTTAAAAACTTTTTTATTTATGGGAGGAATTTATCTTTTTAATTCTTTTATATCAAATTTTTATAAAATATATGTGCAAAGAAATTTTGTGGAATATAAATATGGAGTTTTAATATCATTTATAGCATTAATAGTATCTTGGGTTATAGGATTTTTCTACAATAAATACTATACTCAAAAAATGTTAGCGGAAGGGTGGAAACCATTAAAAGATGATGAGTATTCTAATACTTTATTGAGAAAATATAATTATTTAGAATACACAGATAGTGAATTAGTAAGTGATGAGAGAACTAAAGAAATTTTAGATGAAGTTAAAAAAACAGAGAAAAAGAAAGCGTTAATATTTGTAGTAGCTGCTATTATTCAAATACTTCTTTATTGTTTATAAAAATTAAAATTGAAAGGATTGCCTATGTCAGTAAGAATAAACTTAGAAAAAGATGGAAAAAAAGAAAGTGGATTTATGGGATTTAGTTGGACCTTATTATTTTGGGGTTTTTGGGTTCCATTATTTAGAGGAAGAAATAAAGATTTTGGATTATTCTTTTTATTTTTTCTTGTAAAAATAGGTCTTATTGTTCTAACATTTAAAGAACAGTTTAGAGCTCAAAGAAATATGGAACTGTTTGGTTTTTATAAACCTTCGTATATTTTATTAATACCAACATTAATTTTTGTAATTATTGAAGTGATTGAGGTTTGGTTAGCATATTATTATAATAGATACTGCACTAATAAGTTATTAGCAGATGGATATTATCCAGAAGAAAATGACGAATATTCAATAGCTCTTTTGAAAGAATTTACTTATATTCCATATACAAAAGAAGAGTTAGAAGATAAATCAATAAGAGAGAAATATAAGAAATTTTCAAATTTTGCTAGAAAAGAAGAAAGAGATAAGTTCAAAATATTCTTTTCAGTTTGGTTTATAATTGGTGCAATAATATTCATAATTTGGGTTGTACAATATTTCAGATTTTATAATTTTTAAAAATATAAAGGGGCTATATGCCCCTTATCTTATTATATTAGCATAGATATGAAGTGAAAAAATTGTTTTCATATCAAGAGTCAGTTTTCCTGCATCTCTAATATCTATCCATCTTGTGTATAGATTTTCAGTATCATCTAAGTCAAGTTCTAAAGGAACAATATCATCAGATTTTAATTTTATGATATAAATAAAAATCTTTTCAGTTGTATAGCCTGGAGAAACTAAAAATCCAGTGTTACTATCATAGATAATGTCATAATCTTCCCTTCTATAACCTGTTTCTTCTCTAACTTCTCTTTCAAGAGCATGAATAGGTTCTTCACCCTCATCAATAAGTCCAGCAGGAACTTCATATATATAGTTATGAACCCCAGGTCTATACTGATTTACAAATAAAACCTTATCTCCAGCATGATTCACTATCAAAGCAGCAATTGCATTTTGTTTTTCTAAATATTCTAAATTATTGTTGTTTAATGGATCACTATCTACTCCAACTTTTAAAAATTTCAAACTAGGAATATCTAATAATTTCATTTATCTTCACCTTCTTCTTCCTTCATTTTATTTTTTATATTTTTTTGTACAGCTTTTAAGAAATTCATATGTTTCTTTTGAATATTCATTTTTCTTTGATTGTTATTATCAGTAATCATATTAAATACAGGAAGTAAAAATCCCGCAACAATACCTGCTGAGAAACCATTATTGTAAAGATTAAGTCCTCCATGAACCAAACCAACATTTTGTACAACTGCTAAGTGTAACCAACCAGCAATTATCCCTGCAACAGGTCCAAAAACACCTGATATAGGAGCAAGAGCTGTTCCAAATAGTCCTGAGATAGCTACCGTAAACATACTTCCCTTACTTCCAAAACTTGCAAGAAGTACTCCTATAAATATAGGTATAGTATTAAAAATAGTTTTTCCATTTGCCGAAAATCCAACAACAGTAAATAGTCCTGCTAGTATAGGGCCATTAAAAGTTTGTCCTGTAAAAGTAACAAAAGCAACACTGATAAGTCCCATCATACCCATATTAATATAAGTTAGAGCATAGCCATATTTTTTAGTAAAATCAGATTTATATCCATCATCTCTCATTAGTTTAAAATATCCTGAGAAAGAATTATTATTTATATAGAAACCTACAATTATAAAGGCAACAAACACAGAAGAACATATAATTTTCAATGCCATATCATACTCAGAAGATACAAGAAATTGTGGGTTGATTTCAAAATGATATAACTTTAAAACAGCCATTATAACTGAACCCAATATTCCAGCTGTAAAACCTAAGTTATATAAATCATAACCTTCATGGAAATCATAAAGGCTCTTTGCTAAAGGTACAACAATAAATCCAATTAAAACACCAATCAAAATTGCATTAATATACGATGTTTCATAAGCAACCTCACCATAAAAAGCAACACTACTAATAAAAGGAGCTAGAGCACTTGAAAATGCAATAGAGATAAGATGTTCTGAGAAATCAGTTGAAGTGTATACACTGTAGAGAATACCACCTAGATAAAAAGGTAATATATTTAAAATATTTTTTCCAAAAAATGAAAAACCAAAAACTGTAAAGAACATCGCTATAACTACTCCAGTTATTTTTATCTTAAATAATTTCACTAGAAAATAGTTAAAAGATAAAATTAAGAGTGCATTTAAAAAGGCTGCTCCTATACCACCAACTTTAATAAAATCAGTTACTAAAATAGCTGGAGAAGTAATAATTCTAAATAAACCTAAGAATATATTCTCGCTTTCATTAATTATATATGTTAAAAAACAAACTAAAATTATCATAAAAAGAGTAAGTGCTAAAATTTCAATTTGTCTAATTCTCTGTTTTATATTATCCATCATTCACCCCTTCTAAATTATTTTCAAAAATCATTTACATAAATTATATAATATTTTACTATTTACTGCAATAATAATTTTATAAAAAAGAATTAATTTATTAGATGAATTGGTAGTTATAATGAATAAAAAAAGGAGCTGTTGCAAATTCACAAAAAGTAAAAAATAGTTCGTTACTGAGTAAATTTCTTAACGATAAAAAATCA
>ERZ773031.1090-NODE-1090-length-13992-cov-16.655665_pt1 | contig 13992 bp, 9 predicted proteins | sample MGYA00511666_ERZ773031 | MGnify/ENA primary metagenome ERZ773031 (study PRJEB29015, sample SAMEA2738135) | human oral metagenome | biome: human oral; feature: human-associated habitat; material: saliva | place: China | collected 2250 ...
GTGGCACAAGCGGCGGAGGCGGTCGCTTCGCTCTGCGGGCGCACCTGCGCCTTTAGCCGCCATTCCTTTCGATAGATATAGAGAGTATCGCTGTTGTCCAAGACGTAGATCTTGTTTCCAGCGTAGTACACGGGGCGGGTAATGACCAGATGAAGTCCCTTTGCTCTTTTCTCTTTGGGGGTGACTTCATCCGTCCACAGCAACTTACGAGCCTTTAGGTCAAAGACACCAGCCCATCCCGTACCATAAGATTCGTAGGGGCGCTCAGCAATGAATGTAAAGTAGTCCCCTTGGAGTCGTGCGGCATCGAAATACTCGAAAGCCCCGATCCCTTGCGGATCAACCTCCGAAAAAGAATAGCCCTCGATGATCTTGGCTGTAGCAGCATCAAGGATCTGCACCCCCAAATTGCTGATTAATACGATGGTTTTTTCAGCTTCACGAAAGAAGCACCACCCCAAGCTATCTAAAACGATGTAGTTGGAATGATCTTCATCAAACCAGCCCCCGGAGAACTGATGCACGGGCTTACCCGTCTCCAGATCCAGAGCTATAAGTCGGTACCAGCGGGTACAGATCCAGAGCAGACCTTGTGCTATCCCCAGCACCTTATCCAGTTTATCGTGGTTATCGTAGTCGTCAGGTTCATCGCGACTACTTTCGCACAGGGGTAAGTCAAAGGTCCAAAGCACCTCGCCAGAGCAGTTTAAACGACTGAGCTTATACTCGAAGATCTTATAACCGATGACCTCCTCACCCACTTTATACAGCCAATAAGGAACGTTGTGGAGCAAAAGAGGTTTCTCGTCTGAGATCGAAAGGATATTCTCACTCGCATCCAAAGTTTCGGGAGCGTAAATACGATCCCAACGTAGGCTCCTACATCTCCATCAAGGAGGCGAATATCCCTCTCAAATACCTTAAGCAAGGTATGCCCCGAATAGACCTCTAATGTCCCATAGCGATTGTATCGTACATAGGTGTATTCGCCTACAGAAACGATCTTACTTGCGGCTTCCTCTTTCTCAAGCAAGACGCCATCAATATAGAGGTAGCCCCGCCCATTCTCTTCATAGGAATAGTCTCCCGTGATGGGGTTAACGCCCTTCACATTCTTGATTTGGGCAATCTCTTTGTAGGCTATCATTGTCGTCTTAATAAGCTATTTCTTTTGGAGGATGATGGGGGAGTTCGCTATCAAAGTTAGCCCTTTCGGCGGGAGTACGGTGGGGGCGCTATGGGAGAGAAGGAGGCTGTCTTGTGGAAGGGGGTGGTATGAACCTATATTGGTCGGTGGGTTGACCTATATAGGTCAGCCCGCTGACCTATATAGGTTGCTTTCCCCTCCTTGTGGTAGGGTGGTGGTGCAAGCGGTGTCTATCATAGATAGAGCTATAGCGAAAAGCTACCACGACAAGAAGAGGAGAGGGATATGCGAACCAGTACTGGTCGCCGACGTGACCAGTACTGGTAACTGATATCAACCACTACTACTTCGCGCTGCGACCAGTACTGGTCAGCTGAGTGACCAGTACTGGTTACTTTCCCCTCCTTGTACCGGTGTACGGTATAGGGCTGTAGTACAGTGTGTTGTGGTATGCTCGCTCGTAGCGCCTTTTCTCTGCTGAGAAAAAGAAATCTCCCCGAGGTGGGATTGTCGGCTTGGTGTGAGGTGGAGGCTACTCCAGCTCGATGGGATTGAAGGGGATCGTCCAAGAGAGTGCTTCGGCTTTCGTCAGGAAATTCCCCTGCGCATCCTGTGGATATACCCGCTGGCCATTGGCCTCAAAGGTCTGTATCGGATGCTTGTGGAGCCGCTGATAGTAGTCCCTGAACTGTGCACGACTGACCGACTTCACCAAGCGAATCTTCCACTCCACGATGTCCGCACTACGCTGACATAGGGCGTCGAGTACGAAGTGATGCGCTCCATCCATACTGTGTAGCTCGAGGATCAGCCCAGGGAGGCCGCCAAAGAAGTTCGGGCCAGCGGAGATCGGGATGCTGGGAGTAAACCAAGCTTCGTAGCTTCTCCCGCGGAACTGGCACGTGGCACGCTGTGCCTCGTAGCCAGAGATGACCTTCTTCTCACCTGTCAGCGTCCATGAGAACGTCGGGGTGTCGGTGTACTTCAGCGTGGGGCCTGAGAGAGGCGTCCTGTAGTAGACCTGCGTCGTGCCATTGGTCAGATCGCGGTAGTAGCAGAAGGGAGATAGACCGTCATCTGGTATTCTTATCTGGGCGTATTTATTGGCATCATGAGTAAGAGCAGAGTCTGCCTGCCAGAGTCTGTAGCTGTAGGACTTGACAAGCGCCTTGCCCAGCTCCACGCGGATGATGTCTTCTTGGAAGTCTTTACTCTCGGCAGGTGTCTTGTGGCGGTAGGTGTAGTCCACGAAGTACTCGGACTTCCCGAGGATCTTCCCTGCTTGCAGGCGCATCTGTATAGTAGGGAACTGTGCGAGCAGGCCGAGGGGGCTGATGCTCACGAAAGTGAGTAAGAGGAGAAAGAGGTTTCGCATAAGGCAGTCTGATATGATGTGTTATCCCATCAGCTACTCCAGCTCGATGGGGTTGTAGTAGAAGGTCGGGTCTTTAAGGTGGATGCCTGCACGAGGGAACGCTGTCGTGAGCGTCTGCACGATATCGGCATGCATGCGCCTACATAGATCACGGACTTTGCTCCGATCTGTGCGCTTGTAGTTGTCTTTATACTTGACGATGGGCAAGGCCTTGGGGAGCTGTGAGACACTTGTTGCCTCGAAGATGTACTCCCTCTTGGCATCATAAGCCTCCAAGATCAGTCCAGGAGTGCCACCCAAGAGCCACGGGCCATTGGAGATGGGGATATCCGTCGCTACCCAAGCGGTATAGTCACGGCCTCGGAAGCGTGCCGTCGCCTTCTGACAAGAATAGCCGAGTACGTCCTTGCGCTCATCGGTGAGTGTCCATGACTGGGGGTGTAGCTCATCAGAGTAGATGAAGGTATATCGGTAGGAGTAGACGAAGAGCCTAAAGGTAAGCTCGCTATAGGGCTTGGTGCCGCTCAGGTACTTATAGACCTCCATACCTCCCATTCCCCGCGCCTCGATACCAGGTCCAGCCTCTTGGCTCTCTGCTGCGATAAGCTCCTGCTGGTTGTCCAGGACGCAGACGTGTCCGAACTTCGAGATCTTCCGCCCGACGAGGAGGTACATCTCGTTCGTCACCTTGTCGTGCTTCTTCGGGTCGAGGAGGCAGGTCGTCTTGTAGTCAATGCGATAGTTCGCTGAGTCCAGGACGGTGTATTTCCTGATATCGAAGGGGTGTATACTGCCGATAGGGCTCTGAGCACGGGAGGAGAGGCTTAGTCCGAGGCTCAGTAATAGTGCATAGAGCGCTATTGACTTCATAGAGATGGTGTCCTTCATACGTCTGTAGGGTCTTGCTATGCGTATCAGAACAGCTTGAATCGCGCCTTGAGCATGATCGCCGAAGGGCGGATATCGTAGTAGCTGTGCGAGGCGACGAGGTCGGAGAGCGTCCCCGAGCTGTAGAGACGCACACCGAGGATATTCGTCCAGTCGAGGGTGAGGCGCACCTTCCGCCACGTGTAGGCGAGTCCAAGGTCAGCGAGTGTGAAGTGCCTCCCTTGAGTCACTGCATCGTTGTAGTAGTGCTCGGCAGTGAGCTTGATCGCTACATCCTCGAGGACATTCACGAGCGAGATGACCTTGTGGCTGAGGCTCTGTATCGGTGTGAGCCAGCTCCTATTCTCAAGGCGGCTGCGGTGCAGGCCCCATGCGACGTTGTACTCCATCGTGAGCCATGATAGCGGCTTGAGGGAGCACCTCCCGCTGGCGCTGGCCCATTGACTCGTATAGCCGAGGAGCTTCCCTTCGAGGTAGCTCTTACCCTCGCTCTGGCCTAAGGCTGCATCCCCAGACACCGAGAGGGAGATCCAGTCATAGCCTTTGCTGAAGCGTGCATTGGCCGAATAGCTCTGCCCCGAGTGCGGCAGGGGAAGGCGCTCTACGACGGTGAGTGGGGGCTCGATCTTCAGCGAAGAGATGGCTTCACTGTGGTGATGGCTGTAGCTGACCCCCGCGCTGAGGAAGAGCATCGAGAAGATATCCTTGTAGCTGAGTGTGAGCCCTGTGCTGGCCGTGCGCGAGCTGAACTGACGCATCTCGTGGCGCGTCAGGCTGCGGTAGCTCTGCATGATATACCCTGCGTAGAGCGAGCTGAGGCTGAGCTGTGTGAGGGCTATCGAGCCATTCAGCTTGAGCGTGAAGTCCGGGGCGAACTTATAGCTCACCCAGCCCCGCGGCTCGAAGTACAGCTTCCCCTCCGAGAGCCTTTCGCTTGGGCGGAAGCCGTCCTGCATCAGCGTGTGGTAGTAGAAGAGCGGGAGTACGGCGTGGAGGCTGAAGACCTCGGACTTGTAGCTCAGCTCATGCCCCAGCCCAGCACCAAGGCGAGTGAAGCTGATCCCGTTGTGCATATCCTGCGAGGGAAGTGGCTGATAGGTACCCGTGAGGCTGGTCGCTCCCAGCTCGGTATCCAGCGCCTGATGCTGGGCTTGGAGGAAGAGCCGTGGGCTGATCTGTACCCCCCCGATATGCCATGCGGAGAGCAGGGCAAGCTCGGCGAAGCTGAGGAAGGCGCGGTGTCGTACGTCTTGCGTGAGCTCGGCATAGGGCGCTCCGCTATTGATGCGGGGAGCGTAGAGCCCTGGCTGGATGCTTAGACGGTGTGGGGAGGTCGCTATGGCATTGCGCCAGAGGATCTCACCGCCCTTGCCGTCTGCCTTCGTCCGCACCCAGTGTGAGGTGTTGGTCGCTGAGAGGTAGCGCTGGCGCATCTGCTGTGTGAGGTCCTCTCCCGCTGAGACGATGCCGTGCTCTTGCTCCCACGAGGCCTTGAGCTCGAGGAGGTTGTTGAAGTAGAGTTGCTCCTTATTGATGTTGTAGCGTAGCTCGCCCTCGAGCTGGTCGATCGTACCGCGATTGCGCAGGTCTTCGCTGATGACCTTCGTGCCCTCGGGGAGGAAGTAAGTCGTCTGCGAGGCGCCATGTGTGCGCTCTCGGTCGTGGAAGAAGATGAGGTTGGCGTTCAGCTCCGCTTCATTCTTCAGCTTGTAGAGGTTGTTGGAGGAGAAGGCGTGCGTGTCGTTGTCATAGTAGCGAGGGCGAGAGATGCGGGGCTCGTCGGGCTGCTGTAGCGCGGTCATCGTGAGGCTGGGTAGGGGAGAGCCCCCGGTGAAGGAGCGCAGCTCGCGGCGTATGTCCTCCCCGTTATCATTGCTCTTGGCGGTCAAGACGTGCTGTCGCAGCTTGGCGAAGTATAGCCCGATCAGCTCTTCGCTGCGCCTCATCCTGCCGTCATAGCCGAGGCCGAGCTGTGCCGTCATGCTGAAGGTGCCCTTGACTTCGTCCTTCAGCTTGAGGTTGATGGCGGCATCGCTGCTGGGCTGGGTCTTCTCGAGCGCCTTGACGGGCTGGTGGTTCTCGAGGACCTGCACGGTGGCGACGTCTTTGGCCGATATGTTGTTCGTCGCGATGCCGTAGCGCCCTTGCAGGGCATCCAGCCCCTCGATGTAGAACTTATTGATCGGTTTCCCCTGGTACTTGATGAAGCCGTCCACCGAGACCTCTATATTCGGGAGCTTACGCAGGACGTCGGCGATGACCACATCATTCTTCCCGATGAAGGCGCCGACGGAGTAATTGACCGTGTCCTTCTTCCCCCAGATCTTACGAGCCTTCACCTGTACCTCTCTTAGGAGGGTGCGTGACTCCTTGACTCGGAAGTCGCAGGTCTGGCTGACGTTCTCCACGCGGCGGTCCATGCGCTCGATCTCCATACTCGCTACGCTGATGAGGAGCTGGGGCTGCGTGCTGCTGACGCTTAGGCGGTAGCTGCCGAGGGCATCGGTGAAGGTGTAGGCTAAGATCGTGCTGTCCGTCGGCACTAAGGCCAGCACGCGGGCGTACTCTACGGGCGCCCCTTGGAGGGTGCGTACGTGCCCCGTGATGATACTCTGCCCGTAGGAGGATGACAGGCTGAGTAGGAGGGCGAGGAGGAAGAGGATGTGTCGCTTCATGATAGCGCTGGTAGTAAGGTGAGTGAAGGGCGGGAGCTACTCTGCCTCCAGCCATAGCCAAGGGAAGGAGAAGTCTCGATTCTTATTGGTATTCCCAATGTGTAGATTCTTGCCGAGTGACTGCTCGCAGAAGAGGACCGGCTGCTTGTGCATGCGTAGAATGGTCGCGCGTAGCTTCTCACGTGTAGACTTGGTGTGCGGGTAGGTCCAGAAGCGGATCGGTGTGCTCTTATTCTCAACGCCTATGCAGGTGAAGACAAAGTATGCCTCCGTATCTTCTACCGCCAGGATAAGGCCCGGCAGTCCGCAGAACTTCCACGGGCCGTCAGAGAGGGGAATGTCTGAGGTGAACCAAGCGATGTACTTCCTCCCACGGAATTCCCCGAGGGCTTTCTGACATGTGTAGCTGAGGATCTTCTTGGTCTCCGACTGGATCTGCCACTTGAAGTCGGGCAATGCCTCGGTATATTGCCCGTAGCCCGCGCCGAGGAAGAGGCGGTAGGAGGTCGTCAGTACACCTGGCTTGGGGTAGCCCTTGAAGACATCTTCGGGGAAGGTAATATCACTAAAGCTATCGACCGTCTTCGCGCCCTGCTTTATCTCGGCATCCGCTTTCTCGCGGGCTTTTAGGATATCACGGCTATAGGTCGCAGAGATACGCTTGCCGATGAGTAGCGTCTGCGTGTCCTTATAGGCGACGTGGCTATACTTAGGGTTGGGGTTGAGTTTGGCTGCGATCTGATAGGTGATCTCATACTTGGCGGTATCGACTACTTGGTACTTATCCGATGGCCCGTAGGAGGTCGGGAATATGTACATCTGGGCGGACAGCGTCAAGGCTTGCATTGATAAGCACAGCAGGAAGGCTTTTACGAGTCTCATAGTTTCTGATGGGATAGGGTGATAGTGAGTTAGCGTGGTATGGGGTGGCCCTCGTCGTGGCGCACCTTAGGCGGTTGTAGCGTGGTGTATTGTCTTTGAGGTATGAGGGTGTGAGGCCCTTCGTGCGGCAGGGGAGGCGGGTGATGCGTTAGGTAAAGCCTCTCGAGCCGAAGGATCGCTCGGACTCAGTTATCTACCACAAACTTAGTAAAACACCCGCACACAAGAAAGGCGCAAAGCAAGAGCCCTCTGACGCACGGCTATCCGCATACGTCAGGGGGCTTGCTGGCTATACTTATGGTAGGGTGGGGTGCAAACCACTACTTGTTCGTAGTACAAACCAATAGTGGTACGGGGTGCAAACCACTACTCGTTCGTAGTGTAGACCTATAGTGGTTCACGCGTCGACTAATAGTGGTCGCTACTACCTCCTCACGGTGGTGGAAGTGATGGACGCGGTCGCCTCGGTCTACGGTCGCACCTGCGCCTTTAGCCGCCATTCCTTTCGGTAGATGTGTAGGGTAATCAAATCATTTGGCGATCTTCTCAAATTCATACTTCCCTCCGACTATAGAACGACGTTTCTCTATTTGGCTGGATATCATCTTCTTTATCTCTTCATCTTTTGTTTCGGAGAGCAGATATTCTAATGCACACAGACTTTCGGGTTGCGGTTGAGCACCAATAGCATAGATAATATTTTGAAGGTATGAACGCTTAATATCAACTGGAGATAAATAATCAGGAATAGATCTTGTCGCCTGAATCAAGATCGTGATATTCTCAATATTGTTATTCCATCTTAACTGAAATAAGCGAACTATGTCTTCGTGAGAATCATGAAAATTTAGTACCAATAGATCTCGCATTGGCTTCTCATTCGCACTATTATATAGGTCGAGAATAAAGCCAACTAATATGACACTCCTAGTTATATCTAGAGAGGCGATCTTTTCTAAAGAACAAATAGCGATATTGAAGTTCTGCACATTTACGCATTTTCTTAGTTCTTCCTCTTCCTGTTCACGTGTAATCTGCCCAGTATAATATCGCTTCATAATATTATCTATTTTGTAGGCTATCATTGTCGTCTGAATAAGCTATTTCCTTGGGGGGATGATGGGGGAGTTTGCTGTCAAAGTTAGCCCTTTCGGCGGGGAGTACGGCGGGGGAGCTGTGGGAGGGACGGATACGTCTTGCGGAAGGGGGTGGTGTGAATCTATATTGGTCGGTGGGCTGACCTATATAGGTCGTCATCGCGACCTATATAGCTTCGTCGTCGGACCAATATAGGTCAGCCCGCCGACCAATATAGGTCGATTTATCACCCTGCGGTAGGGTGGTGGTGCCAGCAGCGCCTATCGTAGATATAGCTATAGCGAAAGGCTGTTACGACAAGAAGAGGAAGGGGATATGCGAACCAGTACTGGTCGCCGATGTGACCAGTACTGGTAACTGATATCAACCACTACTACTTCGCGCTGCGACCAGTACTGGTCAGCCGAGTGACCAGTACTGGTTACTTTCCCCTCCTTGTGCGGGTGTGCGGTATGGGGCTATAGTACAGTGCGTTGTGGTCTGCTCGCTCGGAGTGCCTTTCCCTGCAGAGAAAAAGAAATCTCCCCGAGGAGCGGGGGGCGCATCCTCGGGGAGATCCTAAAAACACAAGTAAGAAGTGAGCCTATCAGAGGGCTACTTCGTGGGGCGGGGACGGATGACGCTCAAGAGGCTGACGTCAGAGGCGTAGTGCAGGTCAAAGGTGCGTAGCTCCTTCACGCTCTCGCTGGGGCTCGTGGGGAGCTGGAGCAGGAGGAGCTTCGTCAGGTCGTGCAGGAGGGGGCCCGAGCGGCCTTGGTCGAGGTAAGCCACCAGCACCACATTCAGGTAGGGATGATAGCCTACCTGCATCTTGAAGCCCTGGCGATTGTCCGTCTCGGTGCGCCCTGCGATAGTATAGAGGAGCTGGGAGGTGAGGCCCTGTACTTCGCTTGCGGGGCGGCTGGTGTCAATGGTGGCGGTGTAGACGCTGCGCTCCTTGGCCTCGGCGCCGTTGAGGTTCGGCGTGCCACCTGAGTAATAGATGCGGTGTGTGGCGGGGTCGATGGTGACGCTGCGACCGATGGGTTCGCTGAGCGTGAAGACAGCGAGGAGCTTCTCTGCAGCGAGGTCGAAGAGGTAATAGCGGTTCGCCGTGTCGCGCAGGACGACCTGAGCGCCCATACGGAAGATATCCTTGATCTGCGCTCCCGAGAGGGCAATGGGTACCTTGCGAGCGGCGGTGCTTCCCTTGTCGAAGGCGAAGGCCGCGGACTCATAGCGCACGAAGAAGTAGCCCTTATCCTGCCAAGATGCTGCGCCCGTGGGGTAGCCGTAGATGTCCGTGAGGGCGGTCATCTTCCCCGTCTCGGGGTCGAGGCGGTAGAAGTGCTTCTTGTCGAAGGAGAGGTAAGTCGTGCCGTCGTCGAAGGTGAAGGAGTGGCGCACCCATTCATCGCCGTCGGGCTGGGTGATGCGTAGGTTCTTCGTGAGGCGCATCGTCTTGCGGTCGAAGAGGAGGAGGCGTGAGGCGTGCTCGCTGTCGTCGGTGAAGTCGTACTTCGCCATATAGGCCAGATAGTCGCCCGCTTCGCTCAGCGTGCCTTCGCAGAGGTAGCCTTGGCCGTCGTACTCCTTATTAAGCGGGGTGGCCTTGTCGGAGAAGATGGGGAGGAGGGTCTTCGCCTCGCGGTCGAGGAGGCTTAGGCTGGAGGCCACGCCCACGCCATCGGGCTGGCTCGTCAGGACAGCGGCAAGGCCTTGGTTGAAGATCAGGGTATAGCCCTCATAGTCCTTGTAGGCGGGCGGTGTGGGCTCTGGTGTCGGTGTGGGTACAGGCGTTGGTGTCGGCTGGGGGAGGGGCGTAGGCTTATCACTGCAGGCCGTGAGGAGGCTGAGGGCAAGGGCTACGCCGCAGATGCGGTAGTTCATAGTCGGCGTGTATCTAAGGGTCGGGGAGGAAAGAAAGGCGAGGCAGCCACGGGTGTGGTACTGCCTCGCCTTTGCTTGTCGGAGGATTACTTCAGTTCCTTGACGGTGAAGCCGTGCCACTTGCCGTCAGTGAGGGTATAGGTCTTGAGGTGCTCAGGGGTGACGTAGAGGACGGGGCTCTTCAGCTGACCGAAGGCTACGAAGCCCTCCTGAGGATAGTCCTCATAGGCCTTGGTATTCACCTCTGGCTGTGCGCCGAGGATGAAGGTCACACCAGAGTGCTTATAGTTGCCGTGGAAGGCACCGCTACCGATCTTCTTAGCAGCAGGGATGCTGACGTAGGTGATCTTCAGACCATTGCCACTGAAGTTAGCGCCACCCGTGAAGCAGACATCACCGATCTCCTCGAGGAGGGGGAAGTTCACAGCCGTGAGTGAAGCATTGTCGGTGAAGACAGCTTCGCCGAGCTTCTTCAGCTTGGGCAGGTGAGCGAAGTTGAGGCTACCCGTCTCCTGGAAGGCGAAGCTACTTACCTCCGTCACACCTTCGGCGTAGATCGCCTTGAAGTTCTGGAATCTCTGCGTGAAGATGCCATTGTCGATACGCGTGATGCTCGAGGGGAGGACGAGGACACCATTGCGACCCTGACCAGCGAGGTAGCTCTGACCGGCGCTCGTGATGCTCGTCAGCACGCCGCCCTTGACCTTGAAGTACTTGCTGTCAAGGCTCTCGGGGATGGTGATGCCATCGAGCTTAGCGAAGTGGTGGCGTGCGATGAACTCGAAGTACTGCAGGAAGTTCGGGCTCTTGCTCTCATCGAAGACGAGGACCTTCTCCTCGGGCGTACCCCAGAAGGCATCTTCAGCCGTTCCGTAGGTCTTGTCGGTCTCATCGATAGCCAGCGGTGGACGCTGTGCACCACCGAAGTCAACGGTCATAAGAGCGGAGCAGTTCTTGAAAGCTGCCTTACCGATCTTCTTCACACCAGGGGCGTGGATAGCCGTGAGCTTCGTATTGTCAAGGAAGACGCCATCGGCGATCTCCGTGACGGTAGCCTCGAGGGTGACGACGCCATCTGCGGGGGTCTTGTCGATAGGATAGGTGACGAGTACGCCATCCTTGATCTCAATCTCGGTGCCAGGGATGGGTGCACCGTTGATGGTCTTGAAGTGGTGCTTCTTCGCGAAGTCAGCGAAGTCAGCGACCTTGTCTGCGGGGACAATGAGGTCCTTCTCCTCGGACGTGCCTTCGAAGGCATCATCGCTCGTCGTGGGGACGGTAGCACCGAGCTCAATGCTGGTGAGTGCCGAGCCCTTGAAGGCAGCGTCACCGATCTTCGTGAGCTTGGGGGCCTTGACGGTCTTCAGCGTCTTGTAGCCCTCGAAGACCTTGGCCGAGATCTCGGTGACTTCGGGGAGGGAGACGAGGCCCGTAGCTGCGATCTCCTTCTCGGGATAGGCTGAGAGGACGCCGCTCGTGATCGTGATACCGCTCTGAGGGACGACGGGCGTGTCGGTCTTGCTACATGAGGCGAGACCCAGGGTGAGAGTTAAAGCAAGGGGGAGAAACTTCTTAATCATAGTTGTGGGTTGGGGTAAAATATAGAGGCACGCCCGCCCTCGTGCTGTGAGAGCTAAGGGCGGGTGTGCGGGTGGAGTTACTTAGGCTCGTTAGAGAAGCCGTAGCCAGCCTGCTGAGGCAGGAGGAGCTGCAGCGTCTTGGGATAAGCGAGGTATTCAGCGGGGATCTTGCCCGTGAGCTTATTGCCCGAGAGGACGAACATCGTGTAGCCGTAGTCGGGCAGACCATGCAGGCCTGCGTACTTAGCTGCATCGGGCAGATAGCGCTTGATGCGTGCAGGGATCGTGCCCGTGAGGTCGTTGTCGCTCAGGTCTACCGAGATGAGCAGGCTCTGCTGTGCGCCACCGAGGTCCGTGGGGATCGTGCCTGAGAGCTTGTTGCCCTTGAGGTCGATGACGTAGATACCCGTGAGGTGTGCGAGCTCAGCAGGGATCGAACCCGTCAGCTGGTTGCTTGCGAGGTTGAGCTGCTGGAGCGTCTTCAGCACACCGAGAGAGGCGGGGATAGCGCCCGTGAGCTTGTTGCCCGAGATGTGGATCTCGCGGATGCTCTTCAGTGAGCCGAGGGAGGCGGGGAGGCTTCCCGAGAACTCATTGAGGCCTGCGGAGAAGTACTCGAGCTGAGCGAGTGCGCCGAGGGAGGCGGGGAGCTCACCTGAGAAGTGACAGCCATAGAGGGAGAGGTACTTAGCGCTCTTCAGTGCGCCGATCTCTGTGGGGAGCGTACCCGTGAAGCCCTGGAAGGAGAGGTCGATATAGCGTGCCTTCGTCAGCTGACCGATCTCACGAGGGAGCGAGCCGGTGAGGGTCTTCCCGTTGGGGCGGTGCTCCTTCGCGGTAGCAGGATCACCATTCCACCACATGCTGAGGTCGTAGCGGCTATTGCTGAGGTCGAGGGTATCGAGCTCGGTGAGCTTGCCGATGGCGGGAGAGACCTCGCCCGTCAGGCTCGTGAAGCGCAGACGCAGCGAGCGCAGGTGGGTCAGCTGATAGAGCTCGGCGGGGATGGTACCCGTGAGCTCGCGGTTGTACTGCAGCTGGAGCGAACGCAGAGCGGTGAGCTGTCCGATGCTCTTAGGCAGGGTGCCACGGAGCTTGTTGCCGCCGAGGTAGAGGGCGGTGACACGAGGTGCGCCTGCGACGTCGCTTACCTGGACGCCTGCCCAAGTAGCTACGGGGCGAGAGCTATTCCAGTTGTTGGAGTGCGACCAGTTCATCCCGTCGAGGCTCTTGTAGAGGTCTACAAGGGCCAGGCTGTCGGTCTGGATCGACCCCGTGATCGTCTCGCCTGCGGGGAGCTCCGTAGCGCGAGCGCTGGTGTTGCCAGCGGGCTGAGGCGCATCCTTCTGCTCCTTGCCGCAGCTGGTGACGACTCCACCGAGGGCGATAAGCGCGAGGGTAGAGAGGAGAGTTTTCTTCATTTTAAGTGAATATTAAGTGAACTAATTAGGATAAATCATCGGTTGGCCCCAGTGCGGCTGGCCGCATTGGGGATGAAGTAGAAGCCTGCGGGGAAGGAATTTACCTTCTCCTTCAGAAGGAGCTTCGTGCCGTCGGCCTTGAGGACCATCGTCACGTTCTTCTTGTTGTAGGTGCTGAAGTCCTCGAAGGCAGCGTAGTAGAGTTCGCCCGTGGCAGGGTCGACGCCGAGGCTGTTGTAGTACATATTAGCAGACGTACCTACGCCTTCAATAGTCTTGACATCAATGACCTGAGAGGTCTTGCTCGTAGCGAAGTCGTGGCAGTAGATGACGGAGCTTTGGCCCGTGAAGTAGAGCTTGTCGCCGTGAGCGAAGAAGGCTGAGGAGGCAGAAAAGCCCGAGGAGATGGACTTGTCGAGGATGTGCCTGTCGAGGGCGACGAAGTTGTCAGGGGTGGGATCTACCTTGAGGATCGCATTGGGGCTCGTCGTAGATACCCAGAGCTTACCATCGTGGCTGACGGCGATACCCGAGGGCTGGGCGGGTGAGAGGTCCAGCTCACGGACGACCTGAGTACCCTGGATCATCAGCACCTTGCTGTCGGAGGTGAGGGCGAAGAGGCGCTCGCCGATCTGTGCCATACGCAGCTTCTTGGCCTTGCTCGTCCCCGGAATGGAGACGAAGCCGCCATCAGCCGTGCCATGGTAGATCCCATTGCGGTCGGTGCGCAGGTAGATCTGGTCGCGCAGGACAGCGATGTGCGTAGGCCACTGCTGTGCGAGGGTCTCGTCATTGTAGACCTTGACCTTCTCGAGGGAGTTGCTACGGGCGATGGTGAGCAGGCCTTCACCGCCGTTCTTGGGGCCGTTCTGCGAGATGATATAGATCTGGTCATCCTCGAAGGCGAGGTCTTGGCAGACGTTCCCGAGCTTCGTGCCATTGACGTGGTAGTAAGCCTGATCGATGACGAGCTTCTTGGAGGGATGGATATAGGTCAGTGAGCCCGTCTCATTGCCGAAGTTCCCTTCGTTGAGGAGGAAGGCGCCTTCGGAGAAGC
>ERZ773031.1105-NODE-1105-length-13883-cov-8.879520_pt1 | contig 13883 bp, 17 predicted proteins | sample MGYA00511666_ERZ773031 | MGnify/ENA primary metagenome ERZ773031 (study PRJEB29015, sample SAMEA2738135) | human oral metagenome | biome: human oral; feature: human-associated habitat; material: saliva | place: China | collected 2250 ...
AATATAAAAGTCAATAATATCAAGGGTTTTTGGGGGTAGTCAGTAAAATCTTAAAAACTACCCTTTTTTATAAATCCTTTTTGTTTAAAGGTTCTAGCCACCCTCTAAATGGTAGTCATTTTCTGGGTTAGTGACTACCCTAACTACCTTTTAGGTTTTGAATAACCAGGTTTAACGCTTTTTCCAAATTTTAAAGATCTTTTGTGTTCCCATCCCTCTTTATTTTGCATGTACTTTTTAACCTTTGCTTTATCCTTTGGTGGTGCTTTGTCAGTTAGATAGACTTCTTGGAAGAATAGGTTTATAGTCATCTTGTCACGTTCTACTAGTTCGCCATATTTATCTGTATCAAGTTCAACAGTTCCACCTTTGCTATTTCTAAAATAGCCCTCGTTCATCATGTCATAGATATAGTAATACCTGGTTCTATCTGTAACTGGGTAATGGTACATGTTTTTTGGAAAAGGTAAAGCCAAATAACGCTCCAAATCCTCAAGGATTTCATCTGCAAACTTGTAACGACTCCTAACATCATTTACTAACTTTTCATGCTCGTCTGTGAGCATTAGAGACTTGTTCGACTTCCAAGCCACCACCATAGCACCCCAAAAGGCTCTACGGTCTTTCTCCGTCCATTTTCTGCCCTTATAGGAGTTATCTTTATGGACTTCTGCAACCAGGAAGCGCCTTTCTCCTGTTAGGTCGTTCAAATAATCATGATCGTTAGTTGCCCTAACAATGATGAAACTCTTAGGTAGTCGTCTATCACTAGAAGCGTAGGGCGGTCTATACTCTATCTTAGTTTCTGTAATGAACTTCTTCAACTCTGAAAAACTAGCCTTTTTACTGGCCACCATTTCATCATCAAATACACACCAATTTCTAACCATCCTAGCCTTGTCATCCTTATCTGTGAAGGTCTCAACCGTTGTGAAATACTTGTGAGTGAAAAGACCTTCAAAAAATTGAGTCTTTCCCACTCCCTGCCTTCCAGTCAAATCCAGGACAAAATCAAACTTAATAGAGGGGTCAAATACCTTAGCAACCGCCCCACGGAAAAACAAATCCATGATAATGCGGTTATATTCATCATCTTTGATATTCAGATAATTTCTTAAAATATCAAATGGATCACGTTGATTTACTAACTCTTTATACTCACTTTCACATGATTCTAGATAGTCTTTTAAAGGGTTATAGCTATGTTCTCCAGCTACTATCTCCAAAAAATCAGCTATATCAGTTTTTTTATAGTCCAACTTATACTTGGTAGCAATATAAGCCCTAATCTCTCTGATAATCAGGTCATCGATTGCACCGCTCAAGGTTCTACCATTTAGCTTCATTGGTCTAGTCACTTCAATTTCATATGTAAAAGTGTTGTACTGTATCGCTCCTTTTAGCTTGCTATCTCCGCTCAAAATCTTTCGGAGATTGTCTAAACCTCTATCAAAACCATCCCCTCTTGCTTTTTTTGCTAAATTCAGGCTATTGTGTTCCTCGTTGGTCTCCCTTGCTTGAGTTAAGTCCACCACGGTAGGCGGTATTTGTTGCTGATCTTCTTCAATGATTTTATTTACAATGTCATTGCTATTCAAAAGCTACCCCCTTATAAAATTGTGTTGCTACTTCTAGGAAATAGCTTGCTAGTTCTTTTCTTTTAACGATTGCAGAAAATAAATCCACTAGTTGTTCAAAACTATAGCCATTGACAAACGACAAACGGACTAGTGTAGCTGTCTCATACCTGGTATAAATACCGTTACAAATTAAGTCAAAAACCCAACCTTTTAGTTCAATTCCAATACCTTGACGTTGTTCTAAAAGTTTATTGGCTTCTAAATCATTTAATATTTCTAGTAATTCTAGACTAGCTATTGATATTTTTCTGTCTCTAACTAACTTCCAACCATCTATATCGCTATTTTCATCTCTAACAACTACATACAAACCCTTGTAATAAAAATCAGTTAAACCCTTACCTATTGGCTCGTAGTAAAGGAATTTGTAGTAATTTCCATTTTTTAAAACTCTAGTGGGCGTAGATTTTAAGAATCCAAATAATGCTAATTTGTCAGCTGATAAAACTAACTCAATAAATCGCATTGCTCCACCCCTAAAAATTTGAGAATGTCCGTAACTTTATAATAGGCTTTTCTAGTATCTTCTAGTGGTGGTTGGTATCGCCTTAATCCTGCACCTTCCCACTTTTGCAAGGTTTTATATTTTATGTCTAACTCTTCCATAATTTCTTGTGCTGACATTAAACCAGTTACTCGTGGTTTTGGTATTTCCCGAACTGCTAGATAATTTTCTATTACTGTACTAATTTTGTCTGTTAAATCGTGTTCACTTTCTTTACTCAAACTAAACATACTTAGCCCCCTTTACTAACCATTCCAAGTTGGATATACCGCCCATAATAAGGATCTAAATCATTACTTGATTTTTCAGATATGTTTTTAGGATTTATTTCCTTACGTTTGTCAATATGCTTTAAATAGAGGAATAATAAACCTACAATTAAAAGCAAGATAACTGCCTGTGTATTGGTTAAATCTAATTCGTTCATATTAAGACCTCGCTTTGTAATTCTTAAGATATAGTTGTTTTAATTCGTAATCCATCTTTTCAAAGGCATTAACTTCTTCAAGGGATACTTTTTTATTCATAAAATCAACTAAAAAAAGGTATAAGTTTGGATTTTCCTCTTTTGCTCTAGCTATTAGAGCGTCAAATTCAACTTGTGCTAAATTTTCTAAGTCTTTTACCATGTTTTTTTCTCCGTCAGCTTTTGTTTGCCTGTCTTCCTATACTCAGCACCACCACTCCAAACGCTGGGCGTTTGCCCCAAGTTGGCGGACGTTTGTAGTGATGTTTCGTGGGTAAATACCCACATTTTCGCTAAACAAGTGCCTAGAATTGCCGTGTCAGCACTCGTTTCAAAACCTTTTCTAATTGCTTGCCTGCTTTTCGGTTTTTTAGTTTTTCTTCGTTTCGTTTTCGATTTGATCGCCTAATCTTTTCCAGGCTCTATCAAATGCATCACGTTTGATTTCCTTGCTATGTAATTGTCTGGCTAATTCCATACCTCTACGCATGAATCTAGCGAAATGTGTCTTTTCTTCCATCCCTAACTCTCCATCATGTCATAAAGTATGGCGTAGTGTTTATCTGGAATCCTATCCAAGGCTTTCAAACCATCATGTTCCGCTTTTTGTCTAGTTTCCGCCTTGACCGTGCTATCAAAGGCGATAGAAAAAGCATTTAGCATAGCCATGTAGCGATCTACACTCTTTAAATAACGCCCACGATCTGACAATTTCTTGTCTTCTAGTTCCTCTTTTACTGTGTTGTCTAAGAGTTCAAACTTAGTGTAAACGCCTTTTTCTACTTTGAAACCTAGTCGCTTGTTTTGTCTGAGATTGTAAAGATTAACCTTACAACTATCTAGGTTACGATAGCTAATATTCCAGCGATTTCTTCTAAGTTTTTGCCCTCTAGTTCGGGCAATTTTTCAGCAATATCCTTAAACTTTACTGCTTGATGTTGTTTTCTCATTGTGTACCTTATCTTTCTATGTTATAATCAAGGTATAGAAAAAATATCTATACCATTTATCTAGTCGCTTGCTTCGGTCGCCAAACTTTCAGCAAGTGACTTTTTTGTTGTCTTGTTTCATGTTTTTTCTCCTGACTTGGGTTTATAAAGCAAGTCTTTACTTTCGATAAGATCCAGAATCCAGATAAATCCCTGCTCCATCATTCCAAGAAATGCGCCTAGATTTTCACTGTTCAAGGTCTCATAGTTCATATAAAGATACTCGGCTAGTTGTCTGTCTTTCTCAACTAGCTTTTTAAAATCCTTGAAATACTTAGGAATTTCTAACCCCTTGGCATTTGTAACAGTCTTAAAATCGTTATCCATTAGTTCGCTCCCTTCTTCTTTTGTCAGTGCTTACCACCTAAGACAGTACCATATGAATTTACTGATTGGGACAGGAGACAAAAACCGTTATAAATCCTTGATACTGCCATAGGTAGCAAGCACCTTAATCTAGCAAAAACTAGCTAGTCTGATAAATCAATCTCCAGTGGTAAAGCACCATGTAAGAAATCTGTAAATATAAACTAAAATAGTGATCAATTGACTCCTTTCTAATAATCTTCTGCAAGCCACTGCATAGCCTTTTGGTAAATGCTCGGCTTTACTTCGCCACCGTTCCGAATTTTTCTATAGGTGACTTGTGTAACTCCTATTTCTTCGCTTGCTTGCTTAGCAGTCAATTTCTTGTCTGCCTGCTTTCGGCGAATCGCTTTTGCTTGTGCTAAGGTAATAAGCAATGAAGTTTCTCCTTTCTTTTGCTAACAATTTGTTAGCTTGATTGTAGTATAGCGTATTTTTTGTTAGCTGTCAATAGTTAAATAACAAAAAAGTGAATTTTTTGTTAGCTTTTTATCATTTTGTGATATAATTAAAAATGAGGTAATATGCATGAACAAACTAAAAGAATTGAGACAAAAAAAAGGCGACACACAAGAGGATGTCGCTAGAGCCATGGGCGTGACCCGTAGAGGGTACCAAAAATGGGAAAACGAAGAAAGCCAAATCAAACCAGACAAAGCCCAACAGCTCGCTGACTACTTTGGGGTAAGTGTTGGTCATCTTTTAGGCTATGAAGATAATTTTATTGAAACAGTAAAAGAACTTAGTCAAAAAGATGGTTCAGATGAAGCTTTTTTTAAAGCTTTTAGAGCATACTATGAATTAAAAATGGCTGATGGTACTGAGAGGATATTAATTTTAAAAGGGGAAGATTTTCTAAATAGGTATCGTGAAGAAATTTTAAAAAGCCTCATTCCAAATTTTAATGAGTTAAGCAAGCATGACATAGAAAAATACTTATCAGATGATAAGATTATTAACGAAGCAGAGCAAAAACTTAATGATTTTCTATTTACTCTTGGAACATTAAACCCTCAAGAGGTTCAATTATTGGTAAACTTCATCTTTCTATCTGAAGAAGATAAACAAATTCTGTTAAACCTCTTAAAATCGCTATCAGATAAATAATTTCCTTATTTTAAGCTCTCTATACAAAATAAGGAATGATGAAACCAATTAAGTAAAGTTTGCTAACTTGTTGACATATGGCTCCAAATGGATTATAATTTATTTAATCTTAATGAATGGTTGCAGTAGTGACCTACCGAAAGGAGCTTCTAACGAAGCTCCTTTTGTGCATTATTTTGAGGTATAATCAGTGAAACCTTTTACAAATATTGATGAACAAATTGAGTTACTAAAATCAAGAAATCTAACATTTCTAAATGAAAGTTTGGCAAGACAATCTCTAACTAATTATGGATACTATGAAATAGTGAACGGCTATAAGTATTTCACTATTGAATTAGACTCTGAGGAGGAAATCTATAAAGACGGTGAAACGTTTGAACATATGCTCGCCCTCTATGAACTTGATAAGGATATCCGAAAAGGAATTATAGAGGCGACTATGGAAATTGAATTGTCACTACGGACAGCAATCGGTTACGTTGTCGCAAAAGATATCGGAGTTGAAAAAGAGCAGTATCTAGATAGAAACAATTATAATCAAGGTAAGAAGAATAAAAGAGGTCATGAGATTGATCAGCTGATTCTTAAATTAAATAAAATTTACGATGATAACTCTGAACCTTATAAACATTACAGAGAAACTCACGGACATATCCCACCATGGATTCTTTTAAAAGGTACTACTCTAGGAAACCTGGTAACAATGTGTAAACTACTAAAACCTGCTCAAAAAGAGCAAGTCATTGCAACCTGCCTAACAATTCCTAAAGAATTTATAACAGAGGAAGTAAAAGCAACTTTTTCAGAAATTCTATACCTCGTTTTGGCATTTAGGAACCGTGCAGCCCATAGCGGTAGGCTGTTTAACTATCATTCTGAGAAATATTCAATCAACTATAGAGAATTTTTCCACAAACGTATGGGAATATCTGAAGCTGGCTATAGAAAAGGCGCAGGAAAAAACGATTTATACACCCTTTTCAACTCTCTTACATGGTTTAAAAATGAAGATGCAGCATTTCATGCTGAATTTGCACTATTCTATTCTCTCAAGGAGCATCTTAAGAAATTCCCTGATGATGATGTCATGTTTACGATAGAATCAGGTATGCCATCTGAGTATATCGATAAAAAAATAGCTAAATTTTCCGAATAGATCTATTTACTTAGCAATTATAAGCCCTGTAAGCACTTCTTTTTATTTTGGTATACAAATCCCCCCTCTAACTGTTTAAAATTGAATACAGGGCATTCTGTGGCGTATAGCATAGTTTTAATTCAAAACCTTTTCTAATTGCTTGCCTGCTGATGGAAAAGGAGTTAAACCTATGAAAATTACACAATACACAAAAAAAGACGGATCAATAGTATATCGATCAAGCATTTATCTAGGTATTGACCAAATAACAGGTAAAAAGGTCAAAACTACTATATCAGCACGTACAAAGAAAGAATTAAAGTCTAAAACTATTCAGTCTAAAGTGGAATTTGAAAAAAACGGTTCAACCGTTAAAAGAATAGTGAAAGTTGCCACATATCAAGAATTAACGGATCTTTGGTTAGAAAACTACTGTCATACAGTCAAATATAGTACCCTAGTAGGTACAAAAACTAACATAAGAAAATACCTACTACCAGCTTTTGGAAACTATAAACTTGATAGAATAACACCTGCTATCATTCAGCATCAGGTAAACCAATGGGCTAAAGAATACAACCAACTTGGAAAAGGATATCAACAATACCACCATTTACACGCTTTAAATAAGCGTATAATGTCTTATGCAGTCTCACTACAAGTTATTTCTACAAATCCAGCTAGTGACATCATTGTTCCACGTTGCAAGCCAAAAGAAGAAAAGACATTGAAATATCTTGATGATGAGAATTTAAAAAAATTCTTAGCTTATCTAGATCAGTTACCTAATACTTACAAAAATTTCTATGATACGGTACTTTATAAAACGCTTTTAGCAACTGGTTTGCGTATCCGTGAATGTCTAGCCCTAGAATGGTCTGATATTGACTTACAAAATGGTATATTAGAAGTTACTAAAACTCTAACCATGACAAAAGAAGTTACTAGTCCTAAGACTAAATCAAGTATAAGAGTAATTGACTTAGACAATAAAACGGTATTAATGCTTCGCCTTTATAAAACTCGACAAGCACAATTAGGTAGAGAAATAGGCACGACTTTTGAAAAAGTGTTCCCTAATACCTTTGATGAATACAGGGAAGCTGGTGGTCTCCGTTTTAGACTTGAAAAGCATTTAAAAGGCGCTGGTTGTCCTCGTCTAAGTTTTCACGCTTTTCGCCATACACATGCTAGTATCTTACTAAATGCTGGTGTAGGGTATAAAGAAATTCAAACAAGACTAGGACATTCTAAAATTTCAATGACTATGGACACATACAGTCACTTATCAAAAGATAGCAAAAAAAGGACTGTTTCCATTTTTGAAAAAGTCCTCGAAAATTTAAAAAGTTCTTAAAAAAGTCCACAAATTACAATCTATACTGTCCAAGAAATAGCTATATCAAGGGATTTAAGTATTTTATCACAATTTGGTAGAAAATATGATAGAATAAAAAGACAGAAATGAATTAAGGAGAAGCTATGTCTGAACTATATGATATCACCATTATAGGTGGTGGGCCTGTTGGTCTTTTCGCAGCCTTTTACGCTCACCTTCGTCAAGCAAAAGTACAAATCATTGATTCTCTCCCGCAACTAGGTGGTCAACCTGCTATCCTATATCCTGAAAAACAAATTCTCGATGTTCCAGGTTTCCCAAACCTTACAGGGGAAGAATTGACTAACCGTCTCTTGGAACAACTCGAAGGATTCGAGACACCTTTTCACCTCAACGAAACCGTTCTCGAGATTGAAAAAGAAGATGGTGTTTTTAAGATTACAACTACTAAAGGCACTCATACTTCCAAAGCTGTCATTATAGCTATGGGTGGTGGCGCCTTTAAACCTCGTCCACTTGAATTAGAAGGCGTTGAAGGTTATGAAAATATCCACTATCACGTTTCTAACATTCAACAATATGCTGGTCAGAAAGTAACTATTCTGGGTGGTGGAGATTCTGCTGTGGACTGGACCTTAGCTTTTGAAAAGATTGCCCCTACTACACTTGTTCACCGTAGAGATAACTTCCGTGCCCTTGAACATAGTGTACAAGCCCTAAAAGAATCATCTGTAAGTATCAAAACACCATTTGTGCCAAGTCAACTCCTTGGAGATGGAAAAACTTTAGATAAGCTTGAAATTACAAAAGTCAAATCCGATGAGACTGAAACCATTGAACTCGACCACCTCTTCGTCAACTATGGCTTCAAATCATCAGTTGGTAATCTTAAAAATTGGGGATTAGAACTCAATCGCCACAAGATTATCGTCAATAGCAAGCAAGAATCAAGTCAAGAAGGAATTTACGCCATCGGTGACTGTTGCTACTACGAAGGTAAGATTGACTTGATTGCGACAGGTCTTGGTGAAGCACCAACTGCTGTCAATAATGCCATTAACTACATTGACCCAGAGCAAAAAGTACAACCAAAACACTCTACTAGTCTATAAGAAAAAACCACGAATCCTTTGATTCGTGGTTTTAAAGTTCATCTGCAATTTTATTGATCTTTCGCAATCTATGATTGACACCACTTTTTGTGAGTGGATTTGTCAAACTGTCAGCCAATTGTTGAATAGAATAGTCTGGATGCTGGATACGCAGATGCGCTACTTCCTGCAAATCGACTGGTAGACTATCTAGACCAACGGTATCCATGATTTTACTGATATTGTTAATGGTTTTCATGCTTGCAGAAACCGTACGTGCAATATTAGCTGTCTCTGCATTATTAGCACGATTAAGATCATTTCGAGTTTCTCGGAGAATCTTGATTCCTTCAAAAGTATCACGCGCCTGCATGGCTCCCACCAAAATCAGGAAATCCATTATATCTTCTGCTCTTTGGAGATAGGTTACTGCTCCCTTTTTTCGTTCGATAACCTTAGCATCTAACAAGAACTGCTGCAAAAGCGAAGCAATCCCTTGTGCATGGTCCACATAGACGGAACTAATTTCTAACTGATACTTTCCTGACTCAGGATCCCGAATACTTCCATTTGCCAAAAAGGCTCCACAAAGGTAAGCACGTCCAGCTTCCTCATCTCCTAAAATATCTGGATCAATCCCAGTCTCTAGACCAAAGAAAGAATCAGCTAAACGCAAATCTGCCAGTAATTCTTGGACTCGCTCATCCGTAAACACAGTATAAACACGATTTTTCCGAAGATTACTTCTCTGATGATGACGAATCTCCGACTTAATACCATAGAAGTGCAGGAAAGATTCATAGAGGTGACGAGCTAACTTAGCGTTTTCTGTAATGACGGATAATGTCAAACCAGAGCTAGATAAACCTACACTACCAGACATCTTGATAATTGCTGATAACTCATAGCGACTCAGATGGTGCTGACCTAGGATTTCTTCTTTTACTGCTACTGTAAAACTCATTTTCTCACCTGTATAATTCGCATCAACTCGTCCACGATTAGATCTCCATCATGGAAGGCTCCACCATTTTCCAAACGTAGGAAGTTTGATGAAATGACACGAGGTACTTGTTTGCGCAAACCTTCAAAATCATGCTCAACCTGCACCAAATATTCATCAAAACGGTTGGTATCCATATAATCTCTCGGAACCTTTTCAATATTAACAAGAACGGTATCGATAAATGGACGGCCCAAATGACGATGCAAAACTGCTACGTGATCACTATCTGAGAAATGTTCTGTCTCTCCACGCTGGGTCATGATGTTGCAGACATAGGCAATTTCTGCCTTGGTCTCAAGAAGTGCCTGTCCAATCTCCTCAATGACAATATTGGGCAAAATCGAAGTAAAGAGGGAACCTGGTCCCAAAACAATCATATCACTCTCAAGAATTGTATTCACAACTCGACGGCTAGCCTGCGGCTTTTCATCATCCAGAGTATTGGTCACATAGACATGGTCTATCATTCCTGGATGATCTGCAATGTGACTTTCCCCAGCCACCTCTGTCCCATCATTAAAGACAGCATGGAGTGTCAAAGGATGGTCGCTTGATGGGAAAATCTTACCTGTGGTATGGAAAAATTTACTCAGTAATTGCATGGCATTATAGGTTGAACCTTGCATTTCAGAAAGACCAGCAATAATAATGTTTCCTAGGGGATGACCTGCAAAGGCGCCTGCATCCTCAGAAAAACGGTATTGAAAGACCTTTTCATAGAATTTTGGCATATCTGACATAGCCACAAGAACATTGCGAAGATCCCCAGGAGGAGTCAATTGCTGAATATTCTTACGAAGCTCTCCTGAAGAACCTCCATCGTCAGCAACGGTTACAATGGCTGCAATATCAACATCCTTTTCCCGTAAACTCTTTAAAATAACAGGGATCCCGGTTCCACCACCAATCACCGTAATTTTTGGTTTTCTCATGAACGGTTTACCGTTTCCTTTCTTCGATCTTTATCACGATGACTTTCGTTTACAGGCCACTTTTTAGCTAAATCATTGGCTAATCGTTTCGTAAAGGCAACACTTCGGTGTTGCCCACCAGTACAACCAATAGCAATTGTCAAAACAGACTTCCCTTCTTTTTTATAACCTGGTAGAATTGGTTCAATCAGGGCTAACAGGTGGCTATAAAAGGATTCCGATTCTTCGTGTTTCATAACATAGTCATAAACAGATTGATCTACACCTGTTTGATTACGGAGTTCCGGTAGATAGTATGGATTTGGTAAAAAGCGAACATCAAATACTAAATCGGCATCAATTGGAATTCCGTACTTAAATCCAAAGGACATAACCTCGATACGAAAAGACTGACTTTGCTCCTGATCTGAAAACTGTTCCGCAATGGTCTTACGAAGTTCACGAGGAGTCAATTCTGTAGTATCAACAACATTCTGGCTCATATTTTTTAGTGGAGCCAATAATTCACGCTCTAACTTAATCCCATCTAAGATACGACCGTCTGCCGCAAGAGGATGACTTCTTCTTGTTTCCTTATAGCGTGCAACCAATTCCTTATCAGCAGCATCTAAAAAGAGAATCTTAAAGTCTAAACCTTCTTGTTTTTCTATCTCATCAAGAACCAACTGAATCTCTGAAAAGAAAGAACGACTTCTCATATCCACGACCAAAGCTAACTTGTGGTCGTCATTTTTTGTCTCTACCAACTGAATAAATTTTGGTAAGAGAGCAGGCGGCATATTATCAATTGTAAAATACCCTAAATCTTCAAAGGATTGAATAGCTACAGTTTTCCCTGCACCACTCATCCCTGTCACAATTACAAGGTGAAGTTGTTTCTTTGTCATCATAGTCTCCTTATATCAAAAGAAGTTTGGTAGAACCAAACTTCAAATAGCTTATCCAATCTCTGCGATTACTTCAATTTCAATCTTAACATCGCGAGGCAGACGCGCTACTTCCACAGCTGAGCGAGCTGGAAACTCCTCTTTAAAAGCAGTTTGGTAGACCTCATTAAAAGGTACAAAGTCATTCATATCACTTAAGAAACAGGTTGTTTTTACAACATGGTCAAAATCAGTTCCTGCTTCTGCCAAAATCGCAGCAATATTTTTCAAGACCTGCTCCGTCTGCTCTTGAATAGTCTCCCCTACAATCTCCCCAGTTTCAGGAGATAGAGGAACTTGACCACTTGCAAATAAAAGATCACCTACAATTTTTCCTTGGACATAAGGCCCGATAGCCTTTGGAGCCTTATCTGTATGGATTGTTCTAGCCATTCATTTTCCTCATATTTTCTCTAAAATAGCATCCCAAGCTTTTTCCATTCCTTCCTTACTTACAGAAGAGAATAGGATAAAGTCATCACTAGGATCAAAGTTCAATTTCTTTTTAATGGCTGATTCGTGCTTATTCCACTTGCCACGTGAAATCTTATCAGCTTTGGTAGCCACAATGATAACTGGAATCTCATAATATTTGAGAAACTCGTACATTTGTACATCATCAGCAGAAGGATCGTGTCGGAGGTCTACTAGACTAACTACCGCACGAAGATTTTCTCGAGTAGTCAAGTATTCCTCAATCATGCGACCCCATTTTTCACGTTCTTTTTTGGAAACTCGTGCATAACCATAGCCAGGAACGTCTACAAATCGCATTTTGTCGTCAATATTAAAGAAGTTTAGCAACTGAGTTTTACCAGGTTTCCCTGATGTCCGAGCTAAATTCTTACGGTTCAGCATAGTATTGATAAAACTGGACTTCCCAACATTCGAACGACCCGCTAGTGCAATCTCTGGAAGTTCATCCTGTGGATAGTGTGACTTATTTGCCGCACTCAGTAAAATCTCTGCATTGTGTGTATTGATTTCCATAACCACCCCTAGGCTGTTTCGAGGATCGGCTTATCCGTTCCATCGACTGCTTCTTTTGTGATACGTACTGTTTTCACATCTTCTTGACTTGGTACTTCAAACATGATGTCTAACATAGTTTCTTCGATGATAGAGCGAAGACCACGGGCACCCGTCTTACGTTCAATAGCTTTATTAGCAATTTCTTGTAGTGCTTCATCATCAAATTCAAGCTCAACATCATCATAAGAAAGCAAGGTTTGATACTGTTTAACCAAGGCATTCTTAGGCTCTTTCAAGATACGAACCAAATCATCCACTGTCAATTGCTCTAAAGCAGCAAATACCGGCAAGCGTCCAATCAACTCAGGGATAATTCCAAACTTTTGAATATCTTCGGCGATGATTTCTTGCATATAAGAACTCTTTTCGTCAATGGCCTTGTTGTTTTGTCCGAAACCAATGACTTTTTCACCCAAACGCTGTTTGACAATTTCCTCGATCCCATCAAAGGCACCACCTACAATGAAGAGAATATTTTTGGTATCTACTTGGATCATCTCTTGTTGCGGATGCTTGCGTCCACCTTGAGGGGGCACACTTGCTACTGTACCTTCGATAATCTTAAGAAGGGCTTGTTGAACACCTTCACCAGAAACATCACGTGTGATGGAAACATTCTCACCTTTCTTGGCAATCTTATCAATTTCATCAACGTAGATAATTCCACGCTCAGCTCTCTCGATGTTGAAGTCAGCTGCCTGCAAGAGTTTGAGAAGTATATTCTCTACGTCTTCACCTACATAGCCAGCTTCCGTTAAAGCTGTTGCATCAGCGATAGCAAAAGGTACATTCAAGCTTTTAGCCAAAGTCTGAGCAAGGAAAGTCTTCCCTGAACCAGTTGGGCCAATCATCAAAATATTAGACTTTTGTAGGTCCACGTCTTCTGATTCTTCACGATTATCGTGGAAGTTGATTCGTTTATAGTGGTTATAAACCGCAACAGCCAAGGCACGTTTAGCACGATCTTGACCGATGACATAATTATTTAAAATGTTGAGAAGTTCAATTGGTTTTGGAACTTCTGAAAGATCTGTTAAAACTTCCTCCGCCAACTCTTCACGGATAATCTCCTGAGCTAGCTCCACACATTCATTACAGATAAAAGCATTATTACCTGCTATAATTTTTTGTACTTCATCTTGGCTCTTGCCACAAAACGAGCAATAAACCATCATATCATTTTTTCTATTTGTCGGCATGATTTCCTTCCGTCCTAATCATTCATTCTCTCTAAAATAAGGTCATATAAAAAGCATGAATGCTATTCACCAAGTTTGTAAAGGCATTAAGCCAAAGTAGAGTAGCAAGTCCAAAGCGCTTTTTACGAAAAGCGTGTGTTCCAG
>ERZ773031.1108-NODE-1108-length-13867-cov-5.522010_pt1 | contig 13867 bp, 15 predicted proteins | sample MGYA00511666_ERZ773031 | MGnify/ENA primary metagenome ERZ773031 (study PRJEB29015, sample SAMEA2738135) | human oral metagenome | biome: human oral; feature: human-associated habitat; material: saliva | place: China | collected 2250 ...
AAATTAGAATACTATGAAGCTCGTATTAAATTATTGGAATCGCGAATAACACCAGGTCAGCTTACAGGTAACCCTACAGAATACAAAGGATATCGTTCTGTTGAAATCTATAGGGGGTAATATGTGGCTAGAATTAATGCAACATATTAAATCTACTATCGACAATAGCGGTGCTGCATTTAATGCCATGCTAGGTGCTATGCGACCACAAGCAGCGAAAGTCGATGAGAATGGCGTTATTATGGTTATTCGTGGGGAAACTACGAGGGGTGATAATTCCATTCAATCTGAATTTGAGCAAGAACTATATATCGAGATTTGGGGCAGAAATGATAACCCAGATTTAGAAGTAGGCTATGAATTAATAGCTAACTTGGAAGATAGGTTCGAGGCAATTATTAATGATCTACGCAAACGATGTGGTGAATTAGACGAAACTGCATGCATATTACAGAACACTGGCTATCAGATTATAGATTTAGTTTGTACAAGTAAAATTGGCGACCATGATAGTGTACGGCCTTTAGTTGGCACGCAATATCGCTTTGTGGTTCGCCTTATTGATTTAAAAGAGAAAACTAACGGAGGTATTTTCTAATGGCACCAGCTGCAACACCAAAAAAATTATACAAACCGGCTCAAACCGCAATGCCTACAGCCGGCAAGAATTATCTTATCTATTTAAATGTAGGCACTGACGAAACTACAAATGCTGAATGGCTTATCTTAGGCGGTCAACGTAGTGGCGATGTATCTCGTAAGGCAGACTCCATCGACGCATCTAGTAAAGACAGTGGCGGTTGGAAAGTTACTATTCCGGGTATGAAAGAATGGTCTATCGACCTTGAAACGCTTTTAATGCCAAACGAAGAAAGCTTACAACTGCTTGAAAAAGCATTCTTAAACGATGAAAAAGTTCATCTTAAATTTGAATATCCGGATAAATCTTACATGACTGGCTATGCATCTATTACAGAATTGTCCTTAAGTACTCCGCATGATGATGTGGCTACATACAAAGGCACTTTGAATGGTGCAGGTCCATTGTCTGAATTGAAAAAAGCCTAATTAACTATTTACAAGGAGCGTGTTTATAATGAAAAAAATTAATTGTGATCTATTCGCTATGGGCGAAACTATCTATTTCAACATTGGTCGTATTGCTGAGTTGGAACAGCTATGGGGTGAGCCTATTTTTAAAGCGGTACAAAATGGCACAATGACATTTAATCAGCTTATCACTGCATTGGTCGTAGGTATGAAACACCACGGCAAAAAGCGTGATTACATCTATTACCAAGATAAATTGCAAGAACTCTTTGACGAGGGAACAGTCCAATATGCCGACCTTGTACAGTTAATTGTGCAAGCCCTTATTGGTAGTGGTGTATTTGGTAAAGCTGCATATTACGCATTATTCCCAGATGAGGCCGATGAGCAAGCACGCTCCGAGGTTGAGGCTGAAAACGAAACAAAAAACTAAGAGGGGGCGACACCGCCCCCTCTTTTAAAGTATGGATAACGAAAGCTGAACGCATGGCCTATGGTCCGCTTAATCTTAAACCGTGGGAATTCATGAATTTAAGCCCTATGGAATATTACAAACTTGCCGAGGGTTATGAGTTAAGGACGGAGATTGAGGACCGTAAGCAAGCATATTTTGCTTGCCTAATGACAAATGTACATATCGCAGGCAAACGAAAGTTGACTGTCGAAGATATTATGAAACAACTACATCCAATGACATTGGCTAAACGCAAAAACGAAGAAAAGTTATTCATGGAAGAATTCAGACAAGAGGGAGGTGAGATATAGCATATGGCCGATAGTCAAATTAATGTCAAAATTGTTGGCTCGTCTAATGGTGCGGAACAGGCACTTGATAGAGTGGCAAGGAAAGCGGAGCAAGCACTAGGCAAAAGCATTTCCAATTCGCTTGATAGCGTAAGAAATAAAGCTCAAAAGGTCTTTGGGGTTGAAATTCCGGGGCTTATGAACGCTGCAAAGTCTGGTGCTGCATTCGCTGGTGCTGCGATTGGCATTGAGGCAGCCGGTAGGGCGTTAAAAGATATGGCCGTTAGTGCGGTCAAAACAACGGACCAATTAACGCAATTAAGGGCTCGTATTGATCTTATTAACGATGGCAGTCAAAGTACTGCCGAAATTATGGATAAGGTATTTTCTGCCGCCAATCGTTCACGTGGTAGCTTTTTAGACATGGCTGATAGCGTGGCAAAACTAAACTTGTTAGCAAAAGACGCTTTCACCTCCAACGATGAGGCCATTTATTTTGTTGAACAGCTAAACAAGCAATTTAAGATTGCCGGTGCAGGTGTACAAGAAACTACATCCGCCATGTATCAGTTAACACAAGCGATGGCAGCAGGTAAGTTACAGGGCGACGAATTCCGTTCCATTATGGAAAATGCTCCAATGTTGGCACAAAGTATCGCACAAGAAATGGGGCTATCTGTAGGGCAATTAAAAGAAATGAGCTCGCAAGGTCTTATTACTGCTGACATTATTAAGAATGCCTTATTCGCAAGTGCAGAGGAAACAAACGCAAAATTCGCAGAAATTCCTATGACATTCCAAGATATAGGAACTAAATTGCAGAATGATCTTATTGCAGCATTTCAACCTGTAATGGAGGAACTGGGCAATATGACAAGTTCCGATGCATTTATGAGCGTGTTAAACGAATTGGCGTTTTCCTTTAAAGTGGTAGCTGCAGCCGCACAAGTGTCTATAGCTATTATCAAGGGTGCGTTTAGTGGCTTGGGTGTTGTGATAACTACCATTAAAAATATCGTATCTAGCTTTGTACAGTTGTTTGTTACGTCTATGCCTTTGATTACGGCAGCTATTATTGGCGTGAGTGCTGCATTCTTAGCACAAAAAGCCATTATAGCAAGTCATAATACAATGCTTGCTTTATTGACTGTTCGCACAACTTTGGTTACTGCTGCAAGCGTGATTTTGGGCGGTGCTATTGGTGCGGTAGGTCTTGCGTTTGGTGCGTTTAGGGCTATTGCGATGACTACACAAGCAGTAATTATGGCTATTAGGACTGCGAATATTGCTAGTGCGGTTGCAATGGGTGTGGCAAAGGTGGCTACACTTGCATTGAGTGGTGCTACAGCAATTCTTAACGCAATTATGATGGCAAACCCTATCCCTATATTTGTAGGTGCATTAATGACGCTTGTCGCTGTATTTGGTCTTTCTAGGGCTGCGGCAGGTGGTTTTAGTGAAACGCTAAGCGAGGTATTCTCAACTATCGTACATACAGCCGTTTGGGGCGTTAATAAGATTATTGAGGCTTTGAACTGGTTAATCGCTAAACTTAATAGCGTAGGCGATAAAGTGGCCAAATTCTTTGGGGGCACGTTTACTGCAATTCAACAAGTAGACACCATTTCAGCTGATACTGCACAAAGTATCGTCAATACTGCCGGCGATATTATGGGCCAAATTACATCAGGCTTATCCGGTGGCGGTGGTGATCTTGACGTCGGAGGTGGTGGCGGTGGTGGTGCTGACACTGGCTCCGGTAAAGGTGGCAAAGGCGGAGGCGGTAAAGGTGGCAAGGGTGAAGATTTAGCAAAAGAGGCTAAACAAATTCACGAAAAAATCTTGCAATCTTTCCTTGAAATGCAAGGCAATCAAGTAGAGTTAATCGAACTTCAATACAAAAAGGAGCGAGAGGAACTCGAAAAATCTAAGTCAGCCAACCAAAACTATCATGAGGACTTAAAACTCCTTGATGAAGTTTATGCAGAAAAGCGTATCAAGGCGAAACAGGAGGAAATGACGAAACTGCGTGCCATTGAAACTGGTATTCGTGATATGCAACAAGATTTTGCATTTAAAACTGCTAGTAAAGATAGTACAGGTAACGTATCCCCTGCCGTGCAGTTAGCAAATGACTATGCCAATGCCATTGATGAAGTCGAGGACCGTTATGCAGATATGGTCGATAAGTTCATTAAAATGGACAAAATGGAGCAACAACATCACATTGATACGTTAAAACAACGAGGTGTTGAATTCGAAATGAGTGCTGACGGACAAATTTCCTATGAAAAAATGAAAAACGAGGAATTGTTAGCACTGCAAGACGAATATGCTAAAAAGTCTTTACAACAACATATTGAACTTGTTAACGAGAAACATGCTATTGATGAGGCTATGCGTACTCAGAACTTCGAGGCGTTACAAGCTGCATTGAGTGATGAATATATCGCTGAGCAACAACATTATGATCTCATGAAAGGCTTACTCGAAGAGTGGAAACAGTCCGTATTCGATGCTCATTGGAATGGACAACAAGTTATGTTTGACGCTGCACAAGCCGGCTTGGATAGTTTTCAAAATTCTATTTCAGGGCTTATTCAAGGCACAACAACTCTTATGCAAACGTTCCAAAATCTTGGCAAAGCCATTCTTAAAACTATCGCCGATAGTGTGGCTCAATGGATAGCCGGACAAATTAAACAAGCGGTATTTGGCAAAATGTTGGCAGCTCAACAAGCTGCAACTGGTACTGCTGCGGCTAACGCTCAATATCCGGCATGGGCTGCATTGGCTCAACAAGTTAGTATGGCAACATTTGGTGCTAGTGCTATCGCTGGTATGTCTGCATGGTCTGCTAATACTACCGCAGGAGCAGGGCTTTCGCTTGCTAATGGTGCAACAAGTTTTGCGTCCTTAGGATCCGCAAAATTAGACTTACCAAAAATGGCAAACGGTGGTGTGGCTTATGGCTCCACTTATGCTGAGATTGGCGAGGGCAAATACAAAGAGGCCGTATTACCTCTAAGCGAAAGCACATACGACGAAATGGGTGCAGGCATAGCACGTGCCGGTGGTGGTGCTACTGGTGGCATTACGTTTAACGTATCTGCTATGGACGCTAATTCGTTTGGTGACTGGTTAGAGAATTCGGCAGGTCGTTCTTTACGACAATTTTTAGTTAATCAAAATAGGGAATTCGTAGCTACGGAGGGTACATGGTAATGGCAGATTTATTGAAATTTCCGGATATTAAAACCCTTGCGTGGAAGTCTACAAAGGCTCAAAAATGGGACACTAAAATCAAACGTACTGGCAGTGGTCGAGTACGAACCATGACAACGTGGCAATATCCTCAATATACCATTACAACAGAATTCGCAGTACTAAGCCCAGAAGAACATAAGCGTCTAATGGGCTTTTATGCATCTGTTAAGGGTGGTACTATTCCGTTCTTATGGTTAGATCCAGAGGACCATGAGGAGAAAGGCATAAGGCTTGGAAATGGTGCACAATCTGAATGGCAAGCAGTTCGCTTATATGGTGACTTTAGGGAACCAGTAGCACATATTGAAAACCTAAAATTATACGCTAATGGTACGCAAGTTAATGCCGTATCAGATAAAGGCGTTATAAGATTGGCTGCAGGTGTTAGGGTATCGCCTACTGCTATTATTACTGCTGACTACACTTACTATTGGAAAGTTATGTTCAGTGGTGATTATACGGACGAGGCCGTTTTTAAAGACGTATTCAAATCTAAATCATTTAAATTGGTTACGGTGAGGTGATTATAAATGAAACAAGTTAGCGAGGCTTTAAGCGTTCATTTAAGCAACTCACAGACATTTGTATCTTGCGACTTGTACGAGTTAAGGCTTAAAAGTGGCATTTCTTACTACTGGGCCGATACTGACATTGATGTTAGCTATGGAGGAAACACATACAAGGGCGATGGGCCAATTATTGTGCGTGAAAAGATTTCTACAACCAGTACTGTTAGCGTTGATAAGTTGAACGTTACAATAACTGCTAATCAGTCCGACCAAATTGGTGGTGTTCCTGTTCTGACTGTTGCTCATAATGGTGGCTTAGACGGTGCTACGTTAAATTTGAGACGTGCTTTCTTTGACGATAAAGGGAATGTAATCGAATGTATTGATCTGTTCAAGGGTATTTGTGAAGTAACACAGGGCGGTGGCTTTGCATTAAAGATAAATGCAAAATCAGTAGTCCAAAGGCTTAATATTGAATATCCAAATAGAAGATACTATCCGCAATGTCCTTATTCTGTATATTCCAAAGAATGTGGCGTCGATATTACTAAATATCGTAAGCGTGTTACTGTTACCGCTGTTATAGGTAATAACAATGTACAAGTCGATACTTCGTTTGAAAACGGCTTTTATACTGCCGGTGGCATGGAGTGGATAAGCGGACCACTATCAGGGCAAGCAACTCAAATTATGGATAGTGCTACGAACTCAATCGTTTATATGAGTGCTACAAATACAACACCTAATGTAGGCGATGTGGTATATATCTATCCGGGTTGTGATAAAACACCTGCAACTTGCAAGGCTAAGTTCAATAATTTTAGTAGGAACAGGGCAACGCCTTATGTTCCGTTAAAGGAGACGATACGATGAAATTGACAACAGGTGAAATGATTGCCGATGCTGCAAAAAAGTGGATAGGCACACCGTATCAAAACAATACTATGGTTCATGGTGTTGGCGTCGATTGCTCCTATTTATTAGTTGCTGCAGTTGTTGATAGTGGCCTAATGAAACGTGATGAGCTAGAAATAGAAAATTATTCTAACGAATGGCATTTACATCGTAGTGAAGAAAAGTACCTAAAGTACGTTCAAAAAGTAGCTGACGAGGTTCCTATTGATGACATTCGTATTGGTGATTTCTTGCTATACCAATATGGGCGTTGCATTTCTCACGGTGCAATCTATGTTGGTAATAATTTAGTCGTGCATGCGTTTGTTGATCTAGGCGTTATCTATTCATCTATCGACGATGTATTATTCTATGACGCAAAGGGCAAAAGTCGTTTACGTGCAGTTTACAGATTTAGGAGAGGGGGTAAATAATGGGTTTTCTATTTAGAGGACGGAATACGACCAATCGTGCTGATATGATTTCCGACTTCATGATAAATACCGCCTCTTATGGTGAAGTAGTTCCAGAAGTACTTGGCACTACACGATTAAGTGGCAATATTATTTATTACGATGATTTTATCCCTCATGAACACAAAACCACTACACGAACTGGCAAAGGTGGTGGCTCAAAGCATACTGAAATAACCTACACATATACAGTGGCATGTGCTATTGGCTTATGTGAGGGCCCTATTCAGGGCATAGGCAAAGTCTGGCGAGATAAGGAAATATACGACTATCCGAATGAAAAGATTGAGCTTACTGCCTATAAAGGTGATTATGGACAAGCTCCGTGGCCTTATGTAATCTCTAAGCATCCGGAAAAGGCGTTGCCTTATAGTGGCTTGGCTTATATGGCAGGCGTGGTAGATTTAGGCGAACGTGGCAGTTTACCGCAATACAACTTTGAAATAAAAGGGAAATTGCTAGAAACTGGCGACGGTGTAGACGTTAACCCAGCCGATTATATTGTGCATGTGTTAAAGTCCATAGGCATTGACGATGTTAATATTGACGGCTTAGAACACTACAGGGAATATTGCAAGGCAGCTGATATTCTTATTAGCACACCGCCAGATAGTAAAAGTTCAAAGGCTCAGACTGTAATTAATGACATAGCTGAAATTACAAATAGTTTGGTCTTTTGGTCTACTGATAGGCTTAAAATCGTACCATTAGCCGATAAGCCAATAGGAACATGGAGCCCTTATAATCAAATTCAATATAATTTAAATGCTGATGATCTTATTCCGGCTAGCGATGGGCAGTTAGTCGTGTATAAAAGAAAGGACAGCTCAGAAAGTTATAACCAAGCCACTGTCGAATTTATTAACCGTGCGAACGGTTACGAGAAAGAGACAGTCGCTTTTGAGATTGTAGCCGATGTGCAAAAAAACGGTTTAAAGCCAGCCTCTAAGAAGTCTGCACATTATCTGTATACTAAGGCGAGGGCTCAATACTACGCCGAGCAATTAGCTATGAAACGGCTATATGCTAAAAATCAATACACGTTTAGGCTTGATTGGGCTTTCTGTAGGTTAGAACCGGGCGACCTTGTTACTCTTACCGACGAATTATGTGGCCTAAATAAACAGATAGTCGTCATAACTTCTGTATCTGAGGCAGCAGACGGACAGTTAGAAATAACTGCGGAGGGTAAACCGCCCGGCACGTATGCTCCGGCTAAATACAACGTACATGAGAACGAGCGACCTTTTATTGACTACAATCAATCTGCACCAAGCGTCAATGATGTGGCTATATTTCAGACGGTTGGCGATGTTGGTGGCAATCAAATATTCGTTGGGGTTAATGCTCCGAGCGGTTGGGGTGGTTGCTCCGTATGGGTATCCGATAATGGCGAAAATTATCGTCGTATAGGATCTATCACGCAACAAGCTAGAATGGGCAAATTGAAATATGGCTTTGCTCAAAATGGCGATTTCTGTAACGTTGTACTCAATCAAGGCGTGCTGAAAAGTGGAACTCATATCGACGCTGAACGTGCCAACACCTTATGTTGGATAAATGGCGAGGCGTTGAGCTATGAAACTGTAGAAACTCATCCAGATAATTGGTATACGTTGCGAGGTTTAGTGCGTGGCCAATATGGAACTAATGCTATTAATCACGGTGCAAATGAAAGGTTTGTCAGAGTTGACGAGGCTTTATTCCATTATCCTTACAGAAAAGAGGATATTAACAAAACTGTATATCTCAAATTCACTTCATTAAATGTATTTGGAAGTAACGAACAGGGGCTTGATGAGGTAAGAGAATATCAATATAAGATAGTACCTTATTATATCCCAGAAGTGAATAATTTAACGTTATTCACTAAGTACTACAAAATAGGCAATGGGGTATTATCCTTTGATGTTGTGGCTCAATTTGATACACCTCAAATTAATAGCTTTGATACAGTCGAGCTTTGGTATCGTGAGGGCAATTCAGCTTGGAAGTATGGCGGTAATGGTAATGGACAAATCTCTATTAGTGGTTGCGAGCTTGGACATACTTACGAAGTAAAAGCTATTGTTAAGGACGTACATGGAAATACTTCGCAAGGGGTTACGAAGTCAATCACCGTAGCCATGAAAACGGAAGTTCCAAATGCTCCGCAAGGCTTTTCTATTACATTCAGTGATAAGGCCAATTTCAACTGGCTTGAAGTTCGTAACGCTGACATAGATTTCTATGAGTTACGACTTGATACAAGGACAGGGCAGAACGATGGCTTGATTGGTAAAAGCAATAATACTACTTATAGTGGCATGCTGCGTGAGCGTACTGGCAAAGTTTACTTGTATGCTCATAACCCATCAAAAGGCTATGGTGCACCTGCTGAGTTGACTTACAACGTGCCTGCTCCGCCTAAACCGACTAACGTTAAAGTTAGTGGCAATCTAAATGGCGTAGGGGTTATATTCCAATCTATTCCAGCCGGTTGCAAGGGTGCTAATGTCTACGTTGATAATACTGTATATTTCACATCGACAAATGTAATGAACATTCCTTTAGAGGCCGGAATATATTCCGTTAAAGTGGCTTATGTCGATATCTTTGGTGAGGGGCCAAGAACTGACGCCATATCTGCTACGGTTAAAGCTAAAATAGATAGCGAACTACTTGATATGGAGGCGTTAGGCATAGCCGATATGGATAAGGCCGTTAAAGCCTTAAAAGCAGAGGTTGGCACAGTCAAGAGTGATGTAAGCGGCTTTAGTAGCAAGCTAATAGACCAAGCGAATGCATTCCAGCGTACAGTAAATGACTTAAATAGAAATCTAAGCTCACAAATCACTCAAATTTCTAACGGCATTGAGCTGAAAGTAACGAATGCACTCGGCAAGCTCGACGGCAAGGAACTCATAAGCCGTATCAATTTGACACCAGCAGGCACACGCATAGACGGCAAGCTCTTACACGTTACTGGGGCGGCATTATTTGATAATAATATCATCACAAATAAAATGCTACAGGCTGACAGCGTAAACGCTAGAAATATACAAGTTAATAGCTTATCTTCTATCTCTGTTAATACTGGCGACCTAACAGGCGGTAGTATCACAGGCGGTACATTCAAAAATAGTACTGGCACATTCGAGATAGATCGCAACGGCAATATTAAGGGTGCTAATATCACAGGCTCACGCATTGACGCACAATCTATTTTTCAAGCCGGCTTTAAAGTTAAATCTATTGACTTTAAGGTGTTCGCTGTGGCTCATGGTGAATGGGTTCCCACTATAAGCAACTACGGAGAGGACGAATGTACGTTTATTCCGATTGGTTATAAAATAACAGAAGATTATAGTGATGTAACAGGAGGTACTAGAGAGGGGCGAGAAAAATGGGCTAACGCTAATAGGCGAATGATTGATGATTGCACAATATATTTCCAGTCTAATATATCGAGCGGATATCACGATACTAAGCCAACCATTGGACTAAATGGCCGCAGGGCTGTTTGCCAATCGATATGGTATAGTTATTTTAGCAATCGAGACGATAACGGCTATCATAAACATATCTCCTTTGGCGTACTATACGTTCTCGTCATTGGTAAAAAATAGTGTTGCAAACCATATGTTAGACAATAAAAGGGGGGTGGCTTATGGTAAAACACGATTTCACGCTACACGCTGGACATGATTTTAATTTCACATATCAAGTGCCAGAGGGTAGCGACTTAAACCTCACAGGCTATACAGGCGTATGTAAGATACGAAAAAGGCCTAATGAGGCGGTTATATTTGAGCTGAATGCGACAATCGAAGAAAAGAGCGTTACATTCTCACTCGCTGGCGATGTATCAGCAAAAAAACAGCTACAGACTAAAGACTTTGTATATGACGCTTTCATTTATAACGAGAGCGATCATATCAAGCTAGGCTATGGCAAAATTACATTTATTCAAGACATTTCAATGCATTAATCAAAAGGGAGTATTAATCATGGCAGATAACACTTTAACTTTAAAATTCGATAAAGACACTATTTTACCTTTATTCGAGGGTTTAAGAGGCCCTAAAGGTGAAAAGGGCGAGGACGGCCAACGTGGTGAGCGTGGCGAAAAGGGCGAGCAAGGCCTTAGAGGCCCTAAAGGTGAGCCAGCAAGTGCAGAGCGTGCAGCCGAACTCTTGAAACAAAAAAATGTATACTTGGCTGACAATAGCGTTGAAACAGTACTCGCTAAATTGGTAGAGCTTTTAGGTGATACAATTCGAGTTACTTACAAACAACTTGAATATTTCCAACCAGTACAAGGCCAAACATTCCTTGATTTGAAAGGCGAGCCTCATTTCAAGGTAGCTATCAACGGCGGTGCTAAACAAGAGTTTGTATCTGACAATATGCGTGTACAAATTCCTGCATTCGGCCAAGACGATATTAACTGCACTTACTACGATTTAGCCGATAGAGAAATCGGTGTGATTTCCATTAAAGGCCTTGAAACTACAGAGGCTGATGAAACATACACAGACACAACAGGTGCAGAGTTTACTAAATACGGCAAGAAATTAGTGTTACATTTAGCTAATTATAACGGCGGTACGTTCAACTGGTTGGGTAAATGGACTAAATCTGATATTGAAACAGTAGAAATCATTAATAATTCTAGTAAATTAATTTTAGATAATAGCAAAACGACCGATAAATATGACGGCTTAACATTTATCATTAAACAACCGCAAAATCTTAGAATTAGAACAGATCGTGCACAAGGTACAATTACCGTGTACACAGGGGATCGTAGCGTGAAAGTTAAACTCAGTGGAATCGAATTAAGTTGGAGCGGTGCAACTTATGAGGGATTCGCTTTATAATTTGTATAAGGGGAAACGATGCAAGTAATAACAGATTTTCTATGCGAGGCGTGGCGAATGCTTACTGAATCCTTCGCCATTAAAGCCTTGCTTGCGGTAGTTGCGGAAGTCGGTATATACATGTTAGGTCTTAAACACGTACAGGTGTTAGGCATATTCATATGCTTAGTGGTTTTAGATCTATTTACAAAGTGGTCTGCGATTGGTTATCAAATGTTAGTTGATATGGGGGCAAACCCTGAGAATATCGGCGGTTTTGACAAATACATAGCCATTCCAGCTGCATGGGGAAAAGGGCTTATATCGTCCAAACATATGCGTAAGCCTTTCATTACAAAGGTATTAACATATTGCCTAGCGACTGCTAGTGCATGGTGTTTTGATTACATGGCAGGTAATTACGCATTCGCAGTCAATCTTGTATGGTTGTATCTTGCTAGTGTCGAATTTCTTTCCATTTTGGAGAACCTACGAGACGGTGGCAATACTGCCATTACAGGGTTGTTAGATTTGGTTCAATCTAAAGTTGACATGCTTTTAAAGAAATAAGGTTTTTATATAGGGCTACATATAGTAGCCCTATTTTAATTTGGAGGTGCATATAATGAAAATTGGCACATATTTTGATGATTTCGAATTCGCTTGCAGTTGCCATAGACATGAAGTCGACGAGAATGGACATAATAAATTGGACCATATCATTGACAAAAGATTGGTCGACTTGCTTGATAGAATTCGTGAACGTTTAGGGGTTCCGTTATATATCAATAGTGGTTACCGTTGCCCTGAACATAATGAGGAAGTAGGGGGCGTGCCTAATTCTCAGCATGTAGAGGGTACAGCCGCCGACATTACATACGATGGCATTGATGTTGATTATCTTGCACAAATTGCCGAAGAATGTGGGGCCGACGGAATTGGTTGTTATTATTATCAAGACTTCGTGCATGTTGATGTAAGGGGCTATGCAGCACGTTGGAATGATCTTAACTAAATAAAGGGGCTATATATGTATGAGAAATTCAAAAACTACTTCTATGCGTTTAAATCTCAGATTACTATTAAGCGGCTTATTATTGGTTGTGGTTGTTTGTTGCTCCTCATTGGTGCATGCCAACTCATTGACGGCTACTTCACCGCAAGAGGCAACTATCAACGTGCCATTGACAAGTTGGAACGAACTCAAAGGGAACTTGATACAAGCCGACGCCTTAATCAAGAGCTCAAACTTGTCATTGAACGAGGCTCAAACCTTAACCGCCAAGCAAGCGATAGAATTGAACGAATTGAAGATTATCAACGAAGAACGGAGCAAGGAATTAGCCGAGCTCAAAACTATCAACGAGAAACAGGGGCAAGAGTTGGAGAAAGCATCGGAATTAATAACCGAGCAGGCGAGCTCATTGGAAACAGCCTCCGTATCATTGAACGAGTTGAAAGCGGAAATAAAGAATAATAAAAAGACAGAACAAAGGTTACGTCGGCAACGTGATACATGGGCTATTAGCAACGTAGCATTATTTCTTGCCGGTGCGTTACGCAAATAACGTGGAGGTGATCCAATTATCTCCCTACCATATGAGGGCGGACATATGGGGTGATTAAATTAATAAGGCCTATCATGTTAGTATGTATAAGTACTTTCGTGATAGGCCCTTATTTTGTTTCTGCTTGCACTATTATTAATAATTCTTTATTATATTCTTAAGTAAACTAAAAATTTGTAAAGGAGGATTGTTATTATGAATTTTGAAATATATTGTCCTGTTGTTGAAGCTTTTCCACAAATAGGGAGCCTCAATGAGCAGCAGAGCGGCAGTGTTGTCGGTGTGATTGAGATGGTGAAAAATGTGCCTGGCGGTGACGGAAGGGTTTATGAAATTTGCAAAATCGAATATAGCGATGAAAGTTATCAGCTGATGGCGATTGAGATGTAGATATTTGACATCATTTTGACATCATTTTATTAAAAAATATATAGAAATATACATAAATGAGAAAGTATATAATGCAGTAAAGTCCTATATTTATAGGGTTTGTCGGTGCTATATAAGTAAACTCTTAATCA